>POVV01000762.1_pt1 | contig 16758 bp, 9 predicted proteins | sample 1560271 | NCBI WGS metagenome assembly POVV01 (sample SAMN08337232, study PRJNA429181) | Bioreactor metagenome, whole genome shotgun sequencing project. | biome: cows' rumen and soil; feature: anaerobic; isolation source: anaerobic chemostat enrichment culture, galacturonate as sole carbon source...... | reverse complement strand
TTACAGTGCATGTGTCACGCTTTACAATCTTATATGGCAGTGTAATCTCTACCTTATCATTTACATTGTCTAAATCCTGAAAAGCCTCTAAGGTTTTCGTAACAAATTCTTTGATTGGCTGATGTATTGTGGTTAACCTTGGTATGAATCTGCTTGCCATGGCAATATCATCAAATCCCAAAACCGATACATCTTCCGGTACCTTAAGCCCAAAATCATGCAAAGCGGATATTCCACCCATTGCCATCTCATCACTAAAAGCAAATATAGCGGTGAAATCTGTCCTCTTGTCTAAGAATTGTTTTGTTAACCGGTAACCAGTTTCATAAGTAACAGTACCGCATCCTAACATTTCATTTTCATTTAAATCAACTCCTATCTCATCAAGCGCACGTTTACAGCCAGTAAACCGCTGAAAAGAAGATCCTATATTTTTCAAAAAATCCGAAAGAATTATTATCTTTTCATGCCCCAGACTAATTAAATATTTAGTTCCTTCATAGGCGGCTGCGATATCATTGATATGAACCATTTCTGACCTGCTGTCAAGAGATCCTCCGGCAAACATCACAGTTTTAATTTTCTTGGAAGCAATGTAGTTAATAATATCCAGGTCAATGAATTCATCAAAATATATCACGCCTACAATGTTCATTTCCTTAAAGAATATCTTATAATGTTCACTGTCCGGTATGGTTGGTATAAATACAATTCTGTAATTATATTTTGGAATCTCTTCTATCAATTCTTTTAACACTTCTCCATAAAAGCCTAGTTGTAAATTAGGGATCAAAACAGCTATGACGCCATTATCTTTGCACTTCTTAAATCTTGGTATATACCCTAACTCCTTCGAAGCATGTTCAATCTTTCTGGCCGCATCTTTGCTCACTACACCACTGCCAGAAAAATATCTTGAAACAGTAGCTGGAGAAACACCTGCAATTTTTGCGATTTCTCTAACTGTCAATGGCATTACTTTCACCTCTTTCAATTTGTTTCAGAAACAACAGTTATCTATAATTACTATATTTTTTATCTTTAAACTAATAAATATATCATAATTAACAATTTGATCATAAGGTAATAAAATATCTTTGTCAATATAGTCATAAGTTTTACATTTGTTTCATGATTGTTTCATTTGTTTCATAGCTTTTCTGATATAACATATCCAAAATGGGCGTCACAAAGGCATAAAAAAACGACAAAACTCAATCGTTTGATTTTGTCGTTTTCATGGTTTTGTCATTTTTAAAATTCAACGAAAAACACTCTGAACTCATATGTTATAGTGCTTTAGGATATTTCATTTTTCCAGACAATTCAAACATTTGACCGGAATGGCGTGATACAAGCCTATAGGCTTATTCCCTGCCGGGTGAACTGAGTGACAGCGGAAAGCCTTTCACTGCTCAAGGACAGCACTGCTGTAAATACACCGAACAGGTGTATGAAGGCCGATCGCTCTCTGTGCCTTCTGGTTTTTGGCCAAAAATACGGCAGAGCCGGTGTTTAACCGATTCTGCCATTATCCCTTTTATTCTTCCACTTTGATGGGCACCTGTCTCTCGCTTTTGTATCCACGCTTTTCGGAAGCTGTAAAAAGATTTCTTAAAAGATAATTTATTGATAGCCTCCCTGCGAGAAATTGGGATCGATAAAGAAAAGGCACCAATCATTTCTGATTGATGCTCTTTAAAATGTACCGATATTTAATTTTATTTCTTATTTAAGAATGTCATCCTTTTTACCAAGAATTGCTGCTACAGCAGCACAAGCCGGACAATCACAATATTTCTCTCCTGCAGACTTGATTTCAATTGCATGTGCCTCGACATTCTTCGCAGTGTCCGCACCGAAAACCTGAATTCCAGCATCAGATCCTGCAAAACCGATTAAACTGTCAATAGGCAAAATATCTGCCTCAAGCTCATCAATATATTTTTTGGTTTCTGCGGCTTCCCTATCCGTTCCAATAGAATCCAACCAGGTCTGAGCCGCTGTTTTTGCCTCATTGCTACAAGATGGTGCACTCATTAATTCGTGAGTTTTATCAACAGCATAATCTAATACTTCTTTATCCATAATTGATATTCCTTCTTTCTTCTTGGGATTTTTCTATATTTTACCATAATTATTTAGCCTTTGCAATTCAAAGATTAATCCCTGCTCTTTCACGGCTAGCTATATTGTTTATTTTATTCTGACGAAATCGTTTCGTTTATTATTGAGTAATGATTTGTTTCATAATTTATTTCATTATTTATCATAAATTATTCGGCTCCATTTTATTGAGCTTAAATAATGTTTAATGCTCTTTATCAATATGCAGAATTGTATTTAAAAGTACATTCGCCCCTTTTAAACAGTTCTCTACCGGAGTATATTCGATCTCACAATGGCTATGCCCTCCCACACTTGGTACAAATATCATGGTAGTAGGAACCAGATCAATCGCAAACTGCGCATCATGACCTGGTCCGCTGTATATTCTACGATTGGAATAGCAGCATTCCTGTGCACTTTTTTCCACATAATCAACCAGTTCAGTCGTAAAGCTCACGGTCTTACGTGACCATGCTTCCTCATAACTCACTTCGCATTGCTCCACAACGCTTGGGATCCTTTTAATGACTGCAAGTACCTGCTTGATTACTTCCGGATCCTGATGTCTTGCATCCAGGGTAATTTTTACTTCATCCGGTATTATGGTGTGAATGTTCGGATGGGCAGAAATCTTTCCCGTGGTATAAACCAGTTTGCTGTCTAACTGGTCCAGCTCATCATGGAGATATTGAATGGTTTTAACCGCTGCATAAAGAGCATCCTTCCGGTATTTCATAGGTGTCGTTCCGGCGTGACCAGCCTGTCCGGTAAATGTAAATTCGTAATTGATCATACCGCAGACGCCTTCTACTACTCCAATATCCATCCCTTCTGCTTCCAGCACCGGGCCCTGTTCAATATGAAGTTCCACCAAAGCCTTTGTTTTAGATGAATCCAGCCGGTTCTCTTCTTTTCCTTTAAAACCGCTTTTCTCCAAAGCCTCTCTAAAGGTATATCCAGGAATGTCTTTTGCCTGTGAAGCCAGCATAGTTTCCTTGTCAAATTTTCCGCAAATAACACCGGAAGACATCATTGCCGGTTCAAATCTGGCGCCTTCTTCGTTGGTCCATACAATAACCGTAATCGGATGCCTGTGGGATATTTTTTCTTTTACTATGGTTTCTGCCACTTCCATTGCTGTTAAGACACCCAGAATCCCATCATAATTCCCGCCCTGGCGCACAGAATCCATATGGGAACCTGAGACAATGGCAGGTAAATCTTCTGTTCCGGCAATGGTTGCATATATATTTGCCATATCGTCTGTTGCGATGGAAGCACCAATTGCCTCCATCCGCATTACGAATTCTTCTCTTGAGGCTAAGGCTTCATCCGATAAGGAAAATCTGGTAATTCCACCCTTTCCAGTATCTCCAAACCTGCTGAAAGTTTTAATCTTATCTTCCATTCTTTCATAATTGCACTGAATCATGTTACTTACCTTCCTACTTCAATTTTTTATAAATAATATCATAACATAAGGTGGTTTATATTACAAATTTTGGATTGAAAGACAATTTTCATTCAATCATATTAAGGAATCAGGGTACTGTAATTTGCTTACGGTAATCTTGGGGAGTTAATCCTGTTTCACTACGGAAAACATATGAAAAATAGCTTGGGCTTTGAAATCCGCAGGTAATCGCTATGTCACAAACAGTTCTGTTTGTTTCACGTAACATATCACAACTTTTTGTAATACGATACTTCATCACATAGGTGTTAGGTGTTTGTCCCACGAACTTATTGAATAAGTCGCAGCATTTACTTCTACACACAGCACCAGAAGCCGCAATATCATCAAGTGTTAACTTCTTGTCATAATGTTGATGAATAAATCCAGTCATTTTCCAAACAATCATTTGCAACTGATTATCTGCACTATTTACCCCCCTAAAATAGAATACGATTTTGATATAATTGTAGCCGATTTTAGTAGAAATTCCAAGGATAATTAGATACAATTTTGATAGTAATAATTATATATATAAGTCTAAACTTTATGAAAATCATCAATAGAATGTACGGAGGTCTGCTAGATGGATACTATAAAATTAATTGCTTCAGATATGGATCATACATTGCTTACGGAAAAGGGGGAACTGCCGCCTGACTTTGACAGTTATATTCAGGAATTAAATAAGCTTAGAATTGATTTTGTTATCGCAAGTGGACGTCCATTATACACGTTAGAAACGATTTTTCCCAAAATCAAGAATGAGATTAGTTTTATTAGTGATAACGGCGGCATTGTATGTTATAAGGGAAATGTTATCTATAAAAGTTTACTGGAGCCTAAGAGCTATCAATCAATGATTCGGTTTACGGAAAATAATACAGACGGAATTGCAATTCTCTGTGGACTGGATTCCGCTTATCTGTCCGAGAACCACAAAATTTATGAAAATTACTTAAAAATATTTTATTCAAAGATTACATTTGTAAAAAATCTTGACCAGCTTATGATAGATGCCAATAAATTTACTGTTTATTTTCCCAAAAAAGATAGCAAAGAATATTATGAAAAGATTTTCAAGCCCCAATATGGTAAAGATTTTTCTGTCACAGTAGGGGATACTGTCTGGATTGATATTATGAACTACGGGATAGATAAAGGAAAAGCCGTACAATTATTAGGAGAACGGCTAGGGCTGAAACCGGAGCAAATGATGGCTTTCGGTGATACCTATAATGATATAGAAATGTTACAAACCGTAAAGTATAGCTACCTTGTCAAAAATGCTGCGTCTGACATGAAACAATATGCAAACTTTATAACTGATTCAAATGATGATTTTGGAGTGTTAAAAGTCATAGACAAAATTATTCAATGCTATAAGGATATGTGATTTCTTAACCAGAGAATATTTGTATTAAGCCTGGAACATAAATTACTTTTATCAAATTAATCTCAATGGAGGCAACATTTTTATGACGAATAAAGAGAGAAAAGAACATGGGCTGGTATACCGTTATGATGATCCAGGGATAATGGGTAAACAGCTTAATTATATGGAGAAGCTTTACGATTACAATTCCACCAGACCCTTAGAACAAAAGAAACGTCAGCAACTACTAAAAGAGATGTTTGCTGAAATTGGTGATAACTGTCATATAGAGCCTCCATTGCATGCAAACTGGGGGGGTTATCATGTGCATTTTGGAAGCGGTATATATTGTAATTTTAATTTAACTCTTGTAGATGATGCAGATATTTATGTGGGAAATGATTGTATGATAGCGCCAAATGTAGTTATTGCTACGTCTGGTCATCCGATATTGCCCATATTGAGGGAACACAATTATGTTTATAATCTTTCTGTTCATATAGGAAAAAATGTTTGGATTGGTTCAGGCGTGCAGATACTTCCGGGAGTAACGATAGGTGAGAATTCAGTAATAGGAGCAGGAAGCGTTGTGACAAATAGTATCCCCTCCAATGTAGTTGCATTAGGTGCGCCATGTCGGGTTATTCGGGAAATTGGTGAGAATGACAAAAAGTACTTTTTTAGAAATAGAGAGCTGGATGTATGGGAGTAGCATTAAATAAAGCTTGGAGGAAACTTGCGAAAAAATAATGGATGCTGCAAAACTAACATCAGTTAGCGAAGCAGCATCCATCAACTTTATTGCCTTTTACAATAAATTAACAGCCTGACACTTATTGATTCCATACACCATTGCTGTCAACCAGCCAGCCATCTGGAGTTACACCATTCATGTATAAGGATCCACGCGGGCGTGAGTAACCTTCTGGCTTTTTATATTCCCATTTCTCCTGATTCAGTGTCCAGCCGGATGAACCTTCTGCTTGTGTGGTTAAATAATACCATTTCCCATCGATGCAATTCCAGCCTTCTGCCATGGCTCCGGATGAATCCAGATAATACCAGGAGCCGTCCATCTGATCAAAGACCCAGCCTGTCTGCATGGCTCCATCTGAGCTCAGCCAATACCATTTTCCATCGACCAGAAGCCAGCCTGTTGCCATACTGCCCTCATCATTGAAATAGTACCATTTTCCGTTCATTTTCTTCCAGACAGAGCTGGCTGTGCTTGATTCAGAATTTCTATCTCTGTCCTGGCTTCCCTCTCCGTCCTGATTCGTTTTCCGGAATTCACCTGTAATATAGGTATCCTGCAGGAGAAGGAACTCATATTTTCCGTTCTTGTCCGGCGACACTGTTTTTCCGTTAACAGATAGTCGTTTTAAACGATATCCAATATCAGGAACTGCCTTAACAATTACCTTTGTTCCCTTTTTTCCTTCAGAGAGATTGGCAGTAATGCTGCCGCCTTCCAGACTGTCATCAATGGACACTTGAAAGTGTTCTTCTTCTGTAATACTGTTAATTATTAAGGTCACTGTTCCGTTATCCGTTATCACAAATGAAACTTTATCCGTACTGTGATTCCAATATACGGGCAATTGCCTGGTTTCTCCATCTGCCCCCTTAAATGCTGCAGCAATGGAACTACTGCCCATTCCCTGATCGGGAATGTCCATCCACACTTTCACCGGAGCATTTAACGATATGGGCTTTCTATTTCCATGCTTATCCTCCAGCTGAAGCTGAAGCCCGAAAGATTTTCTGAATTCTTTTTCTGTTTCCGATACATTGCCGTCTGTGACTGACATAATTGCAGTACGGATCTCCTGATCATCTTCCTCATCTTCAAAGAACCTGAAAGCGGATGAGGGTGACGCCTTGCTTGCATTGGAAGCAGTCGCTCTTACTGCATTGGAAGGAGTTGCACTGCTTTCTGTGATTTTAATGGGTATGCTTAATGCAGCCCCTGCAATCTGTATACCAGTAATTTCTGTTTCAATGGAATCCACTCTGCTGTCTATCATACAGTCTTTTGCAGCCATCGCGGCCTTATACAATTCTTCTAATGTAATCAATTGATCCATTAAATACGTTGCCAATTCCTCATTTGAAACGGCAGTTAAGGCATTGACTGCTGATCTGATGGCTTTTTGTACCTTGTAATCGCTGTAATCATCGTTGCTTATCGCCTCTTTTACCGCGTCTTCAATAAGAGACTGGACTTTTTGAATGTTTTTGGGTAATTCTGGTCCCACTTTTCCGCCCAAAGATACAAAGGCCTGAAGCTTTATCCCATTTTCCAGTTCAGCAGTCACGTTTAACCGGCTGCTCTCTTCAAAATCATCAATATCAAGACCGCCTTCTTCATCGATGCCGGTACCTGATTCAAGAGGCTTATCTCCTGTGACTTTCCAGGTAATATTCCCTGCATCATTGGTGTAATCATTGACTGCAAAGGACATACTTTGTCCGGGAGCAAGGGTAACGGCCTGCGGATACAGGGAAGCCGCCAGCTGCATTGCTGCATAAGAATTGGAGCCGTTGGTTCCTTTTGCCTGAATGGTAAGTTTTGCTCCGTATTCTGTCAGTTCTGCCTTTACATTCTCGTCTGATGAAAGAATTTCTGTCACAGGTTTATTTATTTCGATTACAATAGTACCTGTATTTTTCATCGTAGGATCAGAGGCTGAGACAGTCAGAATTCCATTCTCATCTTCTTTTGCCATAAAAGATGCAGCACCTTTTATGGAGAAGTCTCCTATTTTTGCAGCAGCATTTGTCCATATATTGGCTCCAAGTATATTTTCGGAGCTGTCATAAACCGCCTGCATCTGTGAAGTGTTGGACAGGACTGTGATTTGTGGTTCCCTGGAATACTGTTCGGTTTCTTCAGCGGTCATTCCTGGAAGAAGAACATACTCATATGCGGCATTTTCGGGATTTTTTACATGGTCAAACCACATTTCCAGATAGTTCTCTTCCGCTTTTCCATTTGCTGTTCCGACCATTGACCAGTCTCCGGCATTCCTTGCTTTTCTTACCGATATGGTTTGAGAACCGGCAGGGAAATAATAACCGATATCGCTTCCGGCCGTATTGCCTTCCAAATGAGCCCATGAAACATCAGAAAGCGTTGCTCCTGACACATCCACTTTTCCGTCTACAATATCTTCTAAAGATGCGGACTCAGTCATAAGATCTTTTGACTCTCCGTTGATGATCAGGGCATTGTCGCCATCCTGCCTTAAACGCCTGTTTTCAATAATGCTTTCCACCGGATATTCTTCACCGGAATTGGATATGCCGGCTCCAAGACATACGATCTGTTCCCCAAGCATAAACCAGGATTTCTTTGCGGACAGATTAGGGGAATATGTCACTGCAGGAGAACCTTCTCCCTCTTTGACCCGGACTTCTCCGGTTAAAGACATTCCGTTGATTCCGTCATTCTCTATGCTGCTGCCTCCGACCCAGGATTCCCTTGAACGGAAATCGCCGCCTTGGGCAAAGCCTGAGCTGTCCAGCTGACCGTTACCGATATTCTTGGAAACGAGGGTCGTTCCCGCCAACCGGAGGGGATTTACAGTGTTCCAGAAATTTTCCGTATACTGCATGGTATCCTGATTGTATAAGTAGGTCATACCGCTTCCCTGATGCCAGCCATAACGGTTTTCATGATTCATGATTTCCGTATTCTGAATACGTTCTGAATACATGGATAGAGCCATCAGGAACTTGTCTGTCCGGTGAAACGCCCGATCCATGAGAGGCAGATTTTTATGTATCGGAGCAATGGAGGTGGTAATAGAATCATCACCCTGAATTTCCATAGCTTTTTCCTTTATCGATATATACTCTGCTCCGCTTAAGGTTTTAATAAATCCGGGATCAATCTCCATCCAGGCTTTTAATGAACTTTTTAATTCTTCCTGTACTTCAGGGGAAACGGAATCCATAAGCTGGATCATAAGAACCATAGCTTCTCTTCCTGCATCCCGGTTACTGCCGGCAGGTCTTGACACAGAACGTCCTTTCAGAGAATCCAGCATCAGACCGTCATACATACCATTTAAAAACCCTTCTTTCAAGTAGAATTCCAGGTTTTCCTGCACTTCTCTGGGATATTCCCATGGTGTTCCGGCAAATAGTGGCGGCATTCCTGCCCCGCCTTTCAGAAACTCAATTCCGTAGGACCCTAAATATGGCACATGGGAATGGTCAAGATAAGAACCATCTGCATAGAAACCGCTGGTATAACCCTGATCCGCAATTTTGGTACTGTCTTTTAAGCTCTGGATTATAAAAGTCTCCGAAGAAGCTTTTTGAGCCATATAAACAAGCTCATTATCTTCTCTGATAATTCCCAGTCCTAAGGCGATCCTGGAACAGTCAATAATATTGGCTCCCTGGGCCGTCCGGTATCCCTGAGCATGGGTGCTTCCGGTTCCAATGATGCCTTCATGATATGGATCCGGCTGAAAGAAATACAGTCCCTCGGTATAAAGGTTGATTTCTTCCTCTGTCAGCTGGTCATATATAAGGACCAGTATTGGAATGAGATCTTTGGGAACGCCGATTTCCCAAGTCCACCAGTTATCCGTCTGGGTCTTTGGTGAGTAACATTGGGAACACAGGTAGTTCATGATCTGCTTTATATCCTTTATCAGGTCCTCATTTTGGTAATAGAGGTTCCCCTTTGCTGCATATGCCTTTGCCATTGCCAGCCCCTTTTTAAAAGACGGTCGAAACTCTACCGCATCATTTTCAAAAGGAATCTCCGGGTTGCCCTCAGCTCCTTCATCCTTAAGCCAGGGGATTCCGGCACAGGAATCCTGTCCTTTATAAGCATACGCTTCCCATGCGGATTTTGCCTGAGCCTGAATGTCGTCAAGAATAACTCCGCCTCCATCAAGTCCAGTCAGATCATTTCCGATGAGGGAATCCTTCCACCGTTTGCGGATTGTCTCGTAATCTTCTGGTTCTGTCTGGGGTAGATTTGCCGGATCTTCATATAGGACTGTTACGTTCCACTTTTTTTGTTTTCCGTTTTCATCAGTGGCCAGTACTGTGACAATTCCTTTTTCATTTGCCATCAGCAGTGCATCTTCACCGGAAAGCTTTTTTACAGAAGCGATGTGACTTCCATCAGCATCTCCGGCTTTTCTGGTTCCATCTGTTTCTCCTTCCAACAACTCTCTCTTAATTTTATTGCTTCCCGCATTGCGTACATAATTCCCGTCGGGCTTTGGTATTTTAACTTCCCAACGAATGCTGCCGGATAATTCCGCCGGTTTTTCAATCCGCCCGTCTTCTCCTCGCACCAAAACAATCTCATCTCCTGTTATTGCTTCAGCAGCCTTTCCTTCAATAGTCAGAACCACTGGCTCAGATCCCATTTTGGAAGCATCGAATTTAAGGAAAACTTGAGAGCCAAAAGAGGAATCTGCCAATGCCTTTTGGTTTGAATTTGTTAGTATGCCTTTTCCCCGGGTTTCCAGTGTTACCTCCAGATAACCATCGGTTTGGTTCTCAGGCTTTGCTATATTTAGCGTTATATTACCATTAGAAGGATCTTTTTTTACGGTAAGTGACATACTCTCATTCATTGTTAAGGGCACTACCTGATTATCCAGTCTGATGCTGTCGGAAGACCACTTGTTTACAGATACAATCCCTTCTACGATACTGGAAGCAGCCTGTATCTGGGGAGTATTTACCAGAAGCCTTGCATCGGTTTTGTAGAGAATTGAATTTGAATAATCAGCGGTTGTTTTCCCTGCGACCATGGTATATTGGTAGGTTTCTCCGGGAGCAATAAAAAACTCGGCCAACTGAGCCGTATCAGACTCTTTCGTGTTCAGCCGATAGTATACGTTTGAAGCAGTCAGGAACGAGCCTGTCTCCCCGTCTCCAAACACATAGGACCATTGCAGTTCATTATTGTTCAAGTCGGACGCGCTGAGCCAGTTTCTCTGGGTGTGGACCCCTTTCGTCGGTGTATTAATGAGGGTAATCCACTGGTTTGTGCTTGCTGCCAGTACATTTCGGTAGCCGTTGTTGGGATTTGTCAATGCCAGCTTTGTATCTTTTATAACCGGAATATTATCTACAACGGTTATGAGCTGCCCGCTGCTTCCTGTTTTTGCCTTGAGGCCTGCTCCGGCACAAAGGATCTCGCCGCTGAATAAAAACCATGATTTAACGCCATGAACCTCATTCCCCAGCTTTACGCCTTGTGCACCGTAAGTTTCCGAAAGCGACTTCATTGACAGTTCTGTTGTGATTTCAGCCCCTCGAAATTGGTTGCCCCCTTCCCAGAACATGGTTGTTCCAGGTATTAGTTCTTCATTCATGGTGTTCCATGCCAAAGCCGTATCATTACTTTTTGATAGTGACAAACTTCCCCCTCCCACTGTAGGATTAATGGACGCAGCATAATGCCGTGTGTTTAATAATTCTGATCCGGATATTACCGGTAACGTTTGTCCGGCAGCTGGAACTGTCATGATCATCTGTATTGCCAGACACATGCTTGTCACCCGCTTCCACTTGTTCCTAATCTTTTGCTTCACACAAAATTCCTCCTTTTTTATTAAATAATTATATTAGTGATCTTGAACCTATTGGTAAGTTGCCCTGCCTTTACCATAAAAACAGTTATCGATATAATATAAAAATTTATTTAATTATATGGAATTTTTTCACTATAATAAATGAACTATTTTATAAATAATTATAATATTTTAATGTTTTTAATAATTATAAATTTAATTTTATAATATTTTTGTAAAAGATGTATTATTTGTGGAAAAGGTGACTGTTTAAACAACTGTATATATTTATATGAATACAATACAAGTGAAGTATAACCTTGAGTTTTATGGAATTGGTATATTCATACGGTTGACGAAGCAACAACTTTACTGGTATAATTGAGTTGTTGCTTTGCCTGATCTGACATTATAATCCACCATCATATCTTAAATTTATAAATACCAATAGCGTTTCATTTTCCAACAAGCAACAGCCCTATGTAAGCTGCCTGGCGGAAAAACTACATGTAGTATCCAATCATCCCGCAGAAGTACTATTAAATAAAATTTAAACATACCACTGATTGTTTCGTAAAAGTATAGAAGCTTTCGTTTTTCGATGCAAAAATCTCCATAGGAAGTTTGTTTTTTACGGAGTGAATAATATATGTAAGGAGAAATTATATGGGAAAAAGCAAAAAACAACAGGTATCAATTGAAAGAGCAGAAGAATTAAAGGGGCGAATCGAAGATTTTTTAGAGGCACGCAAGAGAATTCCAAAAGGAATGGATTTAGAAGAAGAATTCATTAAGAGGAAAACCAGAATATTAAAAGTACTGGATGCCACAGAAGAAAATTGGAATGATTATCGATGGCAGTTAACTCATAGGATAACAGATGTTGAAACTTTAAGTAAAATCATTTTCTTAAGCGAAACAGAAAAAATGCGCATTAAAAAAGTTGAGAAAAAATTCAGATGGGCGGTTTCTCCCTATTATTTAAGTCTGGCAGATCCAGATGACAGATATGATCCTATACGGTTATTATCAATTCCTACCCATAAAGAATTGGATGATTCCTGCATGGATCTTGATCCCATGGGAGAAGAATTTACAAATCCGGCAGGCTGCATTACAAGACGATATCCAGACCGGTTAATTATTAATGTGACCAATGAGTGTGCCATGTACTGCAGGCACTGTCAGAGAAGAAGGAATATCGGGGAGGAAGATGTTCATCGGTCCCGCAGCATGATCCTGGAGTCCATTGATTATATAAGAGAAAATGAAGAAATCAGGGATGTGTTGATCACCGGCGGGGACGCCCTGTGCCTTTCTGATGAGTACCTTGAGTGGATAATAAAGCAGCTGAAAGAGATCCCCCATGTTGATTATATACGCCTGGGATCCAGATGTCTGGTAACCATGCCCCAAAGGATCACAGATCAATTATGCTCCATGCTGAAAAAATATCATCCGATCTATATAAACACTCATTTCAATCATCCCAAAGAAATTACGAAAGAATCAAAAGCGGCATGTGAGAAACTGGCTGATTCCGGGATCGTTCTGGGAAATCAGGCCGTATTATTAAATGGAATTAATAATGATAAGTACATCATGCGGTTGCTAAATCAAGAGCTTCTCAAATGCAGGGTAAGACCTTATTACATCTTTCATGCAAAGCATGTTCAGGGAACAGCTCATTTTAATACATCCATTGATGACGGCATAGAGATCATGGAATATTTACGAGGCTATACTTCTGGTATGGCGATTCCCACATTTATAGTAAATGCTCCCAAGGGATTGGGAAAAACGCCTATCTTTCCCGATTACATTGTATCCCGGGGACCAGGCTATGTTCAACTAAGAACTTGGGAAGGAAATATCGTCAAATACGAAGACCATGAAACAAAGGATATCAGGTATTATCTTGAATCCTGAGTGAACTGATATCTATATTAGTATGTCAGGCAAGTTTCCAAGGCTTGATGAATTTCCTGCCACACTGTCAACAATCTTAAACGAAATATTATAGGAAAAGCATAGATTGAATATCGGACAAGATGACGGCTTTGTTAGTTTCTTGTCCGGCATTCAATCTATGCTTTTTAGGATTTAATATTAAGAGGTATACTTAACAGCAACGATTTGTCTTATTCGGGTTCACCATAGTTATTTCATTTATAAGCCTTTTCACATGCCTCTTTTAAAATATGTATCTTCCCTATTTTTTCATTATGATCTAATTCCGAAATTGCTGATATCACAAGCATGAATACTGCAATTAACGCTCCAATAACATCAAGGAAGATGATACTGCCCAGGTTCCATGACCCCATGGTGCTGTTAAGAAGTCATTATAGATTTTACAAATTTGTGTCCAGGTATTTTCAAAGCTTTATACTTATACTATAATTGGAATACAGGCCTGAATTCGACATAAATAGTACATAATTTATAAATACACGTTTTTAGGTTAGAAAGGTAAACGGAATGGATAAGTTTGATGGAATTATCAATAATACACTTGTAAAAAAGATTCTAAGTATCGTACTGCTGGTTTTGTTTATGTATTTCTTTCGAGGCATGCTGAATCAGCTTTTACTCATATTTATAGTCACGTTTCTTTTTGGGCAGCTGCAAAAGTTTATTTATGATAAAGTAAATTCCCGTATGAAAATCAGCCGTAAGCTGATTACTATTTTTATGTACATTATAATTGTGTTGTTTTTCACCATATCCGGTATTGTCTATATTCCAAAGGTTACACAGCAGCTATTTGATATCATTGGTTTGATTTCTACCTTTGACTTGAGTCAGGTTCAGTCAAAATTCGACATTAATCTGATGAATATTATACCTGAGGATCAGATCGACGCTTATATCCGGTTAGCGGAAAGCCATCTTTTGGGGTTTGTTGCAACAGCAGGTACTTTTAGCATCAATTTATTAATGTCCTTCCTGATAAGCTTTCTTTTCTTACTGGAGAAGGATGAAATCCTTACGTTTTTGGGACATATGGAGCAGAGCAAAGTTTCCTTCCTGTATGAATACTTTAAGTTCTATGGGAAAAAGTTTTTAAATTCTTTCGGTAAAGTAATAGAATTGCAGATTGTAATTGCATGCATTAACTCTTTTCTGTCTGTATTGGCCCTGACAATTATGGGATTTCCGCAGACATTGGGGCTTGGAGCCATGATTTTTATTCTGGGACTGATTCCTGTTGCCGGGGTGCTCATATCCATGATTCCACTTACAATTATTGCGTTTAATATTGGAGGCGCTATAAAAATCGTTGAAGTTATTGTGATGATCGTTATTCTCCATTCTTTGGAAACCTATGTGTTGAACCCTAAATTAATGTCTGCAAAAACAAAGATTCCCGTATTTTTGGTATTTATTATTCTAATGGTGAGCGAACATTATATTGGAGTCTGGGGTCTGCTTTTTGGCATTCCGCTGTTCATGTTTTTCCTGGATATAATGGATATTAAGGTAGGAACAAATAATCCTAAGAAAGTATGAAAGGTATAAGCTATTCATCAAAATAAGAGATCAAGGCCAACTATAAGTTCAGCTGGCCTTGATCTCCTTTTTTGTTACGAATCTATATCCATAAAAACTTTTGAAGCCGTTGCACCCTTTTGTCCCTGATATTTTCCGTTGTACGGATTTAAAGCATGATCATCTAATTGTGCAAAAACAAGCTGTCCTACACGGCGGCCTGCACATAGCTCGATCGCACATCTGTTTGCGTTAAAAAGTTCTAATGTGATTTCACCTTTAAATCCCGGATCCACCCAGCCTGCATTTTGAATGAACAGCCCCAGCCTTCCCAAGGAACTGCGGCCCTCCACAAAGGCCGTCAGATTATCTGGCAAAGAGAAATATTCCATGGTGGTGGCAAGTACAAACTGTCCGGGCAGAAGTAAATACCGATCCGTTTCTATGATTTTATATGGAATCTCATCATTTAAGGAAATAATCCCATTGCTTGTATCGTCTACGACACAAAACGTATTCCCAAGTCTGATATCTACGCTGGCAGGCTGAATCTGGTGCTTTTCCATTGGTGATATCGTCAGCGTTTTATCCTCCAGCATCCGAAGAATTGTTTTATCAGATAAAATCATAAAATAATTTCCTTTCTCCTTATACTCCGGGACCGTTCTCTCCGTCAGATCCCGGACCTTCCTGTACTCCCGGATTTTCTTCTGTTTCTTTTTCCGGTTTTGTTTCCTTTTCCGTTTCTTTCTCCGGTTTCTTCTCTTCCTTTGTTTCTTTTATACTGGCCCCAGGCCCAATCAGGCTTCCGTCATCGTTGGTGGGAACTTCCGTCCTCTCCTGCTCGGTTGTTTCCGGAATCACTTCTTTCGTACTTTCTGCTGTGGTCTCATTCACACTTTCCTCAGTGGCAGCTTCTGTTTGTGCAGGAGCGGTATCTTTTGATGATGAATTATCCTTTTTCTTGCCTCCGGAACTTCCGCCGGTTGGAGCATTCTTTCCAGGATCTTTCATGCCGCTTTCCTGGGCGATCTTGTCGCTGATCTTTTTCACCGCTGCTGATGGAGAATAATCAGCCTGATTATAAAGAAACTGGTGGAGCTGGATGACGTTACTCTCTAATGTGGTAGGGATAACACAATCCATTCTGCCGATCTTCATGGTAGTGCGTGAAAATGGGAAGCCGTTTGTTTCTCCTATGTGATATTTGTTGATTCCTTTGGCTACGGACAGAACATCATTCATGCCAATGCTGGTAGATACCTGCGGAAATACGGTAGAAACCAGAGTGCTTAATGTCCCAAAATCAGCATTTTTTGCTTTCTCCATTGCAAGACTTATCACCTTACGCTGGCGCTCTGTCCGGTTAAAATCCGTATCCATAAGACGGAGTCTGGAATAGGCCACAGCTTGTACTCCATCTAAGTGGTTCATCCCTGCTTTTTTCAATTGATAGGAGCCGATTCCGGTGGAATTAACAGTTTCCGTAATAAAACCATTGATATAAGCGAATTCTGAATCTGTAATTTCCAAATCGACCCCGCCTAAAATATTAATTGCATCAGCAACAGCTTTCCAGTTAAAGGTAGCATAATCATCAATGTTAAGATCCAGATTCTCATTTAGTGATTCCACTGCCTGCTTATGACCGCCTTTAAAATAGGCCTCATTAATCTTGTGATAGGTTCCTTTGCTGTCAATCTTTAAATATGTATCTCTGAAAACCGATACCAGTTTTATCTCACCGGTAGCCTTATCGATGTTGCAGATCATCA
>POVV01000761.1_pt1 | contig 16795 bp, 16 predicted proteins | sample 1560271 | NCBI WGS metagenome assembly POVV01 (sample SAMN08337232, study PRJNA429181) | Bioreactor metagenome, whole genome shotgun sequencing project. | biome: cows' rumen and soil; feature: anaerobic; isolation source: anaerobic chemostat enrichment culture, galacturonate as sole carbon... | reverse complement strand
TTATGAGGATGGAGAGTGGATTGTATGTATAAATTTAAAGCCGACAATCAAACCGAACCTTTCAACTGGGAAATGCTTGGTGATGTTGGTATCGGCAGAGCCAATCTGGGGGCCGACATGCCGGTGCTGGTGTATCGGTTGTTTCAATTTACCTTGCGGGATGTGCTGACCCGGACATATGGAGCACAGCAGGCAAGTTCCCTGCTGCGCGCCGCCGGCAAGCTGGCCGGTGAGGAGTTCTGCAAAAATCTGCTGGATAAAAGCCTTGATTTCGAAGGGTTTGTGGCCCAGCTGCAACAGAAATTATCTGATTTAAAAATCGGGATCCTGCGCCTGGAATCAGCCGATATGGAAAAAATGGAATTTGTCCTTACGGTGGAGGAGGATTTGGATTGTTCCGGGCTGCCCATTACCGAGGAATCGGTTTGTGATTACGATGAAGGGTTTATTGCCGGGATTTTAAATGTATATACGGGAAAAAGTTTCACAGTAAAGGAAATTGACTGCTGGTCTACCGGTGATCGAACCTGCCGTTTCCGTGTTACCTGTGATAATTGAGCAGCAGTCTGGGTGAAGGATATGAAGAATGCAGAATTAGATACATTAGAACAACTGCGGGCCGGCATACGGCTATTGGCAAAAGGAAGGTATCCTGAGACAGTTTCTGCCGATGGCTGCAGCGAACTGGTAGGAGAGATTGTTTACCTGTTTAACCAGATAGCCGGACATTTCAAGGAATTATATGAATATGCCGTGCCGCTGGCACGCGGCAACCTGCAAGTGGAACGGCCGGGTAAAACCAATTTTCTGGCAGGCAGTTTGAAGGAGCTTCATTCCAAGCTCAACCATTTAACCTGGCAGGCGCAGCAAATTGAAAAAGGCGATTATAAACAGCGGGTTGATTTTATGGGAGAATTCTCCCAGTCGTTTAACTCCATGGTTAGCAAGCTGGAAGAACGCGAACTGCGCTTAAAGGAAGAGATTCTGGTCCGCCAGCAGGCTGAAGCCGAGGTACGGGAGCAGAATAAACTCATTACCGACAGTATTCATTATGCGGCTGTTATTCAGCAGTCAGTCCTGCCTGAACCGGCATTTTTGAATACTTATCTTGCCGAGTCTTTTATTATTTGGCGGCCCCGGGATATTGTCGGCGGTGACTTTTACTGGTACGCACCCTGTGCCGGCGGCTTCATGGCTGCCGTCATTGACTGCACCGGCCATGGAGTGCCGGGAGCTTTTATGACGCTGGCCGTTAATCAGATGTTAAAACAACTGCTGGATGAAGACCGGGATTATCAACCGTCTGCTGTCCTGACTTTTTTGGATGAAAAATTTCATGAGACCTTTTACGCGAATACTGTGACCAAAGAGCGGCTGTACGCCGGTTTGGATATGGGGCTGGTGAAGGTGGATACGGCTGCGCAAAAGATTGTATTTGCCGGTGCCAGGCTGCCGCTTTTTCATGTCCACGACGGGAACCTCAGGGAAATTCCCGGATCGCGCCCCAGTGTAGGTTATGAAAAGAAGAGCCGCCTGGGCAGAAAAGCCCGGAGTATTCCTTTTGAGAACCGGGAATTCTATTATGAGCCCGGAGACGGGCTGTATTTATCTACAGATGGTTTTTTTGATCAACATGGAGAGAACCCTGATCCTTTCGGCATCGACAGGTTTGCCGAACTAGTAGCAGAATATTTCCCGCTGGCCATGAAAGACCAGAAAACGGCATTGTTACAGAGTCTTGAAGCCTATATGGGGATGGAAGCACAGCGGGATGACATTACCGTTATGGGGCTCAAGTTTTAAGGAGGTTGGGGAAATAAGTATGATCAATGAACAACTACATCGGCTTATTGGTGAGTTAAGCAGTTATGGCATCATTGTCAGTTTTAACGGTTCTTTTACTCAGGGAATTATTGAGGAAATCGGAACAGCCATTACATCCTATCTGCAGGAAGAAAAGAATACGGAAGAGACAGACATTCATAATGTATTTTCGGTTTATATTGAGCAGTCTCAGAATATCAAAAATTATTTTCTGAAAAGCGACGGACCGGACAAACATGAAATCAGCCGCAGGGCTTTTGAAAGTATCATTGTCATCGGTCGTCAGACAGACCGCTTTTTTGTTTGTTCAGGCAATCTGGTCAGCCATGAAGATGCCAAAGTGTTAAAGGAAAAGATTGATTATATTAACTCAATGGATAAAGACCAGCTGAAAAAATACTATAAAGAAAAGCTTAAAGCCAGGAGGTCAGATAGTAACTACGATAGCGCCGGTCTGGGGATTATTGATATGGCTCGCAAAGCGACGGCTCCGCTCGATTATATGTTTGTATCGCGCGATGAGAAGTATTCTTTTTTCACTTTAAAAGTCAGTCTGTAGCCGGCAAGGAGGGTTTATTAATGGAAAGGTTATATCGGGCGGGTACAAAATCTTCGCCGGAGGTTGACTTTAACCCCGGTACCGGCATATTGAAGGTATCTGGTCAGTCTTATCCCGAAAATGCCTCCGGGTTTTATCAGGACATTTTTATTTGGTTGAAAGACTATTTAGCAGCTAACCGCGGCAGGGTTGTCATGGAACTTAATATTTCCTATATGAACACCAGCAGTACCAAATGCCTGATGGATATTATCTATATGTTGGAAGATGCATTTGCTGAAGGCAGCGATATTTGCATCAATTGGTATTATTCCGCAAAGAACAGAAGCATGCTTGAATGCGGGGAAGAATTCCGGGAAGAGCTGAGTATGGAATTTAATTTAATTCCCCAAAACTCCGGGCAATGATCAGCACTATTGCGAGTACTTTTACTATTGAGGTGTTGTTGTGAGCGACGAAATCAGCCGGTTGTTCCAGGAGGAACTGGAGCAGTTGGAGCAGTTTAAAAGCCGGTGCAGTGATGAACAGTATCAGGGGAATGCATTGATGGTTCACTATGCCGATATGGCAAGGATATTTGAAAAAAACCTTCGCTCCATGATGAAAATGACAAAAATCAGCGATTCGCAGCAACTATATTTGCAGGAGATACAGCAGGAACTGGAACGTGAGATTGAAGAGCGGATTAAGGTGGAAGAAAAATTGGCCGAGTCCTATAAACGGCACCGGCGCAACCAGTTCCTGCTCGACCTGGCGGAGGGACACCGGGTCTTTGATGATTCGGCGTGGAATACGGCCAGGCAGCTGATGTTATACTTGCCCACAATATTTCATGTTTTTTATTTGCGGTTTACTGGTTGGTGCGGCAAATCCTTAAACTGGACGGCGGAAAATGCCGCCGAAGTGCAGACCGATATTGATGCGATGGTAGACAATCTGAATCGGTGTCAGGGCATTGTCGCCTGGGAATGGGACGAAGGTATCGGCCTCTTGCATTTTGCTTTACCGAAAGACACTAAAGAACAGCAACTGGCTATCGGGACGACTCTGAAAAAGCAGCTGGCTGTCCGTTTTCCCCGGATCGGGATTGCGGTCGGTATTGCCGGGAAACTAGGCGCATTCGACCGTTTCGCCCATTACTGCAAGCAGGCACGGGCGGCTGCGGCAGTAGGGTGCCGCCTTTGGCCGGGTATGGATGTCTACCATTACCAGGACGGAGGGGCGTATCAATTGCTGTATCCACTGGCCGATAGTCAGGATACTGAAGAATTTATTGAAAGAATGATTGGCAATCTGCTGGTGTTTGACCGGGAAAATGGCACCGATTTGCTGCCAACGCTGGAAAAAATCCTGCAATCTCCCAACCTCAAGGTGGTGGCGGAGGAAATGTATTTGCACCACAAAACCATAGTGTCCCGGAAACAGCGGATCGAAACTATTTTAGGAATTTCACTGGATGCTTTTGATGTCCGGTTTAATATATCTATAGCCCTGCATTTGCTGCGGTTTCGTGAAAATATCCTCCGATGATAGGTCGGAGGATATTTTTTATCTTCGCAGGCAATGGATTTTGCGGCAGATATCTGGCATGATTATACCATATACAAAAAAATGGTGCCTTCCCGACTTTTGGGAGAAATGATCGTGTAAGGCGGGTGATGTTGCTATGTTGATTTTCTCTGAATTTGAAGAATTTTTCCAGAATAAATGTATTCCCGTCGGTATATTGGGCATCGTTGGGGTTGCTTTTAGTGTGAAACAACCATGGGCAGGTATTTTTATTCCCGGGCTATTGATGCTTATACTGCTCAGTATCCTCTATTTCCAGGGAATGGAGGATGCTGAGCAGTCATCACGTGAATGTTCCTACAGTCAGGATGAGATTAAGCGGCTGCTTAACCTGGTTCCTACCCCGGTGGTACTGATAACCAAAGCCGATTGGCAATTGGTGCAGCTAAACCGGGCGGCGTCCGATTTGTTTGCTCTTGCGCCGGCAGTGGCGGCGGGAAAATATATGACCGATTTTTTCGGTACAGACCAGAAAGTCTGGTCTGCCTGGCGTGAACTGCTTCATTATGGTGTCGTGCAGGAGGAACTTCCCCTTTATCGCCACACCGGGGTTGCTTTGGTGATGGCAGTGACCGGCAATGTCAGTCTGATGGGTAAACCTCATCTGATTCTTAGTATGACCGACATCACTGCAAAACATATAGAGGCCAAACGCCTGGAGCAGCTTGCCACCATCGACGGCATGACCGGGTTGTTGAACCGGCAGGCCTTTCAGGAAAAACTGGTATTGGCGCTGAAGGCTGCCGGTGAGGAAAAGCGTGGACTTTGTCTGGCCTATATGGACCTGGATGGTCTGAAACAAGTTAATGATACCTACGGACACCGGGAGGGAGACTGGTATATTAATATTTTCGCAACCTTGCTGCGCAATGGCGTTAGTGAAAACGATTTTGTTGGCAGGGTGGGCGGCGATGAATTTGCCATAGTCTTTACCAAATGTTCACAGCAGACGGTAGAAGTTTGTATCAGGAAAATGCAGCAGCAATTGGAATTGACGGCTTCGCGCCTGGAAAAACCTTATACTATGCAAGTCAGTGTGGGCATGATCGCGGTACCGGACGGCGAGAATATTGATGTCGAGAGCCTGTTGCATAAAGCCGATTATGCCATGTACCAGCAAAAATATGTACGGCAGCCGTCACCGGTAAAAACAACTTCCTAGCTCATAGTCTGTAAATGCAAAAGAGACCATGTTGAAAGAAAAAGTTCAACATGGTCTCTTTTGTATTTGTGACATTTTACCGTCATACAACGCGGCGCCGCTGGCTTACCCTTCGCTTATGAATAACGGCCGCTTGCACCTCAGAGGTGTTCTTGTTGTATGAGCAAATTTTCAAAAAAATGACTTGCAAGAAATAATGATTATTGTTAAAATATACCTAACACCTGGATAGAAATAGTACAAGCGGAAGTTAGAGGAGGAATGGGTTTTGCAGATTGATGCTCTGATATCGGAACTAGGCCACTGTTGTCTGGAAGAAGAGTTTTGCTTGACATGCAAAAAGGAGAAATGTCTAATCGGGTTTTGCAAGAAATCACTGATGACAGTACTTAAACAAAAGGATGAATTTATAACCGACGGCCTCCGGGATATTCCCTATAGCGACACCAAGGTATATGATACTGATTCGGTGGTGAATGCTATCGGTTTTTTGTTGAATCAATGCCGTAACTGTAATGTGTATCATGATGAGGAATGTATTATTAATATTATCCGCTCCAGCTTGGAAATTATTTTGTTAGGCGAAGTTCAGGAATATAAAGGCAGTATGCTGCTATACTTAGGAGATATTAAAAATGTCAATCCCGCGGTAGCGGATCAAGTTTTTCAAAGTGTTCAACAGCGGAAATAGGAAGGGGTATGCAGTATGAAAAGAGAATTGACAGTGGAGAACATTATCGGTGAAACGAAAGGAACCGAAATCGAACGGATTGTTAAACAAAACTTTACCGGTGAAACCACCGAGGCCGGACTGTATTTGGCTATGGCCAGACTGGCTCAGCGGCAAGGCTATCCGGAAATTGCTGAAGTGTTGAAAACTATCGCCTGGGAAGAAGCAGAGCACGCCGCCCGCTTTGCCGAGTTTAACGGTATGATTCAGGAAGATTTATTTGAGAATATCAAACAAATGCTGGAAGGAGAAACCTTTGCCAATCAAGGCAAAAAACAAGCGGCTGAGAAAGCGCAGGAACTGGGCTTGGAGACAGCAAGAGATTATTTTAATGAGTCGGCCAAGGATGAAGCAAGACATGCCAGGATGTTAGAAGGAATCTTACGTCGTTTTAGTGAATAATTGGCTTTAGGCCATCACAAAATATGCTAGCCCTTTAGCAGACAGGAAGTATGATTAAAACGTACAACTTGCTGCTAAGGGGTTTTTATATGCCTGGAGAGCCTTAGTAAAAAAGTATTTCGTGTAATAGTGGCCAGGGGAAATAGTGGATAACGGTGAAAAAAAGCACCAATTGGTGATAAAATAAACCACACTTTGTGATTAAACCAACAGTCATGGTGCAAAAAAGCACCATGACTGTTGGTTTATGTTTAAAAAGACTTGAAATCCCTGGATTTTTGAGATTGGCATAAAAAATGCATATTATTAAAACAAAAGCAGAAAAGGCAAAAATGTATTTCAAAGCTGCTTCCGTATAAAAGAGGTTTAACGGAGGTGATGGCAAGAGTCGCAGATACATACTGACCGGAGGGCAATTTTATGAGAAGAGACAAAGATTATATCGGCAGTGTAGGACCGCAGGAAAGCAAGGTAGTAGAAGGCAGATATGAAGATAGAGACTAGCTGGAGGAATATCCACGATTTTAAGCTGGTTACAGCAGAGCAAGCTATGCAGATAGTTAATTCCGGAGATCGCGTGGTCGTAGGCGGTGCCTGTGGCGAACCTAAAGCACTTATGGCAGCATTAGCTGCCAGAGGTTCTGAATTGACGGCTGTTGAAATCGTCCAACTACCAGCGATGGAAGCAAATCAATATGTACAACTGGGAATGGAGAAAACCTTTCACTATAATGCTCTCTTTGTTAGCCCTTCTATCATTAATATGCTGGAAGAGCAGTCGGCAGATTATACGCCCTGTTTTTTTTCCGAGATTCCCTATTTATTCCGCAATAAGGTATTGCCGGTAGATGTGGCATTGATTCAAGTTACTCCGCCTGACGAACAAGGTTTTTGCAGTTATGGTATATCGGTTGACTATACTAAGCCGGCTGCCGAATGTGCCAGAATAGTAATTGCACAAATGAATGGTAATATGCCGCGAACCGGTGGCGCAAAGATAGCATTGGAAGCTATCAATTATATTGTAGAAAAGGATGAACCGATACTTGAGTTAAATCCGGTGCAAATCAGTGAAGTTGAGAAGCAGATAGGGAAAAATATTGCCGCACTTATTCCTGACGGAGCTACTTTACGATTAGGTATAGGAGCCGTTGACAACGCAGTAACACTGTTTTTGCAGGATAAAAAGGATTTAGGCATTCATTCTGAAGTTTTTTCTGATCATATAGTTTCGCTGGCACAAGCCGGAGTTATCACTAACCGGAAAAAAACAATTAATGCTGGAAAGTTTTGTGCTGCATTTCTGCTGGGAACGCGCAAAACATATGACTTTGTTCATAACAATCCAGATGTTGAGATGCATTCGCTGGAGTATATTAATGATCCTTATATCATTGGTCAGCATGAAAAATTTATTGCTGTCAACTCGGCTCTACAGGTAGATTTGACAGGGCAAGTTAATGCTGAAACCATTGATTCCAAACAGGTAAGCGGTGCTGGCAGTCTGGTGGATTTTGTTCGCGGCGCCTCACGTTCCTTTGGCGGGAAGTCTATTATTGCGTTGCCATCTACGACTGCCAATGGTCAGATATCCAATATTTGTTGTAAACTTGACCGCGGAGCTGCAATAGCCATTTCCCGCAATGAGGTTCATTATGTAGTAACAGAATATGGTGTGGCCGAGCTTAAAGGCCGCAGCCTGCGTCAGCGTGCGCAAGCTTTAATTGCTGTAAGTCATCCTGCATTCCGGGAGAGGTTAACGGCACAGGTAAGAAATCTTTAAATCACGTAAATGATAGTCTGTTTCTAATTAATTCCGTAGCATGTTATATAAGGAGGACTGAAAAATGCATATTTTAGTTTGTGTCAAGCAAGTACCTGACACTACCGAGGTTAAGATTGATCCGGTTACCAATACGCTGATTCGTCAAGGGGTACCAAGTATTGTTAATCCTTTTGATAAGAATGCCCTGGAAGCGGCGCTGCAACTTAAAGAGAAACATGGCGGCAGTGTCACGGTTATTTCCATGGGGCCGCCCCAGGCGAAAGAGGCACTGAAAGAATGTATTGCCATGGGGGCTGATGAGGCCTTGCTGATTAGTGACAGAGCCTTTGGCGGGGCTGATACGCTGGCTACAAGCTATACTTTGGCGGCGGCAGCCAAAAAACTAGGTGATGTTGATATGATTATTTGCGGTAAACAGGCAATTGACGGTGACACAGCGCAGGTAGGTCCTGAGATGGCCGAGCATCTCAATATGGTGCAGGCTACTTGCGTGTCCAAGATTGAAGTAGCCGGAAATGTTGTGCGCTTAGAGCGTGAGCAGGAAGAAGGATATGAAGTGATTGAAACCCAATTACCTGTACTCATCACGGTAATTAAATCCATCAACGAACCGCGCCTGCCTACCGTAAAGGGAACAATGAAAGCTAATCGCAAAGAAATTCCCGTGTGGACTGCCGCCGACTTGGATGTTAAAGAGGAGGCTATCGGTCTAAAAGGATCACCTACCCAGGTACGCCGCATTTTTACCCCCGGGCAGCGCGTTCAAGGGCAAATTATTCAGGCAGATACGGCCCGGGAAGCGGCAGCCGATTTGATAAATAAATTGATAGAAGCAAAGATTGTATAACGGAGGTAATTAGAATGGCAATTTGGGTAGACAAAGAACAGTGTGTTGCCTGTGGAGCCTGTGAAAGTGCATGTCCATTTGGCGCGATTGTTATGGAAGCGGATAAAGCAGTAATTACGGAAGCCTGTACCGCTTGTGGTGCTTGTGTATCGACATGTCCGGTAACAGCCATTATCCGGGATGTGGAAGAGGCCGCAGCTGCGATTGATAAGGCGGCTTACAAAGACGTCTGGGTGTACATTGAACATGCCGATGGACAAGCCAGAAGTGTCGGTTTTGAACTATTGGGTGAAGGCCGGAAACTGGCTGATAGCATGGGGCAAAAGCTGGCAGGCGTAATTGTCGGCGATAAAGTGGAGCAACTGGTTAAGGCTGTATTTGCCAACGGTGCGGATAAGGTTTATTTGGTTGAAGGAAAAGAATTTGCGAAATATACTACAGACGCCTATACCGCCGTATTTACTGATCTAATTACTGATTACAAGCCTTCAGTCATTCTTATGGGCGCTACAATTAACGGCAGAGACCTTGGTCCCAGAGTTGCCTGCCGGGTAGGTACCGGCCTGACTGCCGATTGTACCGATCTTGGCATTGATGAACAAACAGGGCTGGTTGCCTGGACCCGTCCTGCCTTTGGCGGCAATATTATGGCAACAATTCTTTGTCCGGAGCATCGGCCGCAAATGGGAACAGTACGTCCGAATGTATTTAAAAGACCGCAGCCGGATTTTGGGCGAACCGGTGAGGTTATACGGATAAGCAGTACGGTTAAGCCGGAAGCTATCAGGACTAAGGTAATTGAAGCCGTACAAGTATGCACCGGCTCTTGTAACTTGGAAGAATCCGAAATTATTGTTTCAGGCGGGCGGGGAATGGGCAAACCGGAAAACTTCGCATTAATTGAAGAATTAGCCGCAGTGCTGGGGGGTGCCGTGGGTGCATCGCGGGCAGTCATTGACGCCGGCTGGAAGCCGCATCCGCACCAGGTTGGACAAACAGGCAAAACTGTAGGTCCGAAAGTATATATTGCCTGTGGCATTTCCGGTGCCATTCAGCATGTGGCGGGAATGTCGTCGTCAGATACAATTATCGCCATTAATAAAGATGCGGATGCTCCAATTTTTAAAGTAGCTGATTATGGTATTGTTGGTGATGTTATGGAAGTGTTGCCGGCGCTTACCGAAGAATTTAAAAAAGCTAAGCAGTAAGCTGGTGAAGCCCGGACACTTACAGGATGAGTGTTCGGGCTTTTTATATATCAAATTTGCTGCATAATGTAAGATGACATAATGCGACAGATGATTGACTTAATTTGTCGAAAACCATACAATTATCATAAGGTGATGTTGCAGTCAAAGCTCAGGAGTGCTCTTTTTTTATTGAAGTTGTTTTCTGATTAGTGAAACAAATGTGGGCTAAAACAGAGAAAAGGGAAGGGATGATGTGAACATTTCGCAAGATAATACTGTCAAGTTTTTTTTAAGTACAGAGGACGGAACCATCATTTATGCCCATCCGATGCTTCCACAAGAGGATTTTCCAGTGGGGTCACCGATTTTTGCGATGCCGGATCAGGGAGAACAAGAGTTAGACACGACGCTGGTTATAAAAGATGAGCAACATGGCGTCTTTGACTTGTACCGTTTGGATAACCGCTATTTTAAAGGGATTATCGGGATTTTGCGCAAAGACAGGGTTCGAGAGAATGCTATTGGCCAGCTTGAGGAAGAACATAGAGATTTGAAGGCCATTTTTGAATCGTCGCATGATGGGATCGTGGTTGCAGATGGGACCGGGCTTTTTGTTCGCATCAACAATAGTTATCAGCAGATTACCGGTATTGCAAAAGAAAATATTATTGGTTCAACAGCTGCCGAGATCGTCAAAAAAGGAATTGTTTCCGACTCGGGTACGCTGGAAGTCTTAAAAACAGGTCAGCCGTATACCATCCACCAGACTTTCCGTTCCGGCCGGCAGAGTGTAGTTACGTCTACGCCGATTTTTGACGAGAATAACAATATCTTCCGGGTAGTGACCAATGTCCGTGACATGACTGAGATTAACCGGCTGCGGGAAGAACTGGCCCAGTCCAAAGAAAAGCTGGATGAGTACACAAAAATCCTGGAGACCCTTACGGCAGAACAAAAACTGGCCCATAGCCTTGTGTTCCGGAGCAGAAAGATGTCGATAGTTACTGATGCTGCCCTGAAGTTTGCCAAAGTGGATGCCCCGCTGTTAATTGGCGGGGAATCGGGAGTAGGTAAGGAAGTTATTGCCGATCTTGTGTATAAAAACAGCTCGCGCAGCAATGCCCGGTTTTTGAAGATTAATTGCGGTGCAATTCCGGAGAATTTGCTGGAATCAGAACTGTTTGGTTATGTCGGGGGGGCCTTCACGGGGGCTAAGCGGGATGGTGTGGCAGGCCTTTTTGAAACAGCCCACGGCGGCACGGTATTGCTGGATGAGATTGGTGAGCTGCCGCTGGCATTGCAGGTTAAGCTGCTCAGATTTGTTCAGCAGCGTGAATTTTATCGTGTTGGCGGCAAAAAATTAATCCAGGTTGATGTGCGGATTATTGCCGCTACCAACCGGGATTTGCAAGAGATGGTCAGCCAAAAACTGTTTCGCTCAGATTTGTTCTACCGGTTGAATGTTCTTAAGATAACCATTCCGCCGCTCCGGGAGCGGGCAGAGGATATTATCCCGCTGGCAAACTTTTTTCTGGAGAAATATAATAAAAAATATTCGCTGAAAAAGCGGATTAGCGGTGAGGTATACCGGATTCTGACCAACCACACCTGGGTCGGGAATGTGCGTGAACTGGAAAATGTTGTTGAACGGCTGGTCGTTGTGTGTGAACGCGATGAAATTACGGCTGAATATCTTCCAGAGGAGCTAAGAAAGACTGTAGCCGGAGCCCCACCGGTTATTATACCGGGAGAGAGTAGTCAAAAAACCTATAAGGAAGCTAAAGAAGAATTCGAAAAAGAGTTCTTCCGGCAGGCAATAACGAAATATAAGACTTCCCGGCGTGTAGCCGAACAATTAGCGGTGGATCATTCTACGGTAGTAAAAAAAGCGGCCAAATATGAGCTAAGCTTATCGCAAAAACCGGGGTAAAAATTAATTTAATACTTAATGCTAAAATTCTTCGGTTTATTTGCAGATTTGTGCGATGCTCAGGAAAAGCGGTGAATATTGTCACCAATGGTGACAATATTCACCGCTTTTTTCGACAATATCTTCTGAAAATTTCAAAAAATGGTGAATATTATCACCGGAACCTGCTGATGACAGGCTTGCGAAGCGCAAAGCGTTGGTTTTTGGGGGTTGGCATGGAAGTTGCATATTATAGTAATTGAAAACCTGATGGCGCCATCGGTTAAGCAGTAATAGCGAAAGGGGATATGTAATGAGTCTGGTACAAACTGGAGCCAAAAAAATGTGGGGATACCGTCATGTTATCTTGATTGTTCTTTGGTTAGTCTACATCATCAACTATTTTGACCGAATCAGTGTGTTGACCTTCCTGCCGCTTATCAGGGCAGATTTGGATTTATCCCATGAGCAAATAGGTTTTGCTGCCTCCATCTTCTTCTTTGCTTATGCAGTAGCGCAAGTGAGCGCCGGTTATTTGGCAGATAAAATCGGGTCAAAACGTGTAATGTATCTTGCGATTGTGGTATTCACCGCGGTTACCTTTGTCACCGGTTTGGTTCGCAACTACACTCAGTTTATTTTGCTGCGTTTAGGCTTGGGCTTAGGCGAAGGCCATCACTTTTCTCCGGCAAATAAAACTATTTCCGATTGGTTTCCCAAAAGTGAAAAGGGAAGGGCCACTGCATTTTTCTCTACCACCTGGGCATTTGCTCCGGCCATTATTCCCGTATTGATAACCTATATTGCCGCGGCTATGGGCGGCAGTTGGCGTGAAATATTCTTTGTTTTGGCTATCCCCGGGCTTGTCGGCATAGCAATTCTGTGGTATTTCGTATCCGATAAGCCGGAAGAGATGCTGGCCAAAGGACGCTTATCCCAGGAAGAATATGATTACATTAAGGCAGGACTTGTTACCGCAGATGAAGATAATGTAAAAAAACTGGGTATCGGCGTTATCATCAAAGATCCCAGCCTGTGGCTCTATTCTTTGCAACTTTTCTGTTTGCTTGCAATCTATTGGGGCAGTACCTCGTGGATATCCTCTTTTCTCTTTGAACAACATGGTTTCAGCCTCAAAACCATGGGCTTGCTGGCATCATTACCGTATGCTGTCGCCATTATTTCCACAATGCTTGGCGGAACCTTGATGGACAAAGTGTTCCACCGTACCAAGCCGGTAGCCCTGATTTCCTTCTTAGCTGCCATTCCCATTCTTATCTACATGGGGCAAATCCCTAAAGGCAGCACCAACCTGCTGATTCTGATGCTAATTCTCAATGGTTTCTTTGTTAATATGGTTTGGGGTGTAATCTATGCCTACCCGCAAATGCGTTATCCTAAAGAAGTAATTGGTTCGGCTGTTGGCTTGACCAATGGTCTTGGTCAATTGGGTGCATTTATCTCGCCATTGGCTGCCGGTTATCTGGTACACAAGACTGCCGCCGGAATTTCTTATGACAATGTATTTCTCATGTTTGCCGGTTTCGCGGCTGTGGCGGCCCTGGTAACCTTCTTCCTGAAGGAAGAGCCATTTGTTATCAAAGAGGATGATGGTAACAAACAAGAGGCATCTGCTTCTTTATAAAATTTATAAAATGGGGGTAATAGTATGAAGTTTCCGAGTGCGGACCTAACCGGTAAGGTGGCAATAGTGACAGGTGGCAGCAAGGGTATCGGCTTGGGTATTGCTCAGGCGCTGGCTCAGGTAGGCGCTGATGTTGTCATTGTAAGCAGAAATCTGTCTGAAGGCGAGCAAGCTGCCAAAGAAATACAGGCCTTAGGACGCAAATCTCTGGCTATATCCTGTGATGTGAGCTCTGTCAGCTCGGTTGACAACATGGTGCAGACAGCCGTAAACGCCTTTGGCAAAATTGATATTCTGGTAAATAACGCCGGCATGAATATCCGCAAGCTGGCAGTTGATGTGGAAGAAGCGGATTGGGACAAAGTAATTGGCACCGATCTGAAAGGTGTTTTTCTGGTAGCGCAGCGTGTGGGTAAAGAGATGATTAAGCAACAGAGCGGTGGTAAGGTAATTAATGTTGCTTCCGTTATGGGGGTAATCGGCATGCCGTGGCTTGCAGCCTATTGCTCCAGCAAGGGGGGCGTTGTCCAGCTTACGAAGGTGCTGGCCCTGGAGTGGGCTCAATACAACATTAATGTCAACTGCCTGGCTCCGGCCTATATCCGTACTCCAATGACCGAAGGCTGGCTGAATGACGAAGCCAGGCTGAAGCCGATTTTAGACAGCACACCGCTGGGCAGAATCGGCACCCTCGAAGAGGTAGCCGGACCGGCTGTTTTCCTTAGTTCTGACTGGTCAAATTATGTAACCGGTCACACTCTGTTAGTTGACGGCGGGTGGGCGGCCAGGTAAGCCGCCAACTCTATGCCGGATGTCAAATATAAATAGCGAACGAAACAGGAGGGCAAACACATGAGAACAGGCAAAGAGTATATAGAAAGTCTAAAACAACGGAATATCAAAGTATATATCAAAGGCCAATTGCTTAAAAGTGAAGAGGTAGTCGACCATCCCTTTATCCGCGGGCATGTAAATTCAGCGGCGCTAACCTTTGACTTGGCCCATGACCCGGCCTACGAAGATTTGATGACTACCACATCGCATCTTACCGGCAAAAAAATCAACCGGTTCACCCATATTCACCAAAGTGTGGACGATTTGCTGAAGAAAGTAAAAATGCTGCGGATGATTTCGCAAAAGACGGGAACCTGTTATCAGCGCTGCGTAGGCTTTGACGCCATCAACGCTCTCTATACCGTTACCTATGAAATGGATAAGAAGCTAGGCACTGAATATCATGAACGCCTGAAAAAATACCTGATCAACTGGCAGGAAAATGACTTGATGGTCGCCGGCGCCATGACTGATCCGAAAGGCGACCGCAGCCTGCGTCCCGGGCAACAGCCGGATCCGGATATGTTTGTCCGGATTGTTGAAAAAAATGATAAAGGCATTATTGTCCGCGGTGCTAAAGCCCATATGACCGGTATGGTCAATTCCCATGAAATGCTGATTATGCCGACAATGGGAATGGCGCCTGATGATAGCGATTATGCCGTATCATGCGCCATACCGGTAGATGCACCGGGAGTAATCCATATCTTTGGCCGCCAAACCAACGATGACCGCAAATGTGAAGGTGACATCGATCAAGGCAATGCCCGGTATGGTATTGTTGGCGGCGAATGCCTGACTGTGCTGGAAGATGTCTTTGTGCCCTGGGACAAGGTCTTTATGTGTGGGGAAACGGAATTTTCCGGTCTGCTGGTAGAGCGATTTGCCTGCTATCATCGTCAGAACTATGGTGGCTGCAAAGGCGGCGTTTCCGATGTGGTTATTGGTGCGGCAGCTGTCATGGCCGATATGAGCGGTTATGGCAAAGCCGGACATGTCAAAGAAAAAATCAATGAAATGATTCATTTGACAGAAAGCCTGTATGCTTGTTCCATTGCCTGTTCGGCGGAAGGAAAACCGACAGCCTCCGGCGGCTACTTTGTCGATCCGCTGTTGGCCAATGTGGGTAAACACAATGTCACCCGTCTGATTTATGATATTGACCGGCTGGCACAGGACATCGGCGGCGGCCTGACTGCCACTTTGCCTTCGGAATCTGATTTGCGTCATCCGGAAATCGGGAAGTATGTGGATAAATATTTCAAAGGTGCAGCCGGTGTATCGACAGAGGACAGAATGAGGGTGGCCCGGCTGATCGAGAATATGACAGGCGGTACTGCCCTGGTTGAGAGTATGCATGGCGCCGGTTCGCCGCAGGCACAAAAAGTTATGTATTCCAAGCTGGGCAATCTTGAACACAAAAAGAAATTAGCCCTGCATATTGCCGGGGTTGCTGCAAACAAAGATAAATAGCAGGACAGGCAGCATGAGGATAGGCGTCAAATTTTGCGGAAACTGCAATCCTCGCCTGGATATGCCGGAACTTCTCACAGCACTGGCCGCAGAAGCAGCGGCAGAGGGGGTACACTTTGTCCGCTGGGATGACCCGGGTGGCTATGAAGTGTTGCTGGTTCTCAATAGCTGTCAGGTAGGTTGTGCAACCCTCCCGGAATTCACCGGTCCACATATTGTCGTGACCAGCGAAAGTGTCCGGAATTGGCCTGTCCGGGAGGAAAATTTACCTGCCGCTATACTGGATGCCATTCGGGTTGCTCAGTAACTGAATTAACAGAACAATAAAATAGGGTGCAGCAACCACTGCACCCTTAACCATACGAGGAGTGGTGAAAATGGCAGAAAAAAATTTGGCCGGACTGCGGGTGCTGGATTTTACCCGCGTACTGGCCGGGCCCTATTTAACGCAAATGCTCAGGGACTTGGGAGCCGAAATCATTAAGGTTGAACAGCCGGGCAAGGGCGCTGATGAGCGGCAAATGTCACCGATTGTCAACGGACAAAGCGGTTATTTTATGATGCTTAACCGGGGAAAAAAATCAATTACCTTAAATTTAAAAGATCCCAAGGCCAAAGAAATTATATTTAAGCTTGCCAAGCAGGCTGATATCATTACGGAAAATTTCAAGCCAGGTGTTATGGAATCGCTCGGGTTTTCTTATGAGGCTTTCAAAGCAGTAAAACCTGATATCATCATGTGTTCCATTTCCACCTTTGGTCAAAAAGGCCCGCTTTCGCAGCGGGCAGGTTATGATATCATCGCTCAGGCCATGAGCGGTTTAATGTGGATGGCCGGTGATCCGGACCGCCGGCCGGCCCGCAG
>POVV01000760.1_pt1 | contig 16813 bp, 8 predicted proteins | sample 1560271 | NCBI WGS metagenome assembly POVV01 (sample SAMN08337232, study PRJNA429181) | Bioreactor metagenome, whole genome shotgun sequencing project. | biome: cows' rumen and soil; feature: anaerobic; isolation source: anaerobic chemostat enrichment culture, galacturonate as sole carbon source...... | reverse complement strand
CAATTGATGGAGTATATACGGTACAGAATATTATGACAGATGCAATGAGCAATGTTATCGGGGCTTGGTGGCGTATCGCCGACCATACGACAGGAAATGAAACCGGAAGAATGATGGTAGTAAATGGGTTTAATCCAGGAGCCGTATTTTTTAGGTCTACAGTACCGGTTACACCGAATACTAATTTTTTATTCAGCACATGGATTCTTAATCTTTTTAAAGTAACAGGCTTTCCGCCGGCACAGCTAGGTGTCAGAATCCTGGATCAAAACGGTAATGTACTGTTTCAGCAAGCATTAGGAGTTGAAATTCCAGTTAATATAAATGCACCAGAGTGGAAACAAATAGGAACTGTTATTAATTCGATGAATAACACTCAAATTACAGTGGAATTCTTCAGTGAAGGAGAAGCTGTTGTAGGGAACGATTATGCTATTGATGATGTTGCTTTACAGGAAATCTTAGTGCCAACATTTACTCCAGTTAAATCAAGCAGCACGTTTACTGCAAATGTAGGCGATATCGTAACTTATACGGTTAAATTAACAAATACTTGTACCAGTCCTCTTACAGATGTATTTTTTGAGGATAATATCCCTAATGGTTTATTATTCATACCTGGAAGTGTAACGGTTAATGGAGTTCCTGAGCTTGGAGTAGACCCTAATATTGGTTTTCCGCTGCCGGATATTCCAGGTGGATCCGTCACGGAAGTGACGTTTCAGGTGAGAGTTGAAGGCATACCGAATCCGAATCCTGCGATAAATACGGCAACTATCAATTACTCTTATACACCTGTTGAGGGTGGTATACCAGGTACTTTTTCAGAAGAATCAAACCCAGTTCCTCTTATGGTTGAAGAATTACCAGGCGAAGCAGATATTGCTGTAATAAAGCAAAGTAATCAGGTAATTGCAGTACCAGGAGAACCGTTCAGCTATACGATAACAGTTAATAATTTTGGCCCAAGTGAATCAGAAAATGTTCTTCTGATGGATAGTATCCCTAGTTCTATTCTTAATCCAATGTACTCAATCGATGGAGGAGTAACATTTAATCCATGGCCAGGATTTCTTAGCTTAGGAACTTTACCGGCAGGAGCAGAAAGAATTATCATAATAAGAGGAACAGTAAGCCCTGACGCAACAGGCGTGATTTCCAATACAGCAATCGTTAGCTCCACGACACCAGATCCAAATCCAGAGAATAACACTTCAACGTTAGAAACTCCAGTATCGGCTGTTGAAGCAGATGTTGCTGTAGAAAAACAAAGTAATCAGGCAGTTGCTATACCGGGTGAGCCGTATAGCTATACAATTATAGTTAATAACTTTGGTCCGAATGCTGCAGAGAATGTTCTTCTAATGGACAGTATACCAAGTTCTATTCTTAATCCAATGTACTCAAATGATGGAGGAGTAACATTTAATCCATGGCCGGGTTTTCTTAATTTAGGAACATTACCGGCAGGAGCAGAAAGAATTATCATAATAAAAGGAACTGTAAGCCAAGACGCAACAGGTGTGATTTCCAATACAGCAATCGTTAGCTCCACAACACCAGATCCAAATCCAGAGAATAACACTTCAACGTTAGAAACTCCAGTATCAGCTGTTGAAGCAGATATTGCGGTAGAAAAACAAAGCAATCAGGCAATCGCTATACCGGGAGAGCCGCTTAGCTATACAATTGTAGTTGATAACTTTGGTCCAAATGCTGCAGAGGAAGTTCTTTTAATGGATAGTATCCCAAGTTCTATTCTTAATCCAGAGTACTCAATCGATGGAGGAGTAACATTTAATCCATGGCCAGGATTTCTTGATTTAGGGACATTACCGGCAGGCGCGGAAAGAATTATCATAATAAGAGGAACTGTAAGCCCAACAGCAGCAGGCATTATTATAAATACAGCAACAGTCAGCTCCCCTACACCAGACCCAAATCCGGAGAACAACACTTCGACGACAGAGACGCCAATATTAGCTCCTGCCCGAGCAGATGTTTCAATTACAAAAACTGCAAGCCCCAATCCAGTGGCTCCAGGAGAAATGATAACCTTCACTCTTGTAGTATCCAATGCAGGACCAAATACTGCAGAAAATGTAATTGTAAATGACAATATTTCACCAAGCATTACAGGGCCGGTATTTTCAATCGATGGAGGAGCAACCTTCAATCCATGGCTGGGTTCCCTTAATATAGGAGCATTGCCGGCTGGAGAATCAAGAACTATTATCATTAGAGGTACAGTAGCAGAATCAGCTACAGGCTGTATTAATAATACGGCAATTGCAATCTCAACAACACCGGATCCTAATCTGTTTAACAATGTAGCATCAATATGTGTGGCAGTTTCGGCAGGTGAAGAAACAGAAGCAGACGTATCTGTGAAGAAATTTGCAAATAAGAAAGAGGTTTGCTGCGGAGAGCTGGTGGTGTTTACTATCGTGATTTCAAATGCAGGCCCGGCAGATGCTCAGAATGTTGTTTTAACAGATAGCCTGGCAAACATTCTTAAAAAACCGATGTTTTCACTGGACGAAGGTTTTGCTTTCCAGCCATGGCCGGGAAGTGTTAACTTAGGCACAATACCAGCAGGCACTTCAAGAGTCGTTCTTATAAAAGGATGCATACGGCAAACATGTTCTTGTAAAATAATTAATACAGCACAAGTCAGTTCAACAACGCCAGATCCAGATCTTAACAATAATACAGCGACAGCTTGTGTACTAATTTCAAAATTTTGTGACGATTGATCTTGCTGCTCTTCCTGTTAAGGTTTAGTATATGAATTAAGTTCATACCGCCAACTGTTCAACGGTTGGCGGTACTTTTATATTCATGGAATTATTTCAAAAACAGTACCTTGGTAATGATCCGCTACTCTCATAGACCCATAGACCCCTAAATATAGCCTGGTTTGATCCAGATTTGTTCCCAAGCTAACAAAATAAGATGATTTAGACCCAAAATCATAATCAATATCAATCACACTAAAGTCCTGTAGTTTACAATCTGCCCTTAGCGTGGTATATGCGAGAGCCCCTCTGACAGGCGGCGGAGCTCCTTCATTCTTTGCAAGATCAGTAAACACAACACTCCCTGTTAAATCCGGCATTTCATTTCCCATATATGGCTGAACTCCTGTAAGCGCAGTTGCCCCAAACTTATCAGGCCGGGGATCTTGGTGAAAATAACTGATAAGAGGGGGTAAGCGCTTTACCGAGGTTGTTATTGTTTCATCGTAATAAGCAATTATTTTTTCATCCAAAGCTGGATTTGCAGAGCAGTTATTTTCAACTGAAGTAGGTAGAGCACCCTCCCAGCCACGCCAGCCAAAGTTAATAAATCCTTCTTGCTCAGGCTCGGTATTCGTCATAGAAGATTGGATAAGCTTCGTGACCGGTAAGGGTTTATTATCAACGAATGAAAAAATCGACTCTGCCAGATCCTGTCCCACATTCCCAACGTATTTAACATATTGACTGTTAAGTCTTTGAAATGAAATACCCGTTATATTGCGGACTCCTTTTGCAATAACCGTAAGCGTCTCCTGAAAAGGTACTGGAAGCTCATGAAAGCGTGTAATTACCGGTGGGTTATCATTAAATGTATTTACCGCCACATCAATTTCAATTATTTTACCGGCAATTTCCATATTATCCTGACTTAAATTAAATGGATCGAAGCCTGCGCCCCCATCTCCGGTTGTTAATACAAGCGTTCCTGTTTCCGGTGAAAAATTCAAGCTGTTTACACCATTATGATTTAGATACGGTCGTCTTATACTAAGTAATGTACGGCGTTTTTGAGGTTGGGCGTTGGATTGAAAGATCCATTCTTCGACTGTATCAATGTGATTATATTGCGTTTCCCTATTTGTCCACTTTAAGTTTAAGGTTGCTGGGTCACATGGGTCGGGCCTGAAAGATGATGGTTGAGCACCTGGACCTTGCGATCCGGCAACTGAGTAATGAAGGTAAAACAGGCCATTCTTATAAAAGTCGGGATGAAATGCTAATCCCAGCAGTCCACGTTCATCATATCCCCCGGAAGACTTCCCCAGTTCTAAGACTCTCGGGCGAATATCTAAAAAAGTTTCGATAGCTCCGTCTCCGATGTAAAAGATTTCTCCGACCTGGGTTGCAATAAATAATCGTTCTGCATTATCACCCGGAAGTATGGCTGTTTTTAAAATAGTGGGCAAATTTATATTACCTACTAATGGCTGTAAATGAACCTTAACGTTTACCAATGTCCCAACCCCATTCTAATCATTTTTTAATAAAATATGAATAGAACTATTATATTAGTACAAGATTTAACATCAAGTAAGTATGTTTATGGGGGTATAGATCATTGATGCGGGCAAAGAGAGCACACCTGTCCCTGTAGAAGAAGGCCATGTTGTGACTAACTTTATTGGATAAGAAAGCAAAGAGGAACATTATTACAAGATGATTATGTCAGCCTGATAAATATTTTTGGAGGTCAGCATTATGCAGAAGTTAATTCCTCATTTATGGTATGACAAAGAAGCCATTCTCAACCAGGCAGTTTGCTTTTTATAAAATATGGCATATATAAAAGAAAGGTGATTGTGCATCTGCGCAATCACCTTTCCCTCTCTACCTTTATTATAACACATACAGCCGGCCACAACAAGACTGTTTTTCTGATTCGGGTTGTGCTAGACTATTTTGAATAACGGTTTAGGAAATTAGTTTTCTGCCGATTCTATAAGAGAGGTGGTATTTGTTATGGAAGATAACCGGACGGAATTAGAATTAGAAAAGAGCAGGTTAGAACAAACCATTGCTTTAGCGAAAAAGCAGCTGGATCAAGCGAGAGAGCGCAACGTAGAGAATAAGTCGGCCATAATTTCTGCCAAGAAAGAGCTGCGTGAGAATACGTCTCACTCCATAGCAAATCTATGGAGCAGCGAAGGGTTTGAAGCCCTTGCCGCCTTAAACCAGTATGCAAATCCGATCACAGATAAAATCGCCGATTATGAAGCGGTAGAAAACAAAATCTTATTGCTGGAGAAAATGATCCAATCCCCCTATTTTGCCCGGATTGATCTCAAGTTCGATGATGAAGATGAATTCGAAAATATCTACATCGGACGCACCTCTTTAAAGAAAGATGAGACAAACGAATTTTATATTTATGACTGGAGATCACCCATAGCAAGCGTTTTTTACCGGTTTGTATTGGGACAGGTATTTTATGATGCCCCTGGCGGAAGGATCACAGGAGAGGTTAATTTAAAGCGCCAGTATGAAATCAGCAAAGGGGAGCTGGAGTATTTTTTCGATGCGGACGTACAGATTGTGGATGAATTTTTAAGGAAGCTGCTGTCCCAGAATACTTCTCCAAAGATGAAAACGATCGTAGAAACCATTCAAAGGGATCAGGACATTGTTATCCGGGATATGGAAAATGACTTAATGATGGTACAGGGAGTGGCAGGAAGCGGAAAGACGTCCATTGCTCTTCACAGAGCGGCCTACCTGATGTACCAGGGCCTTTCCTCAAAGCTTACCGCTGATAATATTTTGATCATTTCACCAAACTCATTATTTGAGCAGTATATTTCCAATGTATTGCCTGAGCTTGGAGAAGAACATGTTGTATCGGTGGTATTTGAAGATATCATAGCTTCTGTACTGAAGAATGAGCAAGTACAATCGAGAAATCAATTTTTGGAAAACCTGATCTCTAATACTCAATACAGGGATATTATTAAAAGCTGCATTGAATTCAAAACATCCCGCCAGTTTTTGGAGATATTGGATCGGTTCATTGATGATCTGCCCCACAAATGGATGAACTTTGAGGATATCTTTTATGGCGGTGAGTGTATCATAAGCGGAGAGATGATAAAAGAGAAAGTGTTATCCGGAATTAACGAAACTCCTCTGGGTATGAGATTAAAGCTGATAGGGGAATATATTTTGGGACTGATCAGCGAGTCCAAGAAATACCGCTTAAAACAATCAGAGAAAATTCAGATGAATGAAGAAATGTTAAAATTCATGGAACTTGATATTAAGGATGTTTATAGAAAGCTGTTCCATGACAAAGAATATTTTTATAGTCTGGCAAAAGGGATAGAGCTTCCCGGCTGCATGGACCGCATTTTAACTTTCACCCAGGAAAATTTAGATACCAACATGCTGTACTATGATGATGCTGCGGTTTTAACTTATTTGAATTTAAAAATATACGGGATCAATAAATATAAAACCATTAAGCAAGTAGTAATTGATGAAGCACAGGATTACTATCCTCTCCATTTTGAAATCTTTCACCTGTTGTTTTCAAAAGCGAAGTTTACGATCCTTGGAGATATCAACCAGACCCTGGAAAAGAGAGAAGATTTATCCTTATACCAATTGATCAGAAAAATCTTCAATAAGAAAAAATCTTCTCTTGTTACTATGGACAAAAGCTTCCGGTGTACAAATGAAATTTTAAATTATGGCTTAAAATTCCTTGAGCAAAGTACAGAGATAAAGAGCTTCAACCGAAAAGGGGATGAGCCCCTGTTATATGCAGCGAAGGATCAAACATCGTATCATGACTTGATTGTATCAGAAGTAAATTCCTGCCTGGAAATGGGATACCAGTCAATCGGATTAATCTGCAAAACTGAAAAAAGTGCCCGTTTCCTCTTTGAGTGCTTAAAGGACAAAGCTGATGTCCAATTAATTAATAGTGAAAGTACAACAGATTTACAAGGCGTTTTCATTATACCGGTCTATATGTCCAAAGGGCTTGAGTTTGATGCTGTTTTAATATGTGATGCCGATGCTGAAACTTACCACAGCCAGGATGATAAAAAACTATTATATATCGCCTGTACAAGGGCGCTGCATAGACTCAACTTATTCTGTAAGGGAGATACAAGTCCGTTACTGGACGAAAGGAAATTGTAAGGGAGGAAAACAACCATGTCAAACGAAGAACTGCTAAGTATACTGAAGAACCGGTTTTTTGAACATATGAACCGTCATAAAGGTCTTGAGTGGGGACCGGTGCAGGAAAGGCTGGAAGAGAACGCTGATAAACTCCGGTCACTTCATGAAATGGAAAGAACCGGGGGAGAACCGGATGTTGTTATATTGGATGAAACAAGGGATGAATATTTTTTTTATGACTGTTCTCCAGAAAGTCCAAATGGCCGCAGAAATATTTGTTATGACCGTGAAGGCCAGGAGGAGAGGGAAAGGAAAGGCGTGTATCCGGAAGGCAATGCCGTCGGTATGGCTGCTGCCATGGGCATTGAACTTTTAACGGAGGAACAATACCGGGAACTTCAGAAATGGGGGGATTTCGATAGGAAGACATCAAGCTGGGTGAAGACTCCATCTGATATCAGAACACTTGGAGGCGCCGTTTTTGCTGACTTCCGCTATGGTCATGTTTTCCTATATCACAACAGTGCGCCCTCCTTTTATGGCAGCAGAGGATTTCGGGGCTGTCTGAGGGTGTGAATTTACAGCTTTTGCAAACGGGAGATATGAGGCGGTTTGGATTACTGCTTAGGAGATAATGGGAATATTTTGTGAGGTTAAGTTAAATGAATCAAATAATTATGTTAGATATAAATTTTCAATATCAGAATGAAACCCGGACATTTCACCCGGTTTTATTATTAAGCGCCAATGATGTGGTTCTCGTGGACTGCGGATATCCCGGTTTTCTGCCTTTATTAGAGGGTGAGATGAAATCAAAGGGGATTAATCCAGGTTCCTTAACTAAGGTATTGATCACTCATCATGACGACGACCACATGGGGGCTTTATTTGAAATAAAGGAAAAATATCCTGAGATAAAGGTCGTGGCAGGCCGCACGGAAAGCGGGTATATCACCGGTGAGAAAAAGTCGCTGCGCTTGTTACAGGCGGAAGAAATGTTGAATGTAATGCCGGAAGAGCAAAAGCCTTTTGGAATTCAATTCTGTGAATCCTTAAGAAAAGTTAAACCTGTATCCGTTGACATAGAGGTTAAGGACGGGGAACATTTTGACTGGGCCGGCGGCTGTGAGATCATAGATACACCGGGACATATGCCGGGGCATATTTCCTTATATCTAAGGGAAAGCAGCTCCGTTATCACAGGAGATGCCGCAGTTATTGAGGGCAATCAACTGGTCATCGCAAATCCGCAGTATACCCTGGATATGGAGGCGGCAAAAGCTTCCCTTCATAAACTGATATCTCTGGATGCTGACCGCTATTATTGCTATCATGGAGGGATTTTTGAAAACTTTACAGACTTAGCATTTAGAACAAATAGTATTGATGAATTTTTATAGAGGAGCAAAAATGAACAGAACCCTGTTTTATAACCGTGAGGCATAATGGTATGTCTTCGGCGGATATTTGATTTTACCAGCATTTGTTGATTTCCACACCCACCCTGAAGCACTGTCTTATTAATTACTGAAAGCCGGATCATTGTACGGTAGGAAAGGTTTTTTGGGGGATGTGATCCCAGTATAAAACAGACCATTATAGGTAAGGGCTGCGTTTATTGGTGGTAATTATAACCAGTAAACGCGGCCTCTTTTCGTATAGAAGCTGGAAATAATGAGGTGTTACAGAAATAACATAAATATGCATTTTTAATGTATTACATGTTACTATATGTTGAAATATGTCGGTTTTTGTGGTAAATTATAGGAAATTAAAATATTGAAACAGAATATTTTATATGAAAAAAAGCTGGATTAAATGGGGCATAGAGAGCATTCAAAAGGCAGCTTGAGCAAAAATTCCATTCCCCTTTGACCATTGTAGAGGTTCCAACCGGTTTTGGATAGACGAAGGCTGTCAGGTAATAACTAAAGGAAAAACGTTCTAAAGGTGCCTGTGAATAATGGCACACCTGTCTGGGAGAGTCTGTTCCTGTGGCGTGGATGGGAATCTCTAGGTTGTTCCTCTTGCCCAGGATTCTGCCGGGAGATCTGACAGAAAGCTCAAATATACTGCATAAATGAGTTTGTGGAAAAAAATAATCTGCTGTATTCTATATTCATAGCAGATTATTTTTGTATACTCCTATGGTAAATTGCATTTCTATAATTCAAAGTATACAGCTAATTAAAGACAATCAATGAAATAACTGGTTATGGAGAGACAAACCAGTACCGAGGTGGCAGTAATGAGAAATAAGTATTCCAGAAATATAGCCGTACAGACGGTCATTATGCTTATCATTTTCATGACGATTGTTTTCGTTCTTTTGCGTTCCCAGAAGTCAGAAGACAATTATGTTCTTTCAAGCATTGGACAATCTGTGTCCTATTCTGTTCAGCAGCATATTGCCATAACAGAGGGCGTATTAACCTCCCTTGCTTATAATTATGACATTGATGATGAAATCGATAAGCATAAATTTAATATTTTATCATCCAAATATATGGAGGACAACCCGGACATCCTATATATCCAGCATAAAGATAAGAATACGATCACTGATATGGTATATCCTGATGCCTATGATTATACCATTGGCACCTCCTTGCTTGGACGTCCGGAGGTGGAGGAAGCCTTTGAAAAGTCTATTAAAAACAGGATTATAACGGTCAATGACCCCTTTATCCTGAAGGGGACCCAGAATTTGATGGGGCTGGTCATACGGTATCCTCTTTATAAGGACGATCAGTTTAACGGATTTTTTGTTGTGGTTTTTAACTTTAATACCTATATGGACAGGGTGATCAGAGAGGCGGTACCGAATTCCTACCACATCAGTATCTATAATAATAAAGGTGGGCTCATCTGGGGGGATTCCCCCTGGATGGACAGAAATTCCTACATAGTCCAGATCCCGGTCATGGATACTTACTGGACAATGAAACTGTCAAAGGAAGGAAACAGCATCAATACCAACGGAGCGGTCATAGGGTTTATCTCGGTGCTGGTGCTGTTCCTTATGGGAGTACTCATCTATGTGCAGATGGGGCTCTTTAAAAAGGATGAAAATATCCAGCATCTTGCCAATCTTCACAAGGAACTGGAAAGGCTGAAGGAAAGCTACACCCTGGCTCTTGACAGCGCGAATGATGCACTCTGGGAATGGAATCTCATAACCGATGAGATTATTACTTCCGATAAATGGATCGATATTACCGGAAATGCCCCGAAAGGACATGGACTCCGTGGGATATTACAGGAAGAAACCATCCATCAGGAGGATTATCAGGCAGTACTGGCTGAATTTGACTCTTGCTTAAAGGGAGAGGCCCGGGAGTTTCACCGGGAGTACCGCATTAAAAATAAGGATGGCAGCTATACCTGGGTCTTAAATAAGGGAAAGGTTTATTTTGACGGTGAGGGCCTTCCTGGCAAGCTTGCAGGTGCGGTGTCCAATATTGAAGAACGGAAGCATAGGGAATCAAAGATGGAATACATGGCATTTTATGATATGCTGACAGGATTGCCTAATAAGGTGCAGTTTATGGGAACCCTTGAGGATACGTTAAGATGTATTGGAGAGGGGGTATGCAGATATTCCATCCTTATGATTGATCTGGATAATTTCAAGATCCACAATGATTTACTTGGGCTTGATTTCTGCGACCAGCTGCTTAAGCAGGTAGGGAACCGGCTGACACAGATCCTGGGGCAGGAAAATATGGTAGCAAGGTTCGGTGGGGATGAGTTTTTAATTCTTATCAGGAATCATCAGGACGTCAAAGAGGTGGAAAAGATCTGCCAGAATATTCTTAGCATCTTTGACTCTCCCTTCGTGCTTATGGAAAAGTCCGTTTACTTATCTGTCAGTATTGGTGTTGTCCATGGTCTTGAAGCCGGACAGACAGCAAATAATGTACTTCGGAACGCCGATACGGCTCTTAACAAGGCGAAGGAAAGCGGAAAAAACCAGTACTGCATCTACGATGCACAGATGCATGATGAAATTATCAGAAAATCCAATGTGGAGGAATGTATCAGGGAAGCTCTGGCAAAAGATAATCTTCTCATTTATTATCAGCTGCAGCAGGATTTATCAAAGGATGATATAAGAGGAGTGGAGGCTCTGGCAAGGCTTAATTCGGAAAAACTGGGTATGATCCTGCCCCTTGAGTTCATAGAGGTAGCCGAATATACGGGATTAATTATCCCCCTTGGCAGCTGGATATTAAAAAATGCCTGTAAACAGGGAAAAGCCTGGATTGACAGCGGCTGTAAAATCGGAAGACTGTCCGTAAATATCTCTGTACATCAGCTGCGCCATGAGAATTTCTATGATCAGGTTGAGATGATTCTAAAGGAAACACAGTTTCCGGTAAACCAGCTGGAGCTTGAAATTACGGAAAGTATCCTCTTAGAACTTTCCCAGGACAATATCGAAATCCTTAAAAAATTGCGGTCCCTTGGGGTCAGTATTGCGCTGGATGACTTTGGTACAGGGTATTCCTCCCTTAATTACTTAACGGTTCTTCCCATTGATATATTAAAAATTGACAAGTCATTTTTAAAAAGAGCCCTTGAAAGAGAGACAGAGCATCAGGTAATAAAAAGCATTACAGAGCTGGCCCATAGCCTGAACTTAAAGGTGGTATGTGAAGGAGTGGAATCAGCGGAACAAAAAGAGATTCTTAAGGAGATGGGATGCGATTATATCCAGGGGTATTATTTTGCTAAGCCTGGTGATGCAGAAAGTATTGGAACGTGGTTTCGAAAAGGACCATCAGCCACTTAGGAAGAGCAGATAAAAGAGCATGAGCAGAATCCGGCTAAGAAGTAAGGGGAGGAAGAGGGCAAGGCAGATACTAACTGAAAACATAAACCTGATTAAAATAGGTTTTGAGGGGCCGGAAGGCCCCTTTTTCTTGCTTATGACGGGAACTGCCTAAGTGATTTCGTCAGATTTCGCAGAAAAATGCAAAATACTACAGTACATGGTATGAAAAAATAGATTTATCCTATAAAATATTAAAATGGGAAAAGTTCATCGATTGTTGTCCAAAGATAAAGGACGATTAAGTACTAAGGCGGGACATTTTAACGTATCTAAAAATATCAGCAGTATGCAGCAGCGATACATAGATGAAGCAGGTTGAAAATTTTTAATTGTTTTAAATTATAATATACATGATACCTGGAGGTGGGAACGTGGGATTTGAATGTTTTGGGTTTCATACAGATAAAGAAAACTTAGATGACATGTACATCAGGGCAGTGCAGGAAGAGTATACAAAGATCGATGAAAGCTGGCTTAAGCTTCATTATAAGACCTCCGTTGTCCTGGTTATTTTTTCTTTATTGGTCGAGATTGCTATGGGTGTGATCCTGGTCAATTCGGATATGCTGTCAACAACGGTATACAAATATTTCATAAAATTTTTGATTATTCCCAGCGGAGTAAACTTCACTTGTATTGCAATCGAATCCCTGATCATGAAATCAAAACGTTTTTCCCGGAAACTTAAAATTTATGCTGTTTCACTTCTCTTTGTGGGGATCGGTTTCATTCTTTTTACGGTGCACAACACATTCACAGCAACTTACTATATTTTTGCAATTGCCATCATGCTGACTGCAATTTATGCGGACTATCGCGTGACCTGGGCTGCGGCTCTGATGAGCATTGCTTCTATTATGATTTCCGAACTTTTCTTGAAATGGGATACAGATAAGATCAGTATTTTTGAAAATACTCACCGATTGGGGGATTTTTTGATTTCGCTTTTCGTATTAATTGCTTTTTCCATTGCCTGTATGGCTGTGATCCGGTTTGAACGCAGAAAAAACAATGCTGCCATACATAAGGAGATAGAAAGGCAGCTCTTACAGCAGAGCGTCGATATGGATGAAATGACCGGAATATATAACCGGAAGGCATTTCGGGATAGAATGAAATATATGGAAGATTCGGCATCTGATCAGAGCTATATTCTCGCGATTGTAGATGTAGATAAATTTAAAAATATAAATGATACATGGGGACATCTCGTGGGAGACCGCTGCCTGATAGAATTTGCTGAAATCTTAAAAGAATTTCATGAGGATATGACTGCCTTTCGTTACGGCGGCGATGAGTTCTGCCTATTGTTCCATGATAAAAGTATGGAAGAAGCGGAAGCCGTCTGCGGGGAGATCAAGGCCAGGGTGAATCGCCTGATTTTTGAGGACTATCCCCAGCTGATGCTGACGGCAAGCTTCGGGCTTGCGGCAATATCAGACCAGTTTGATACGGTAAGGCTTTTTATTCATGCCGACTCCGCCCTGTACGAAGCAAAAAGGGTTCGCAATGCTATCCGTGTCTGTTCGCTTTCTGCAACTGGGGCAGAGGCAATATTTAAATCCAATAGAAAAAGCCAGGAGGTTTCAGAAATGAAGGAATACGAAGCTCTTCTGGATAAAATAAAAATTTTCGAAAAGACATATGATGTCATGCGGATTGTAGATCCTTTGAAAAAGAGGGTGGTTGAAGTCAGAGATAATGAATGTTTAACGTCAGATACCACATGTCATAATTACTGGGAAACAGGTCGTTTATGTGATAACTGTATTTCTATGAGAGCCTTTCACGAGGATGATACTTTCTTTAAAGTGGAATATAAAAATAACAATGTTTTTATGATCACAGCAGTTCCTGTAAAGGTGAAAGGTATTTCCTTGGTGGTGGAACTGCTGAAAAACATTTCAAACAGCATGCTATTCGAAGAAAAGGATGCTGACAGAGACGTTAAGATTTTAACAATAGCTGACTTTATCAGCCAGGCAGCAGTAAAGGATACCCTGACTCAGCAGTACAACAGCAAAGGGAGTGATTAGGCAGACCGCTCAAATAGGAAAAGCTGCCTGCCATAAGGGAAGCATATATTATTTATACAGAGAAATGGTTATGTTGGAGGAAATCGTCAAGCATGAGCTTTTCGATTCCCGCCAAAATAGCGATTCCTATTCCATGGGGGTCGTTGAAACGCCATCCAAGCTGCTGGTAATAAGAGCGGCTGAAGGAGCAGCCGGAGCCCTGGCAGACACCGTAAAGGTCGCCCTTCCGGTTGATTACCCTTTGCTTCATTCCTTTCCATGCCCGCTGAATGGATAAAACGCTTTCCCGGCATAGCTCTGAACTTAAAATCCCCAGGCGGATTCCCCTGGAAAGAGCGCAGATGAACATGGAAGTAGAGGAAGCCTCTTCATAAGTGGAAGGGTCATCCAGTATCTGATGCCACAGGCCGTTTTCATCCTGTACCTGCAAAATGCCTTCCGCCATCTCATGGAAGAATCCAGCTACAGCCTTATATTCCGGGTGATCTTCAGGGAGAACCAGAAGCAGCTCTGATAAGGCCAGAACGACCCAGCCGTTTCCTCGGCTCCAGGGGATTTTATTCATTTTCTTATATTCCAGATCCACAATATGGGACATCAGATTTTGACCTGGCATAAAGAAGTACTGCTTGAATAACTTTGCCTGGCGGCAAGCTTCTGTTAAGTATTCCTCTTTTCCGCTTAACTGGTAGTAACGGCATAAAAACGGGATGCTCATGTACATATCATCGATCCACATGGTTTTGTCGTTTCTGGAGAACCCCTGATCCTTTTCCCTTCGCTGGCGGTTTTTCATAAAATCAGCGATCACATCCGCCAGGGCATGGGCTTCTTCCGAGGGACACCGCCGGTTGGCTTCCAGCAGAAAGGAGCCAAAGGAGCCGCAGTCATCCAACTCGCTCAGCCAGCAAAGCTGGGTATTTACTCCCGGATATCCGAATACCGATTTATCATAAATGGAATAATCATACACTGCCGCAGTCATCCGGGCATATTCCTGTACATACTCCAGCCAGTCCGGACGGTGGAGATATTCACCCGCTTTTAACATGCCGTAAAGGGTTACGCCGCAGGGATAGGTCCATTTTCCGTATAATTCCTGCTCTGCGAAGATCCGCACAAAGGAATCCGGCAGATCTGCCTGCCAGTAGCAGGTGCCATTTGATCCGTAGAACACTTTATCCATGCCTGTCAATTGACTGATGGGTGGAATTTCCTTTTCAAAAAGACCGGTATAGATCCATTCACCCTCATATCCTTTTACCCCGGTGCAAAGAGGCAGGGTACCGCCGGCATCCTGAAATTCAACTGCCAGACCTGTATCGTGACCTGCTTTCTTTTTGCAAATTAGTATTACCTCATATCTTCCTCTGGGCAGAGAGATTTCCTTTTCAAAGGCCCCTTCCAGCCATTCGAAGGAAAGATCCCCGTTGATATAGACCTTAAGCGGCTGACTGGAGCTGCCTTTGATCAGTACCTTGCCGGAATCCCCATGGAAGAAACTGCTTTTGGCAGCAACGGTTCCCTGACTGTCCAGACCGAAAATACGGGATAATGGACAGGGGGAGACGGGCGCCTCATATTCCTGCCTTGGAAACCAGGGGAGCCCCTCAAAAGAACCTTCAATCAGAGCATAGGTATCTGCTGTCTCCCGGCCAATTGGAGGGCTATAGACAAAACCTGCCTGTCCCTTTCTTTCGGCCAAAGGCGCCGTAAAATGGGAGGGCTGCCATTGGGGCTGTGCATGACGGAGAGAGAGGCCGAAACCGATTTCCGTTTTTTCGGTTTCCAGAAGAAAATGGTTAAGACCTGCTTTAAGGGGAATGGAACATGTACAGCAGGATTTCAAGCCTTCCTGAGGGGGAAGAGAGTGAAATGCTTTTTCTCCATTTACCCATAATAAAGTCGGTCCGCAGCATTGGATCTGAAACTGGGAGACAGCTTGGCTGTGGCTGTATAAATCTCCTGCCCCATAGCAGACCTCTCCAACTGCGGCCTGGGGAAAGCGGCTGCCGAAATCGAATTGATACCAACCTTTTGTATTGCACGTAATGCCGGATGTGAAGTCCAGCCGGTACTGATAAGGCGCCTGGGGGTTATGCCCGATAAAACGGCTGGCTAACAGTGCAATTACTTCACGATCCCGCTCTCCATATACGTGGAAGGCGCTTTCTTCCCAATGGAAGTAACTGCTGCCGCAGACTTTGTTACTTTCGTAATTCATAAGGGGTTCCTCCTGTAAAGAATTTCGTTCCATATAAAGTTTTCTGAATCCTATATTTATATTATAATAGATTAAAGTATTATAAATCTTATGTAATCGAGACTTTTTTTGATAAAATCATACTTTTGGCTACTTACATGAAGATTGGAATCCAACGAAAAAATGTTTTAAAATTGTCTTTAACTATTATATAGAAAATGATAGAATAAACATGTCATTCTGGTATGATTAAGCACTGATATCCTTTTTGCACAGGCTAATATAAAATATGAAAAATTGATTAAAACAGGAGGAATTATTATGAAGTTTTGCTGGAGCACTTTAAACGTCAGGAATTTAGAAGAATCAATCCAATTTTATGAGGAGATCATCGGTCTGAAGGTGACCAGAAGATTCCCAGCCGGTCCTGGTACTGAAATAGCATTTTTAGGTGAAGGGGAAACACAAATCGAATTTATATGCGGCGGAGACAGGGAAATTCATGTAGGAGATGATATCAGCTGGGGGTTTGAAGTGGAATCCCTTGATCAGACCCTTTCTCTGGCAAAGGAAAAAGGCGTGGTTGTTTTGGGAGAGCCAATACAGCCAAATCCCCACGTGAGGTTCGCCTTTATGAAAGATCCTAATGGCATGAGAATACAGCTTGTGGAAACCCTGGGGGAATGAACGGAAAAAACCAGGCAGCAGCGGACACTACAGAACAAGGAGTAAAGAAAATGAAGCATTTGATTGATAAGCTGTATGAAACTCATAACCTGGATAAGGACGAGTTCATCTACCTGCTGGAAAATTA
>POVV01000759.1_pt1 | contig 16815 bp, 15 predicted proteins | sample 1560271 | NCBI WGS metagenome assembly POVV01 (sample SAMN08337232, study PRJNA429181) | Bioreactor metagenome, whole genome shotgun sequencing project. | biome: cows' rumen and soil; feature: anaerobic; isolation source: anaerobic chemostat enrichment culture, galacturonate as sole carbon... | reverse complement strand
CATGGTGACTGTTTTGGAAGGAACCGGGAAATTTACGGTAGATGGAAAGGAATATCTGTTAAATAAAGGAGAAACTCTTATCATGCCTGCCAAAAAGCCTCATGCGGTTTATGCGGAAGAACGCTTTAAGATGGTATTGGTTGTAGTGTTTTAACCAGTTGAAATAAAAAGGACAGAATAGAAAGGTTGGATATAGATATGGATCATAAGATGTTTTGCTTTCAGTGTGAGCAGACGGCAGGCTGCAGCGGATGTACGGGCATCGCAGGAGTGTGCGGCAAATCTGCCAGCACTGCAAATTTACAGGATGAACTGACAGGGGCCCTGATCGGACTGGCAAAGGCATGCGGCAATAATTCCCCTTTGGATACTACCACAAGAATCCTTATAGAAGGGCTGTTCACCACCATCACAAATGTAAATTTCAATGATGAAGTTTTAGTAGAGATGATTAAAAGGGTACAGGAAGAAAAAGAAAAGATCGTGCCGGATTGCAGCAAATGTACTTCTGTTTGCGGAAATACTTCAGATTATGATATGAAGAACATTTGGGAGGCACAGGAAGATATCCGTTCCTTAAAATCTTTGATTTTATTCGGACTTCGGGGCGTTGCAGCCTATGCCTATCATGCTATGGTTTTAGGATATGAAGATGAAGGGGTCAATCATTTCTTTTATAAGGCATTGTCAGTCATTAGCTATGATCTGACCATGGAGCAGCTGCTTCCGGTGGTTCTTGAAGTGGGAGAAATCAATTTAAAATGTATGGAATTGCTTGACAAAGCAAATACCACCGCATTTGGAACTCCGGAGCCAACCAAAGTGCCTCTTGCCATTGAAAAAGGTCCGTTTATCGTAATCACCGGACATGATTTATATGATTTAAAACAGCTTCTTGAGCAGACAAAGGATAAGGGGATCAATATCTATACCCATGGAGAGATGCTTCCGGCTCATGGCTATCCGGAATTAAAGAAATATCCTCATTTAAAGGGAAATTTCGGAACTGCCTGGCAGAATCAGCAAAAAGAATTTGATAACCTTCCAGCACCCATTCTCTTTACCACAAACTGCCTGATGCCTGTGAGAAATAGCTATGCCGACCGTGTATTCACCACAGAAGTGGTTTCCTATCCGGAAATGGTCCATATAGGAGAGGACAAAGACTTTACCCCTGTCATTGAAAAAGCGCTGGAGCTTGGCGGATATGAGGAAGACCATGAAATGACAGGAATCAACGGCGGTAAAGAAGTCATGACAGGATTTTCCCATGGAACCGTATTGGGAGTTGCAGATCAGGTCATTGATGCAGTGAAGCAGGGAGCGATCAGCCACTTCTTCTTAGTAGGCGGCTGTGACGGTGCTAAGACAGGAAGAAATTATTATACCGATTTTGTAAAGCTGACTCCTAAGGATTCTATTATCTTAACTCTTGCCTGCGGAAAATACCGTTTTAACGACCTTGACCTTGGAACCATTGGTGGCCTTCCAAGAATTATGGATATGGGGCAGTGTAATGATGCATTCAGTGCCATCAAGGTAGCGGTGGCTCTGGCAGAAGCCTTTGGATGCGGGGTCAATGAACTTCCCTTGTCCATGATATTATCCTGGTATGAGCAGAAGGCAGTGTGCATTCTTCTTACCTTGCTTCACCTTGGAATCAAGAATATCTACCTGGGGCCATCCTTACCTGCATTCTTATCACCAAATGTATTAAACTTCCTTGTTGAAAACTACGGAATATCACCCATCAGCACACCGGAAGAGGATATAAAGAAAATTCTTGGATAATATAAATAATTAATAAATCAGGAGGATTATCATATGATAACGAAAGAAATGTATATTGGAGAAATATTAAGAAGCAATCCAAAGGCAGCGGAGATTTTAATGAGCTGCGGCATGCACTGTCTGGGATGTCCGTCATCCCAGATGGAATCCTTAGAAGATGCATGTATGGTACACGGGCTTGATGCAGACGCAGTGCTGGACAAGCTGAACCAATAAGGAAAGAGGTGTAACATGAGTGCCTTTTTAGGACCGATTCATACTTGGTTATATAACAAAATAAAATTTCAGGATGCAATGACTGATGCAATTTTAGACTTCGCAGAAGAAAATGGCTGCGGCAAAGAGCTTAGGGCCAGGACTGACAGCAGATACGGAGTGCTTTTAAACGGAAATCTGGAGGATATGATCGATACGGGCAATATCCACGGCTGGCTGCAGGAAAAAGTGAGCCTGGTGGAAAACAGACTTGCTTATGTGGTAACGGAACTCATGGGACCGGATCAGGAAAGATTATCTCATATTGTTAATGCTGTCCTGGAATTTGGAAAAAGAAATTCTGCGGATAAAAATATCACTGTACGCAAAGGCTATGATTATCTGGAAAGTACCTTGCTTAACGGCATGCCCTGTGACAGAGTGAACGAGCTGGTACAGGAAACGGAAGACAGCCTGGTATGGAGACAGACCCAGGATATCCATGGTGCTTATTGGACGATGATCCATGGGGATGTAACACATTACTATACCTTAAGAGAATCTCTGATAAAAGGAATGTTTGAGGATTCCGAACTGGAATTTCATCAGATTGAGGATCAGGTATATGAATTGAGGAGACGCTTATGTACGGAATAGATATTTTAATGAAGGAGCATGAGAACATTCTGACTTTTACCGGCTTTTTAAGAAGCATCAGCTCCGATATTCTGGAGGGGAAGCCGGTGGATGCCCCCCTGCTGCGGGAATGCCTTGAATTTGCAAGAAATTACGCAGATAAACATCATCACGGAAAGGAAGAAAAGATCCTGTTCCGGATCATGATGGAAAATATGGGACCTGTTGCGGAAAAGCTAATCAGGAATGGTATGCTTGTGGAACATGATTTGGGAAGATTGTATCTTTCTGAGCTGGAAAAAGCCATTGATGAATATGAGAAACATCCGGGAACAGAGTCAAAGTTAGATATCATCTCCAATGCGGTTGGCTATGGTGCCTTATTAAAGCGCCATATTGAAAAAGAAGATGAGGCCGCTTATGCATTTGCAGTACGTACACTGGCAGAAGATAAGTTAAAAGCTGTGGATGATGAAACGGAATCATTTGAAAGACAGGCAAAGGATCAGGGCGTACAGGATAAGTACGAATCCTGGATCCGCGAAAAAACAAGGTAACAAGTACGGGGCGGCCTGAAGGGGAAACAGGCCGTCCCGCCTGTTACAAGGAAAATACAAAAGAAAGTGGCGTATAGGAATGGAATTAAAAAATTATATGGAGCAGCATGATCGGATCCGGGAAGAATTAGTGATCTTAAATAAGTTGTGCAAAAACAGGGACTTAGAACAAACGGCATCGGAAATCGCCTTACATATAAACAGTCTTGCCGGAAAGCTGAAAATACATTTATCCTCAGAGGATCAGTATCTCTACCCGGCCTTTCTAAGATCCGGTGATTCAAAGCTGATGAATCAGGCGGAGGAATATCAAAAGGAAATGGGGAACCTGCTTTCCATGTTTACGGAATTTAAGGAAAGGTATAATACGAAGATAAAAATCCTTACAGAAAAGGAAAGCTTTTTCGGCGAAGCTGAAAAAATCATGAGAAGCATTGATGTGAGAATGCGAAAAGAAGAAAGCGGTTTATACCGTCTGGTAAGATAAGAGAAAAAGGCCCGGAGGCTGTGCACGAAAACTTCGTGTAACAGTCTCTTTTTATGTTATAAAACCGTAAAAATGGGAAGGCTAATTCTAAATTCCTTCGTATAAAGAAAGGGTAAAGATTTTCTAATATTCAGTATCATTTAGTAAAAACGATTTGCATTGTTATCATTTTTTATACTTTTTTAGAAAGGTGTGGTAACAGTGATAGGAAAACTGAGACTGGAAAGGTTGATGGAGGAGAAACTTAAGGAACCAATGAATGATGAATTTTAACTGAAAGGAGGAGGATGAAGTGGAAAATTGGTATGTAACTAGCACAGCAGAGATACTTGAACATTTTAATACGAACGTAAATACTGGAATATCGGATCAAGAGGTAGCAAACCGGCAAAGCAAATATGGGAAAAATGAGTTTGCAAAGCAGGAAAAAACCAGTCTGATCAAAGAAATTCTGCATCATCTTAAAGATATTTCAACGATAATCCTGCTGTTAGCTGCCTTACTGTCTTTAGGGATGGCACTGAAGGATGGTCATGGCTTTATAGAGCCAGTTGTAATCGTTTCTATTGTTGTCTTAAATCTAATACTTGCAATTACCCAGGAGCGTGGCGCTGAAAAAGCTCTGGAGGCATTGTCCAGCTTAAACTCTCCTAATTGTATTGTTATACGGGGTGGCGTACAAAAAGAGATGGATACAAGTGAATTGGTTCCCGGTGATATCATTAAGCTTCAACTGGGAAGCATTGTTCCTGCCGACGCACGCCTGATTACCAGCACCAATTTACAGGTGGATGAATCAGCGCTCACAGGAGAAAGCGAGCCTTCGGAAAAAGATGCAGATATTCTGCTGCAGGGCAGTGTTCCCCTTGGAGATCAGCTTAATATGGTATTCTCCAGCTGTCATGTGACATCAGGACATGGGTTAGCAATGGTCACTGCTACCGGAATGCAGACAGAGATGGGGAAGATTGCCGGATATTTAAACAATTCACAGAAAATAAGAACACCGCTGCAGCGACGTTTGGAGAAAATAGCAAAGTCCATCAGCATTGTTGCCATAGCTGCAGCGGTATTACTCTTTTCCATCGGTATTTTACAGGGAGAATCCGTTTGGTCCATGATTATGCTTGCGGCAACGCTGGCTGTAGCAGCAGTACCGGAAACCCTAAATTTAATTGTAACCTTATCCCTTTCCCAGGGTGTAAAAAATATGGTGAATAAAAATGCACTGATCCGCAAGCTGACCGCAGTAGAGACTCTTGGTAACACCTCGGTCATCTGCTCAGATAAGACCGGAACACTGACACAGAACCGGATGACCATTGAAAAACTTTGGCTTCCCGGAAATGAGCCGTTTGGAGCCGGAGATGAATTTGTCAAGGATCAGACAGAGCTTCTGAAGTTGTTTGCACTGGCAAGCAACGCTTCTGTCCAGGAAGAAGAGGATGGTACCTTAACCATCATGGGAAACCCGACGGAGAAAGCCATTATGCGCCTTCTGCATGAAAAGGGCTTATCCAAAGAACGTATTTCTGAGCATTACCGCATAGTAGGAGAAATCCCTTTTTCTTCTGAACGTAAGATGATGACCATTGTTTTGGAGGCGTCCTCGGGAGGATATTTAATTCTTACCAAAGGTGCTCTTGATCGGTTGCCTCTCAAATCATTTGATAAGGAAACAGAAAAAGAAGTTGACTATGTTCATAAGATTTTTGCCGGAGAGGCACTTCGTGTTCTGGCCCTTGGAATCCGATATTTAAATGAAGCTCCTTCTATGGAAAAGCCAGAGGAAATTGAACAGGATCTGGAATTATGCGGGCTTATTGGTTTAATTGATCCGGCTCGTCCGGAAGCAGCCCAGGCAGTGGAAAGGGCAAAGATGGCCGGTATCCGTACCATCATGATCACCGGGGATCATGCGGCAACAGCAAGTGCAATCGCAAGAAACATTGGAATTCTGGGTGAAAATGAAAAGGTTCTCACCGGACAGCAGCTAAATGAGATGTCAGATGAAGACCTCTGCAGGAATATCCATCATTACTCTGTTTATGCCCGGGTTTCCCCTGAGGATAAAATCCGAATTGTTGAAGCATGGCAGGAAAATGGGGAAGTCGTTTCCATGACCGGGGACGGTGTCAATGATACACCGGCATTGAAGGCAGCAGACGTGGGAATCTCCATGGGTCAAAGCGGGACTGAAGTAGCAAAAAGTGCTTCTGACATGGTCTTAACAGATGATAACTTTGCTACGATTATCGATGCGGTATCAGAAGGAAGGAATGTTTTCTCGAATATCAGAAAAACCGTTTACTTTCTGTTGGTATGCAATATTTCTGAAATTGTCATTATGCTGGTTGCCCAGTTAAAAGGCTGGGGGATCCCTGTAACTCCAATCATGCTGTTGTTAGTCAATGTGCTTGGTGACGGTATTCCAGGTATTTGCTTATCCAGGGATACTTCAGATCCTCGTCTTATGGATCGGGAGCCCATCCGCAGAGACGAAGGATTTTTAGCCGGCGGACTTCTTCCGGTAATTATACAGCAGACCATTGCATGTTCCGTAGTGGTTCTGGTTGGATATTACATCGGAACGTTCCGGGCACTTCCGGGAACGCAGGGACCCTCACAGGCAATCGGACAGACCGTTGCCTTTCTGGTTTTAGGTTGGACCTCCATCCTTCATTTATTTACAGTCCGCAGCAGGAAGTCTATCTTCAAACGGACGATTAAGGATAATCCGCCGGTATTATACAGTACTATGGGTATGATCGCAGTATTCAGCCTTCTGGTGGCATTTCCGTCCATAGGAAAAATCTTTGGCTTAACTTCTATAGGTTCTAATCACTGGCTGCTTGCAGCTGGTCTTTCCCTAATACCGACGGTCGTAGCCGAGATTGGAAAATTTATTGATGAACAGACAAACATTCGCGAGATTTATGAATATCGAAATCGTGTGATCCGCCACCGGATAAGAAAAGACGACAGCTTTTAACCTCATCAAGTAGGGTATAATAAAATTTGGACATTTAAGTAAGTCCATATGCTTGTATAAAAAATATGAGTATGTGGGCTTATTTTAGTGCCTTAAACTGTAAATGCAAACATATCCCCAAGTGTTTTATTACAACCTGATGACGTTACCGAAAGCCGGTTATAAGAATGAACATTAGGGAGATTGCCGGCAAGCTTTATACATCTGAAAAAACTGACAGAACAATAGAAGCGTATACTGTAAACTTAACATTCATTCAAAAACTGAGTTGGCAATTAAAGAATTCTGAAAAACTTTAAAATACTACATAATTGAGTATGAACCCAAAATTGATCTTATGTATACTTCTTTAGTAGAATACAGATCTGGAAGATTTTACAAGTGTTCGTTACTCAGGAGAAGAGCCTGGAAACAATACTTTTTACCATTTTGAGCTTGGTACTGAAGGATTAGTCCGTTTTATTAAGACCAAGGCAAGCCAGGACAAGAATGTACAGTTACTAAAGATCGTTAACAAATACCGCGAAATTGCATAGGGAGAAAATATATGTTCAGTGTATGTATTTGTGAAAACAATATAATGACCTTTAATAAGTATAAAGAAATATTGGATATAATTTCAAAGAAGCATGATATTGATATTTCGATAATGAATTTTCAAAGTGGTGAAATGCTCCTACAGGTACTAAACAATTATTTGGTTGATATTATCTTTATGGATATTTATTTGGAGGGAATGAATGGAATCGAGACTGCTAGGCGGCTACAGCAAAATGGTCTTCAGCCTCCCCTTATATTCGTGACAAAGAGTGAAACGCATGTATTTGAAGCATTTGATGTCAGGCCGATCAATTATTTAATTAAAGGTAAAGTAACAGTAGAGGAGTTTGAAAGAGTGTTTTTGAGGGCAGTTGATATTGCCAAGCGGAGAAGAAAGGAGCTTTTACTCTGTAAAGTTCGGGATTGCAATATTGTATTACAAATAAAGGACATTGCCTATATTAAAGTGACAAAGCGCCTCATTACCGTCTGCTATAAAGGTAGAGAAATTAAATTTTACAGCAGTCTAGTGAAGTTGGAGCAGCAATTACAGGACTATAACTTTTTAAGGATACATCGATCCTATATTGTAAATTTGTTGCATATCACTACATTTTGTTCCAATTACGTTATATTAAAAAATGGAAACAGAATACCTATGGGTGCTACCTATGTCAATGAATTAAAGCAGGCATTTTTTAACTTATATGGCGAAACTAAAAGTTAAATTATTATATTGATACTTGAATATTATCATCGATGACTTCGGAATGGGGCAAAGTTAGTTTAGTATATTGGCTGATTTCGAATGATACGCCAGAGGAATATGAGAAAAGATCATGATCATGTTGAGTTTCAGATTTGACAATTAAAGGGACATACGATATATTCCCCCAATCAGAATTGGAGGAAGAAAAATGAAAAAAAATGTGGACAAACAAAAAAAGTATTATTTTTCGGGCAGGCTCAAAAGGCAGCTTAATCAAATATCACATCACTCCTTAACGATCGTGGAAGCACCTTCCGGTTTTGGAAAGACTACGGCCGTCAGAGAGTATTTGAAAGAGAACCTATCCCATAATGCCTGTGAATATTGGTATACCTGTTTGGGCGAGTCTGTTTCTGTGGCCTGGTTGGGAATCTGTGAGTTGTTCTCCAATGTAAATGTAAAAGTAGCTGATGACCTAAAAAACCTGAAGATGCCCACTATGGATACATTATTTTATATGACATCATATCTCAGAGATTTTAGCTGCCAAACGGAAACCTATTTAGTAGTGGATAACTACCAGCTTGTTAATTGCGATATTCCTCGTGAGTTAATAAGTGTTTTTTCCATGCATGGAAATCCCAAGCTACATATGATATTCATTACTCAACAATTGGAAGCTAAGCAGCAAATTTCAATTCATAATAATAATATACATACCATTAATGCATCTGCTTTCTTATTTGATAGGGAGGATACCGTCAGATTGTTTCGAATGGAAGGTATCCGTCTCACCGATGATGAGTTGAAAAAAATATTAATGAGCACTGAAGGCTGGGTATCCGCCATTCGTCTGCAAATCAAAAACTTTTTAGAAATAGGTTTTTTTGATCTTACCACCACTGATATTGGGCAGCTTGTGGAAAAAGCCATTTGGAATAGGCTTACGCCGGAAGAGAAAGCTTTTTTTTTATTAGTTTCGGTTCTGGACAGTTTTACGATACGTCAGGCGGCTATTATGTTGAATCAGGAGATCCTGCCTGAAAAAATTGATGAACTTCTCAAGAACAACGACTTCATAAGATACCTACCAGATAAGTGTATGTACAGCATGCACAGCATTCTCCAAGATTATCTCCGAGATCGGTTTTATAATCAGATGCCTGCGGATTATCAAAATCAAACATTTCGTAAAGCTGGAGTATCCTGTACCGCCATATTACAGTACTATTCAGCTGCCGAGTTTTTTTATAAAATCAAAGATTTTGACGCTATTCTATCTTTACCTTTTAGCCGTGAATACTTATATAAACATAAAGGAAAGAATCTATCGGTTTTTATAATCACGATAGTCAATGAATGCCCGGAAGAGATATTATGTAAATATCCTCTTACCATGATTGTCTTCGGATACTATACAATTTTAGACGGACAGACTGAAACTTACCGAAAGTTGTGCAGTCTGCTTCGCATAGCAGTTCGATGCGATTCGGATTTCGATCGGGAGTCATTACGGAAAATAAGAGGCGAATACACCCTCCTAGTAACTCTGGGAGAATTCAATGATATTTCCAAAGTGAACAAGGGCCATGAGACAGCTCTGAAAATTTTGGGTAAACCATCTATAATGATTAAGTCTGATATTCCAATGCTATTTGCTACTACCTCTGTTCTAAATATGTTCTGGAGAGAATCCGGTGAACTAGAAAATGAGCTGCAGCAAATAGACATAGGCGCTCACTTATATCACAAGATAGGCCAAGGACATGGAATCGGCTACAACACCGTCATGCGTGCAGAGGCTTTGCTCATGCGTGGCGAGGATAACGAAGCTGAAATTCTGTGTCATAAGGCCCTCTATGAAGCTCGCAGTTATTATCAGACTGATATGTGCATCTGTGCAGAATTAGTTCTTGCCCGCATTGCTATCCTACGTGGAGAGGTGAAAGGTTATTTTACCGCAATAAAAAATATGCAAGATTATGCTAAGGCAGATTCCAATTTATATGTTCTACATATGGTAGAATACTGCATGTCGATCATAGGTCTTTTATTGGGTATTAAATATTATGTTGCACCATGGCTTTATGATATGGAGAGTATAAAAAACGTGTTGTATGCACCTGTTATACCGCACGCACAAATACTTTACCTAAATCTTTTGCTTATGGAAAATAGGTATCCTGAGTTTTATGGTATTTCCCAGCTTATTCCAGACAAATCAAAAAACGCAAATGAAAACATTAAATATATGATGCCACAAGTATATTATCTAAAGTTTCTTGCTATAGCAAAATATAATAACGGAGATCGATTCGCAGCTCAAGAATATCTTAAGCAAGCTCTTTCTATTGCGATGCCCGATAAGATTTATCTTCCGTTTGCTCAAGAAGCGGGTCAATTGAATTCTCTTTTAGATTCCTTAAGGAACTCAGTATCCGATAAAGATGGTATAAATGCTATAATAAAACTTGGTAGACGACAAGAAAGGGGAATGAAAATCATTAAAAAGGCTATAAACTCAGATAAATCTCCGCTGACACCAAGAGAAAGAGAGATCGCCCAGCTTGCAAGGGATAGATTAAGCGCAAGGGAGATAGCTGGCAAGCTGTATATATCCGAAACAACTGTCAGAACAATCCTTAGAAGTGTATACAGCAAACTTGACATTCATTCAAGAACTGAGTTAGTTACTAAACAATTCTGACAAAAAAATGCAAAATACTACATAATTGAGTATAGATAAAAAAATAATTTGCTGTATTCTTAAGGCAGATTATTTTTTATATTTAGATATGGTTTTGAGTTTAATATAACCTATAAATATACTAAATAGCATTTTGTAACATAACAATTTTAAAGGAGGAGGAAGCTTGGATAAAGAATTTTTAAGCGAGCTAATGCTGGATATATTCATAATAGAAAGGGGGATGGGGTATACCCTGCTGTGAGTCGGTAGTACCAGTCTGATCCTCGATATCGCCTAAACTAAATTTCTCATTTCAAGAAAGACTAACGATTAGAAGTCAAGTATCAAAATGAGGAATGAGGAAAAATCGATTAATATGGCGTCCTATAGCATAGACAAACAAACATGTGTCAGATGTGCATCTGCAATCTGCGCAGAACAAATATACAAAGAGACTGTGGTTGGAGCCTCCTACAAACCACGAGTGGTAGGTAAATAAAACCAATCCACAGTATGAAGAGTATAGCACAAGTCCCTGGAGAGGGACTAAGAAATACTACTATTTAATAATACGAGGTAAATAAGATGAATTGGTTTTATAATTTAAAGGTATCTGTAAAGATGTTAATAGGCTTTATTGTAGTAGCTTTTATCGCAGGCATGATAGGCGTAGTTGGCATAATTAACATAAGTAATATAACCAACAAGTGCGAAGACATGTATGCAAGGCATGCTGTAAACCTTAGTCAATTGATTACAATCGCTGAGAGGTACCAGATGACGAGGTCCGATTTAAAAGATCTGATTATACTTACAGATGATGAATCAATGAATAAAACGGTTGAAAAATTAAACGACGATTATGAAGTTTTAACTGAATACTTAAAGGAATTTGAAAAACTAATTAAAGACTCAAGAATTATAGAGAAGTATGACTATCTGATTAATTTGTTAACTAATGATTTCGTTGCATATAAGGACCAAATGATACAGTTAACTCAATCAAACCAAAATGATCAGGCATATATTATAATGACTTCTGAGGGAGCTGAAATAAATAATAAGGTTGCAGGAGCTATGGAAGAATTAATTAGATTAAAAATAGAAATGGTGAAGGATGCATCAGAAGACAATACAGCTTTATCAAAAACATCTACAGTTACAATGATTATATTAATAATTTTTGGTGTGATCATTTCAGTCATACTCGGTATCTTTATTTCCGGTAGCATAAGCAGACCTGTTAAGAAACTGGCTGAAGCAGCTGATAAACTTGCTCAGGGTGATGTAAATGTAAATGTTGAAGCGACTACCAGAGATGAAATCGGTTATCTTATGGAATCATTTAGCCATATGATAGAAAATATTCGAGGTCAGGCTTTTACTGCTGAGAAAATAGCTGCCGGAGACCTGACTGTTGACGTCACTATAAAATCAGAAAATGATCTGCTTGGTAAAAAGCTTTATGAGCTGGTTGAAAAAAATAATGAAGTGTTAGCTAGCATTAGTGCCGCATCAGAACAGGTAGCATCAGGCGCTAAGCAGATTTCTGACTCCAGTATGGCTCTTTCCCAAGGCGCAACAGAGCAAGCCAGTTCTATTGAACAACTTACTGCTTCGATAGAAGAAATATCGGCTCAAACAAAAAATAATGCCGAACATGCAAATGATGCGAATGGTTTGGCTTCAACTGCGAGGGTAAATGCGGAACGAGGCAATGAGCAAATGAAGGAGATGCTCAAGGCAATGCATGATATCAATGATTCTTCTGCCAATATCGCCAAGATTATCAAGGTCATTGATGAAATCGCATTCCAGACCAACCTATTGGCTCTCAATGCCGCAGTAGAAGCAGCAAGGGCAGGACAGCACGGGAAAGGCTTTGCAGTCGTTGCAGAAGAAGTGAGAAACCTGGCGGCGCGCTCAGCGAATGCAGCGAAAGAAACCACCGATATGATCGAGAATTCCATAAGGAAAGCGGAAGGTGGAACCCAAATTGCAAATGAAACGGCTAATGCACTCGCCGAGATTGTAGAAGTTGTTGAGAGAGTTGCAAGTTTGGTTAATGGCATTGCTGTGTCTTCCAATGAACAAGCGACAGGTATTGCACAGATCAACCAAGGAGTGATGCAGATATCGCAAGTAGTTCAGACCAACTCGGCAACTTCTGAGGAAAGTGCGGCTTCCAGTGAGGAATTGGCTAGTCAGGCGGAACTCCTGAAAGAGCAGGTGGGCAGATTTAAACTGAAAAAAGAGAACCGGCCTTTATCCTATAGGGGTTTGGAGGACATTAATCCTGAGGTTTTACGGATGCTTGACACCATGAATAAAAATAAAAAGTTCAATGAAGATGGGGGTACAGAGGCAGTCGCCGGTTCTAGGAAAATAGCATTAAGTGATAGTGAATTCGGAAAGTATTGATGGTGAAAGACAGTTAAAAAAGAGATTGTTATAGACTTTATAAGGCTGGAAAGAGAGACGGGAGACCCTCTTTCCACTTTATAAGAAAGGGGTATTCGAATGGCACAGATAGATGTTCTAGAATTAATGGAGCAAGAAGATACTCAGAAAGGTAAGTTTCTCACCTTTTCCATGGGAAGCGAGATGTATGGGATCGAAATCCAATATGTCATTGAGATTATTGGTATTCAGGCTATTACTGAAGTGCCGGAACTACCGGAGTATATTAAGGGAATTATTAATTTGAGGGGAAAAATTATACCTGTTATGGATGTAAGACTTAGATTTTATAAGCCTTTTATGGAGTATAACGATAGGACCTGCATTATAGTAATTGATATCGATGACACCTATATTGGACTAATCGTCGACAGCGTTTCAGAAGTGCTTTCGATACCGGAGGGTGAGATTGTCGATCCACCAGAGGTTAATAAAACCGGCAACAGGTACATAAAAGGCATAGGTAAGGTTGATAACGAAATGAAGCTAATCCTTGACTGTTATAGATTACTTAATGATAGAGATAAAGAAAAATTAGACAATTCTCTATTGGATTGATTAGTGATAAACAATAAGTTTGATGGAATTTGGGCTGTAGAGCCTCGTATAGAATTATTTATGATGGAAAATGACAAAAATGAGCTTTTTTATTAGATAAGGCTTGAAGCCGGAAAGGCGGTGAGATATGGTTAGCATTACAGAAAAAGAATTTAAGCAATTTGCCCAATACGTTAAAACCAACTATGGTATCAATTTGAGTGAGGAAAAGCAGACACTGGTGTCCGGAAGGCTTAACAGTGTGCTTCTAAGCAAGAATTTTAAAAGTTTAACCGAGTATTTGAACTATGTTGAATCTGACAAGACAGGGCAGGCGGTTGTTACACTCATTGACAAAATCGCCACCAATCACACCTTCTTCATGCGGGAGGCAGATCATTTTGAATATTTCAGAGATAAAATACTCCCATATCTTACGAGAATTGTTAAGGACAAGGATTTGCGGATTTGGAGTGCAGCATGCTCCTCGGGGGAAGAACCTTATACCCTGGCGATGATTATTGATGAATTTTTCGGCAAGGAAAAAATGTTGTGGGATGCAAAAATATTAGCCACTGATATCTCCAATAATGTTCTTGAAACTGCAAAAAAAGGTGTGTACAGCAAAGATAGAATTTCGGCTTTGCCGGCGTCTTGGAGGTTGAATTATTTTAAAGAGATTGACGCTGAAAATACCATCTTGACTGATAATATCAGGAATGAAGTGATATATCGAAAGCTTAATTTGATGGATTCTGTATTCCCGTTTAGACAGAAGTTCCATATAATCTTTTGCAGGAATGTAATGATTTATTTCGATAATAAGACGAAAAATGAATTGGTTGAAAAGCTGTATGACAAGACTGAATATGGTGGTTACTTGTTTATAGGGCATTCCGAGTCATTAAATCATGATTTCGCCCGGTATAAATACATTATGCCAGCCGTCTACAGAAAGGAGTAGGTGTATATGGAGAACCGGAAAAAGATTAGGGTATTGATAGTTGATGATAGCATGATGTCTCGTGAAGTTATAAGAAGAGGGATTTCATCTGACCCATTGATTGAAGTCGTGGCTTTAGCAGGAGACCCATTTGAGGCTAGAGATAAAATTCTTAAGTTCCATCCTGATGTGATCACCTGTGATGTAGAAATGCCCAGGATGAATGGAATTGAATTTGTGCGCAGGCTGTTACCCCAATACTTTGTTCCTATTGTTATGGTCACAACAGTCAGTGATGCAGTTTTTGAGGCAATGGAAGCGGGAGCAATCGATTTTGTTGCAAAACCTGATATTCAATCGCCAAAAGGGGTCGAAGAATTCATCTGTGATTTGGTTAAGAGAATAAAGACTGCTTCAACTGTCAAGAATGCATTGCCCGAAAAGGAAAATGTTACATTAAAAGTGCCAGGTAATATGATACTTGGTGTTGACAATATTATTGCCATTGGTGCCTCCACCGGGGGCACAGAAGCTATATATAGTATACTCCGTTCCCTACCCCCTACTATTCCTGGAATTGTGATTGCACAGCATATTCCGCCAGTTTTTTCAAAGATGTTCGCTGAAAGATTGGACACCCAAACCTCTTTGAAGGTCAAAGAGGCTGAGACCGGGGATTATGTAGATCAGGGTACGGTGCTCATTGCCCCGGGAGACAGGCACATGAGGATTAAAAGAGTCGGAAGAAGATATCAGGTAGAGTGCTTTTACGGGGACAAAGTCAACGGACATTGCCCCTCAGTGGACGTCCTGTTCGAGTCGGTAGCGAAAGAAGCGAGCGGAAGTGCCGTAGGGATTTTACTGACAGGGATGGGACATGATGGAGCAAAAGGACTTTTAGCCATGCGTTGCAAAGGCTACAGAACCATCGGTCAGGACGAAGCGTCGTCAATTGTGTACGGAATGCCAAAGGTAGCCTTTGATATAGGGGCTGTGGAAATACAGGCTGCATTGGGCTGCATACCCCAAGTGTTGCTTAATTTGATCAGTTAGGTTATTATGATGGAGTTGGTTGCGGGATTGGGAATACATCGTACTGACAGAGAAGTTGACAGCAAACGTACTTTCGCTTTAGCATCCTGCATAGGGGAAATATGCGAAAGATACATTTCTCATGATGTTATCTATTGCCATCGTAAGGTTATGCTGAATTAAGTTTGGGCGAATTGTACACGATGATTCAATCTGGTGCCCCTAGTGCGTCAAAAGATAATACGTTGCAAAATATGCTAAAAATGCAAACTGAAACATTGCTTCCGCGATACCAACAAGAAGTCGAGTATTCAAAGGCATACACAGACGCTTTAAAGGATATTCCATCTGAATACAAAGACAAAATTGAAAGCAGTGGAGTAGATATTGAAGCTTTACCTGGTGATCTGGCTGAAAAGATTCAAAAAGCAATAAATGCTAATGAAAAGTTAAAATCTTCTGAAAAACAATTAGCATTTAAATTAATTCATAAACGTAGAGTCGGCTTTTATGTCGGCTCTTTTTGAGTATGATTAAATTGAAGGGACGTGATTTTTATAGACAAAACTAAGGAAATACCAATTTGGCAAAAATCTAATTTAACAGTAGAAGAAGCTGCTGTCTATTCCGGGAAGGGAGTTAACAAGATACGTCAATTATCTGACAATGAGGATTGTAAGTTTGTATTATGGGTAGGAAGTAAGCGGTTAATTAAAAGAAGACTATTTGATACGTATATCGAAAGACAATATTCTATATAAAGTTTAGTTGATAATATGAGCTTGTATGTGGTAAAATCGTTATCATACCAAAGGCTCTTTTTAATAAAGGAGCGAACAATATGGCAACAAAAAGAAAAAACAATAAAGGAAGAGTATTAAAGGAAGAGTATTAAAAGAAGAGTATTAAAAGAAGGTGAAAGCTTCAGGAGTGATGAGAGGTATCAATATCGCTTTAATCTTGGAGATGGGAAATGCACGTTATATATGCTAATACACTATCGGAGTTGCGCGAGAAAGAAGGGGCAATACAAAGAAAGGGGAATAATGGGGTGCATGAAACGTCAACTTATATTAAGCATTTAGAAGTATAATAATTGAAGTGCTTTTTATTCCTACTAAATTGATAGTAAATTAAAGAAAGAGGTAGAATCAATTGTTAAACCAGTTTTCAAGAACCCAGTTGTTATTGGGTGAAGATGCCATGGAAAAATTGCTGAGTGCAAAGGTTGCTGTTTTTGGTATCGG
>POVV01000758.1_pt1 | contig 16823 bp, 13 predicted proteins | sample 1560271 | NCBI WGS metagenome assembly POVV01 (sample SAMN08337232, study PRJNA429181) | Bioreactor metagenome, whole genome shotgun sequencing project. | biome: cows' rumen and soil; feature: anaerobic; isolation source: anaerobic chemostat enrichment culture, galacturonate as sole carbon... | reverse complement strand
TTTCAAAACCAATAAGTATATGTCAAAATTATTTAGTCCTCTACAAATAAAAAATCGTACAATTAAAAATAGAATTGTAATGTCTCCTATGTGTCAGTATTCAGCTATTGATGGGTTTGCCAACGATTGGCATTATGTTCACTATGTATCAAGGGCCGTTGGTGGATCAGGTGTTGTCATTCAGGAGGCAACAGCGGTAGTTCCTGAAGGCCGAATCAGCTATGCGGATTTAGGTATCTGGAAAGATGAACACATCGAAGAATTTAAGAAAATAACTACTTCTATTGAAAAATATGGAGCAATACCAGGGATTCAACTAGCTCATGCCGGACGAAAAGCCACTTGCGATTTGGCAAATAACGGAGGTGCTCAAATTAAAGAAGGTCCACACGCTTGGGAAACAGTAGCACCATCTGCAATTCCTTTTCTTCCAACAGATATAGCGCCAACAGCATTATCTGAAGATGGTATAAAAGAAGTAGCAACAGCATTCAAAGAAGCGACAATCCGATCAATAAAAGCTGGTTACAAAGTCATTGAGATACACGCGGCACATGGTTATCTGATTCATGAGTTTTTCTCTCCACTGACAAATGCAAGAACAGATAATTATGGAGGTAGTTTCGAAAATAGAGTCCGTATCCTTTTCGATATTATTGATGAAATATTACCTCTAATGACAGATGACTTGTCGTTATGGGTACGGATATCAGCGACCGATTGGGTAGAGGGCGGATGGGATTTGGCTCAATCTATTGAGTTATCTAAACTACTTAAAGAAAAAGGGGTTGATGTTATCGATGTGTCTACCGGTGGACTAGTATCTGATGCTAAAATACCTGTCGGTAAGAATTATCAAGTTCCATTTGCTGATGGTATAAGACAAGCTAGTGGGTTAATAACAGGAGCTGTTGGTCTTTTTACAGAAGCTCAACATATGGAAGAATTATTAGAGACTGAAAAATGTGATCTAATATTTATTGGCCGCAAGTTATTGAAAGATCCATATTTTCCTATCAATGCAGCAAGAGAACTTGGTGATCCAGATATAGCTCCCGTGCAATATGGAAGAAGGCACTAATTGAAAATATCGAAAAATAATAGTTTGAGACTGTGCTTTTATTTGAGGAATCTATACATAGAGAAACAAATAAAGGCGCAGTTTACTTCTAATTAATGAAATTTTGAAAACTAATTCCATAATTATATAAACTCCAGACCAAAACAAATTATATATTTGCAAATAATTATGAAAAAGTTTTTATTAATTATATTCTCTCTTTTATACATGTTGATATCCGTTGGATTTATCAACTATAATGTATATTGTCAAGATAAATTAATGAAAACCTCTTTAATCATAAATAATCAGAGTTGTGATCAATGTCCGAATTGCACACAAAAGAAATGTAAGAAAGACGGCGGTTGTTGTAAACATTTAAAAGAGCATATACAACTAAAAGTTGATCAAAACTATACTGCTCATCATATTGATATCACACCTCAGCAGGTTGCAATTTTAGATATATTTCTATCCGGATACATTATCCCTGAACTAAATACGATCCGCAAAGAACCTTATCCGGTAACAAATGCTCCACCACTAGGGGTACAAAATCCAATTCATATTCTTAACTGTACCTACCTTATTTGAACCTATTCAGCAACAAATAGGAAGGCTTGTTATGTCCTTTTCATAAGGACAAAGTCCTCCTCTTTTCGTTTTGGTCTTTCCACGAAGAAGACTATTCATTCAGTATATACATTTTATAAAAAAGCAGAATATGAACAAAAATATAATTGTTCTGCTGATGCTGCTTTCAGTATGTAAGGCTGTTCCTGCTCAAATGTCATTGAGTATGCAGGATGCCTTGCGTATTGCCACAGATAATTACGAAAACATCAAAGCAAAAAAGAATTATCTACAAGCATCAGAAGCCACAGAACAAGTAAGTAAACAAGAATATCTACCTGATCTGAAAATTTCAGCACAACAGAGCTATGGTACTATCAATGCTCAGAATGGCCCTATGTATGGTTTTGGCGGACTTGGGGTGGCATCCACCAGTATGCCTCTAGCTGAGCAAAATTGGAATGCTGCTTTCGGCTCTCTGTATCTGGCTAATATCAATTGGGATTTCTTTACATTCGGTCAGATCAGCAATAATATAAATCTGTCTCGCTTAGCAAAAGAAAGAAGCAAAGCCGATCTGCAACAAGAGATATTTCAGCATCAGATACGGACAGTGTCAGCCTATCTGAATTTATTGGCTATTCAACGAGTGGTATTCGTTCAACAGCAAAATGTAGAACGAGCCGAGGTATTCCTTTCAACGGTACAGAGTCTTGCAGACAATGAATTGAAGCCAAAAGTAGACGCATCTTTGGCTCAGGCGGAAGTATCGAATGCAAAAATAAGTCTGATAAAAGTGTTGGATAAAGAACTTGAATTATCGAAAGTCTTAGCTGTTCTTTTAGGAATCGAATACACTCAATTTCAATTAGAAGATACTTTTGCAAAATCGTCACCGACATTACTCTCATCAGTATCCGAAAGCTCAAAAAAACATCCTGCATTGCTATATAAACAATCAATTATTGATCACAGTAATGGACAGGTAAAGCTATTGAAGTCTCAAAATATGCCTAGATTCTCCCTATTCGGAGTATTACAAGGGAGAGGGTCAGGCTTCGAATATAACTATGTTCAGGATAATACGGCCTTCTCGCGAAAATACACAGATGGAGTCGGAATAGATAGAACCAACTATCTCATTGGTGTGGGTGTAACATGGAACTTCACATCACTATTCCGTAATCATTCTAAAATAAAGAGCCAGAGATTCACTTCATCAGCATTAGTTGATGAGTACAAATTACTGGAAAGTGAATTAAAAGCCCAATCACTGATGGCGGACGGCAGAATACTCAATGCTTTGGACTATAAAAAAGAATCTCCTATACAGGTAAAAGCTGCCACTGAAGCATATCAGCAACATTTGGCTCTGTATAAAAACGGATTAACCACAATTGCAGACCTTACTCAATCTTTTTACAGTCTGAACAGAGCTGAAACGGATAACGAGATTGCAATTATCAACGTTTGGCAAGCATTATTATTGAAAGCTTCTTCTGTGGGAGACATCAATTTATTCACTAACGAAATCGATCATTAAAATATGAATTTAATCAGAGCTGCATTACGCAAACCAATAGCCATATTGGTACTGGTAATGGGGTTGTTATTTTTCGGAATAAAAGCAACCCGCGACGTAAGGGTGGATATTCTTCCCGAAATGAATCTGCCTGTGGTTTACATCGCACATTCATTCGGAGGTTACACTCCGAGCCAGATGGAAGGATATTTCACCAAGATGTACATCAACATGATGTTGTTTACCAATGGTATCAAAAATATTGAGACGAAGAATACGCAAGGTCTTACTTTGATGAAAGTAACCTTTTACGAGAGTACAGATATGGGGCAGGCAATCGCCGAAATTAGCGCCTTGTCCAATAGGTCACAGGTATTTCTACCTCCGGGTGCACCTGCTCCTTTCATTATCCGTTTCGATGCTTCGTCTCAACCCGTGGGACAGCTTGTCTTTAAGAGTTCCACTAAGACTAATAACGAATTGCAGGATATTGCCAACTTCACGGCAAGACCTTTTCTTATTGCAATTCCCGGTCTTACCAGTGCTCCACCCTTTGGTGGTAGTCCCCGAACGATCGAAATAAATATAGATCCTTCAGCATTGAGGGTACACAATATGTCGCCGGATCAAATTGTGGAAGCAATCACCAAAAATAATATCACTGCTCCCGGTGGTAATGTGCAGATCGGAGATATCAACTATCTAACTCCGACCAATAATACTATAAAAGGAGTAAAGGATTTTGAAGATATACCTCTATTCAAAGGAGATGTCCAAACTGTCTATCTACGTGATGTGGCAACTGTAAAAGACGGAGCGGATATAACAACAGGTTATGCTTTGGTAAACGGAAAACGCTCAGTTTATATCAATATTGCCAAATCAGGAAAAGCCTCTACTTGGGATGTTGTAAAGAACCTGAAAGCTCAGATTCCCACAATTCAAAAGAATCTACCTGATGATGTAACCATTTCTTACGAGTTCGATCAATCAACGTATGTGATTAATGCCGTAAAAAGTTTGATTACCGAAGGAGTAATCGGAGCTTTACTTACGGGACTTATGGTTTTGCTATTTCTTCGGGACAGACGTTCTGCATTTATAGTAATTCTGACAATACCGATTTCCTTAATATCATCAGTTTTATTTCTGCAATTGTTCGGGCAAACGATTAATATAATGACCTTGTCCGGTCTTGCTCTGGCAGTCGGGATATTGGTAGATGAAAGTACTGTCACGATAGAGAATATACATCGCCACTTGGAAATGGGTAAGAAAAAAGCAACTGCCGTATGGGATGCGTGTAAAGAAATTGCTTTTCCGAAATTACTTATCATGTTAAGTGTGCTGGCCGCCTTTGTTCCCGCACTTACGATGTCGGGAATTCCCGGTGCATTATTTAAACCTTTGGCTTTAGCTATCAGTTTTGCGATGATTACATCCTTCCTGCTTTCTCAAACATTTGTACCGATCCTATCCAATTGGCTGATAAAGGAGAAAGAACTGAAAGAAGAACATAAGGAAGGATCTTTTGATCGGTTTAGAAACAGGTTTGAAGGCTTTATAAGTGGTCTGCTTAATAAGCGAAAGATAATTACATTCGGTTATTTGCTTGTAAGCATAGGTATTGCCGTTCTGCTATTCAATATAATGGGTAGAGATGTACTCCCTTCTGTCAATTCCAGCCAGTTCCAAATGAGAATTAAAGCTCCCGAAGGAACAAGGCTGGATGTAACAGAACAGAAGATCCACAAAGTATTGGACGAGTTGGAGCAAATGATTGGTAAAGATCATATAAAGATCACATCGGCTTTTGTCGGGCAACATTCTTCAACATTTGCAGTGAGTCCTATCTATTTGTATAATGCAGGACCTCATGAAGCTACTCTTCAGGTGGCTATGAATGATAATCACTTGAATCTAGATAATCTAAAAGAAGATATCCGCAAGCATCTGAAAGAAAAAATGCCTGAATTACAGATTTCATTCGAGCCGATTGATTTAACAGAAAAGGTTTTGAGTCAGGGTACAACCAACCCAATTGAAGTCCGTTTTTCGGGAATGATGAAAAAGCGTAATGAAATGTATGCCAACAAGCTTTTGGCAAAACTCAATGAGATCGATTATTTACGGGATCAGCAGATACCTCAATCGTTAAATTATCCGACTCTGAATATTGATGTAGATCGTGTTCGCGCTGCTCAACTAGGAGTCGATATGATGGATATTACCCGTTCACTGGTTGCATCTACATCGTCATCCCGTTATACGAATAAGAATTTCTGGATAGGTGGCATGATGAATATGGCTTATGATATTCAGGTGCAGATACCGATTAATGAAATGTCGAGTATCGATGATTTATCAAATATTCCGGTATCAAAAGGCAACATTCGTCCTGTATTGGGAGATGTTGGCACTATCACTCCCGGTAAGGGATATGGTGAAAGCTATAATAAAGGTTCTATGGGATATACATCTGTGATAGCCAACGTTCACAAAATGGATTTAGGGCGTGCAGCTAAAGATATACAAGCGGCAATCAATTCATTGGGAGAAATACCAAAAGGACTGAATGTCGAGATAGCGGGAATGTCTCCAGTATTAGATGATACGATGAATAGTCTGAATGGAGGATTACTTATATCCATTGTTGTGATATTTCTTATGCTCGCGGCCAACTTTCAGTCTTTTAAAGTATCGGCTGTTGTATTAACCAGTGTTCCTGCTGTAATCTTGGGTGCATTGAGTCTGCTTTTACTGACAGGATCAACACTTAATCTTCAATCTTACATGGGGCTAATTATGTCAATCGGAGTATCTATTGCTAATGCCTTGTTACTGATATCGAACGCAGAAGATATTCGCAAGCAAACAGGTGATGCACTGGGTGCAGCTAAGGAAGCTGCTGCTCTACGTATACGTCCTATTATCATGACAAGTTTAGCTATGACGGCAGGTATGCTCCCGATGGCTATTGGCTTTGGAGAAGGAGGAGATCAGACATCCCCTCTGGGACGCGCGGTTATAGGTGGAATCATAGCTTCTACTTTTGCTGTATTGGTAGTGCTTCCTCAGATTTATGCCTATGTACAGAATAAAGCATCGATACAATCAGTCTCCTTAGATCCGGAAGATGCAGAAAGTAAATACTTTGATAAAGAAATTTAATAAGAAATAAACAGTATGAAAAAAATATATAATATTGTTCTGAGTACAATACTTATTGCTTTACTCGGAGCATGCTCTACAAAGGGCGAGAAAACAGAAGAGCCGCAAGCTGGAATGAATATGCCTATGACTCTTGAGACAATTAAGCTCAATAAATCAAATCCATCTGTGCCGATTCGCTTACCCGGAGAACTGATAGCGGATCAGGAAGTCCAAATCTATGCAAAAGTTGCCAGCTATGTACAAACGCTAAAAGTAGATGTCGGGTCTAAAGTCGTACAAGGACAGGTGTTAATGACACTGGAAGCCCCTGAAATTAATTCTCAATTAGCTTCTTCTTTGTCAAAGATGAAAGCTCAGGAGGCCATTTATATTGCCACTAAAGCAACTTATGATAGAACAATTAAGGCTGCTCAAACTGAAGGAGCTGTATCTCAGGATGCAATAGACCAGATAACAGCAAAGAAAGATGCAGATGAGGCTCAATACGCTGCATCGAAATCTGTTTATCAAGAGATTAAGGCGATGGAGAATTATCTGGTTATACGTGCGCCGTTTCCGGGTGTTATAACAGAACGCAACACAGATATTGGTGCTTATGTAGGTCCTGCGGGCAAAGGCTCAGACAAACCCTTGTTGATTCTGCAAAAGGATAATAAATTACGGCTTGTACTAGCAATTCCTGAGGCTCACACCCCTTATGTACAAATAGGTGATACCATAAATTTTTCAGCAAAATCGATACCTCAGAAAGTATTTACAGGAATTGTTGTCAGGAAAGCGGGAGCTTTGGATTCTAAATTAAGGGCTGAGCGTATCGAGATTGATGTACAAAATCAAGATAACCTTTTATTACCTCGTATGATTGTTGATGCAAACATTACTCTTCAATCTAAAGAAGCGACATTCTTTATTCCAAAATCAGCTTTGGTTGATAGTAATATGGGCGTATATATTATGAAAATAGTTGAAGGTAAGACTCAAAAAGTATCTGTTCGAAAAGGACGGACAAACGGAATGACAATAGAGATATTTGGCAACCTGAATATTGATGATGAAATATTACTAAAAGTTAGTGAGGAAACCAAAGAAAATATATCCATACCTAAAAAATAGGTTTTCTCGCAAAGAAGAGTGTTGGTTTAGTAAACACCAGCACTCTCTAATTATTAATTATTTAATAAACACCATACTTATGAAGAATTTAGTTTTTATTCTTTTAACAATAATATCTCTTAGTTCCTGTAAAGTCAGTAATATTGTAACACCAACAAGTGAGGCAGGAACTCTACCTAGAAAAGAAGGTAAACATTATGTATTGGGAGTAAGAGGAGAATGTGAAATGTGTCAGGAAACTATAGAAAAAGTAGCTAGATTTAATGTAGAGGGAGTTACCTTTGCTTATTGGATACAAAATGATCAAAAGCTGTTAGTGGATTTCGATTCGACAAAAACAAATATAGACTCGATAAGTGTTGCATTAGCCAAATGGGGATATGATACCGAAAGGCACATTGCCGATACTAAAACATATAATGCATTACCTCATTGTTGCAGATACAGATAAAACTATTTGAAATATGAATATACGTTTGATTGAAGAAAAAGATAATGAAGCTGTGGCTCATATAATACGAGCCACTCTTGAAGAATTTGGAGCTAACCAGCCCGGAACAGTATATTATGACCAAAGCATATGGACATTGAGTGATATCTTAGATGGTAATAAAAGTACATACTTTGTCATTGAAGAGGATAATAGGATATTAGGTGGCGGAGGCATTTATCCGACCAAAGGACTACCCCAAAATACAGCAGAACTTGTAAAAATATATACTGTGCCCGAAATCAGAGGAAAAGGATACGGTAAACGACTAATAGATATTTGTCTTGATTTTGCCAAGGAGGTCGGATATGAGTATGTCTATCTGGAAAGCATGGAGGAACTTAGTATGGCTGTCGGCTTATACGAAAGACTCGGATTTAAACATTTAGAGGCTTCGATGGGTGAAAGCGGACATAGCTACTGTAAAATATGGATGTTAAAAGATTTGAGCGAATGAAGAGAATAGCGATAATTAGTGATATACATGCCAATTTGCCAGCATTAGAAAAAGTATTAGATGATATTCACTCCAATTTTAAGGCTGATCAGATCTACTGTCTTGGAGATTTAACCGATGGAGCCCCGTGGACTAATGAAGTTATTGATCTTATTCGTAGACTCGATATTCCAACAATAATGGGAAATCACGATGAAAGAATAGCTTTCGATTACGAAGTTTTTCCTCTAAAGAAACATGCATTAGAAGAACAGATTGCCCGCGCAGAGACTATACACCAAACAAAACAAATGATATCAGAAACCAATCGCAAATACTTGTCTGAGTTGAAACCTAATATCGAGTTTGATTATGCAGGTGTTTCTTTTCTGCTTGTTCATGGAAGTCCAACGAGCAATGAAAACTATATCTACGAAAATCATGATACCGAATCTATCAGAGATATGTTTGAATCCAATCAAGTGGATATTATCGTATGTGGGCATACTCATTTGTCATTTATAAAAGAAATAGATATCGATGATTTACCTAGATTATTAATCAATGCAGGTTCAGTTGGTCGCAGCAAAGAGCTCAATGGAGGAAAAGCCGTTTATTTACAATTGATAATAAATGAAGATGGGTACACATTTGACGAAAAGGTAAAGATATCTCTTCGGAAAATTGATTATGATATACAAATAACGATAAATGGCATAAAGAATAGTTCTACGCCCGATTTTTATGCACACTTTTTGTCATCAAGAACATGAATCGACACTTATTCCAAAGTAGCTAGAGCTAAGTTATATGGTCGTAAAATAGCATTGGTTCCAGTCGATATGCTCAATGATAGAGTTCTACCTATCTATGAACATCAGATACCTCTAATGCATATTTTAACGGACAGGGGTATAAACTTTCCTCTCACGACTTTCTTAGATAAGCTCTATAATATCTAATAAAACTTACGAGTAAAGAATATAATCGTTATATAGAACTATACTTTTTTCTAAAAGATTAAAAATATATAGATATTTACTTACTTGTTATTAATCAGACATATAATAACCATTCTTTTAAAATATTTTGAACTATATCTATATTATTAAATTCTTCACCATTTGCATTTTTACCTTTTATACCCCATGCGTGTCCCCCTTGAGGAAAAATATATAAACTTGCAGGAACATTATTTCTTTTGAGCGAATCATAGTATAAGATAGAATTTAAGGTTGAGGCAACCAAATCATCATCATTGGCAAATATTAATGTTGGTGGAGTATTACTCGTTACAAGCCCCTCGCATGAAAATTGACGAATATCATTTTCAGTAAAATTCTCTCCTAATAAGTTTTTACGACTACTTTGGTGTGTATATTTACCCATCGTTATTATCGGATAGAATAATATTGTAAATGCAGGATGCCAATTGTCAGCAAGTATGCTATTTGAAGCCATTGCAGCCAAATGACCTCCTACGGAAAAGCCTGCTATTCCTATCTTGTTTGAGTCAATAGATAATTCGCTTGCATGATTTCTAGCGTATTGCAAAGCCTCGTTAGCATCTTCTATTGGTAACTCTTTATGTCCGTTAGGCATTCTATATTTCAGCACAAGAGCAGTAATACCGATTGATGTAAGCCACTCGGCGAAGTCATACCCTTGTAATTTTATCGGTAAGTGCGAATAACCTCCTCCAGGGCAAATGATTATCGCAATATTTCGACGTTCCGTCTCTTGTGGACTGTATATGATTAGTTCTGGATTTATCACATTTTCAATTAATTCTTCCTGACTACATATTTCATCCACCTTTATCCCATTCGAAACGGAAGAATTCTTTGCTCGCCAAAGCCTAACGCGAGATATTTTGTTCATGATTATTTTTTGAATTATAGGTTCGGATTAATTTTTGTCCATTCGTTAATATTAGGAATGACTTTAGTTTGAATAAGCTGATCTCTTAAGTCACATAAATGTCTATAACTTTCTTTCAAAGATGCCTTTTCATCATTTGTTCCCTTTACTTCTTTGTAATGTACACCATCAGTATCGAGTGTTGTTTCCATGGCCATCATAATATTATTATATTCTTTATTAGAAACATATACTCCAACAGGCCAATCGAATTTCTGACCGCCCATTACAGCTTGTATCATTTCTAATGACAAATATGCCGGACTTTGGAAGGAAGACCTGCCTCGCAAATCAATAATATTTTTACCACCTTGTATAACTCTATTTTTGATGCCTTTCCATTGTTCATTAGTCAGAGTTGATGTCCCAATCAAACTATCCATGGGTTTTCCATCAATAGTAGCAGTAGAAGAAAAGACAGCCATCTGCTCGCCATGTCCACCATACGTTCTGCAATTAGAAATTTTGTCAGGATGAATATTAAAATGTTTTGCGAGTTCGTTTCTTAGTCTTGTACTATCAAGGGCAGCAAGAGTAGATACCTGTGATGGTTTTAAGCCTGAATATAGTAGTACCAACAAGCCTGTTATATCAGCCGGATTAAATATAACTACAACATGTTTTACATCAGCACAATATTGTTTTATATCTTTCCCTAATTCGATAGCAACATTCGCATTTCCTTTCAGTAAATCTTCTCGTGTCATACCTTCTTTACGAGCCGCACCTCCCGATGTAATAATATATTTGCTACTTTTTAAAGCCTGACCGATATTGCTTGTATAGCTTATATTTACACCTCTAAATCCACATTGCAGTAGTTCTTCGGCAACTCCTTCCAAGCCTTTGACATAGGGGTCATATAAACAAATATTAGATGACAATCCCATAAGAACGGCAGATTGAGCCATATTAGAACCAATCATTCCGGCTGCTCCTATGATTGTTAGTTTTTCAGATGTTATAAATTTCATATATTCTATGTGTTTTAGATTATTACAAATTTATATAATCTTGTAGAAAATCGGTTCTCTAAAATACTTATGGGTCATAAGTAGAAATTATGGCTTTAGCATAATGGAGATGTCAGTCTTTATGATTTAAGCAATACTCGATGAATTTATTTATTAGACCATTTTGTTTACCTTGTGGGTAGATAAAGTTAAACGTACGGGTAATATCCAAATCTTCTATGTCTATAATCTGAAAATGCCCCTGTATTATTTCTTTTCTTATAGCATATATAGATACTAGCCCCAGATAGTTAGCATTTTCTAAGAAGTTTTTAATACTCTCGGTGCTACCTAGATATACTTTTGCATTCAAGTCCTTTATCTTTATTTTATGCTTATCTAATTCACTAACAATGATATCTAATGTGCCAGATCCATTTTCTCTTAATACAATAGGAAGTTCTTTTAGTTCTTTCAGACTGATTTGTTTCTTTTGGGATATTGGTTGTGATGTATGAGCGAAAGCTACTATCTCATCCTTCATGAAGGGAGTATATATAAACTCTTTTTGTCCGATATTTCCTTCAATTATACCTAAATCTATACTGTGAGATATAACATCTTTCTCTATATTCATCGTATTGTTATTATACAATGAAATATCGATATTGGGATATTCTTTGTTAAACCTTGCCAATATAGGAGGAAGTATATACTGCTCGATAGTTGTACTTGCCCCTATTTTTAAAACACCTGTAAACGATTCTCTTAATAGTCCTATCTCATATTCTATTATTTTATACTCTGACATTGATTGTTCGGCATATTTTAAAAGTATCTTTCCCGCTTGGGTTAGCGATATACTGTTTGGTTTTCGGTCAAAGAGACTAATACCCCAATAATTTTCTAATTCTTTAATGTTCCCTGTTACAGCAGGTTGGGTAATGTGCAATTCTTTTGCTGCTTTTGTAAAGCTTAAATTGATTGCCACCGAATGAAAGACTTGTAATCTGAAATTGAACATAGTCAGAAGTATTTATCATTAATAGAACAACTAAGGTAAGAAAAAAATGCGTTTTCTACTCATCACTTTTCCTTATGACTCATAAGAATAAAAGAGAAATGACTATGGGGTATTTACTGTAATTTCACAATCTGAAATCATTAACAAAAACCAGAAAGATTATGACAAACAATAAGAAAATACATACGATTGATGGTGTTTTATTCGTCGCACTATTTGCTTGCGCTTCATTTTATATATCCGGTTTTCACGTTTTTCAATATCTTTCACTAAGCCCACTTATCATCGGTATCATTATTGGTATGATTTATGGCAATACATTGAAAAAGAATATGCCTGAAGAATGGCTACCCGGGATTGCTTTTTCTTCTAAAAAACTCTTAAGATTAGCCATTATTCTATATGGCTTTCGGCTAACATTTCAAAATGTTATGTCTGTCGGGCTATCAGCTATTATAATTGATGCTATTATCATAACAGGAACATTATGTTTAGGTGTACTACTGGGCAAACTATTGAAAATAGATAAGGAGATCACACTGCTTACCAGTACAGGAAGTGCTATCTGCGGAGCAGCAGCTATTTTGGGAATGGAACCGGTGTTGGATAATAAACCTCACAAAACGGCAATTGCTGTATCAACTGTTGTTATTTTTGGTACTCTTGCCATGTTTTTATATCCCTTATTGTATAAAAGTGGTATTCTAGATTTTACGCCTAAACAATGGGGGCTTTATACCGGAGCAACAATACATGAAGTAGCTCATGTGGTAGGGGCTGGAAATGCTATGGGCGAAAGTATATCGGAGGTAGCTATTATTGTTAAAATGATACGAGTTATTTTTTTAGCTCCTATTCTATTGATATTTGCACTTATTATTGGTCGAAGAATGAACCAAAATGCATCAAATTCCACTAGTGGTGTCAAAATAACTATCCCTTGGTTTGCCTTTGGTTTTATTGCTGTTATAGGCTTCAATTCTCTAAATTTGTTACCTCAAATCATTGTAGATAGTATAAACTATATTGATACCTTTTTACTTACAATGGCCATGACTGCCTTAGGTATAGAAACTCATTTGAGAAAGTTTAAAGAGGCTGGAGTAAAACCTTTCTTATTGGCTTTCATATTATTTATTTGGCTTATGGTTGGTGGATATTTCATTGTGAAATATACCCCGTTTTCTTAGAAATCTCTATAGAATTAGATATCTGTTAAAAAGAGACAAGTAAAGACATTTGGATTCGTAGTGGCTGATAAGATGTTGATATCAATGCTGATGAAGCATTTTCAATTTATGGGGCTCAAGATGACTCTATCAATTTCAGACGCATCTTTGGTCTGTTACTAATTGTTGGCGGAGTTGTGTTTATTAAAAATTCTGATAAGGGTTTATTCTAAATACCTATAATTGGTAACAATTAATCTTCAATAAGCTATAAAATAGCTATCTTTGCACCCCGAAAATATACTTAATCGATATGGATAATATTGAATCTCCACAGAAATACTCGAAAATAAGAATTCGTGTTGCTGCTCTGTGTCTTTTTATTGCCCAAGGTCTTGTTTTTGCAAGTTGGGCAAGCCGTTTACCAAATATAAAAGCCGACTTTAATGTTGCTGGATGGATGCAATTTGGAGTGTTATTGTTTCTTATCCCCATAGGTAAATTTTTTGCGATTCCTTCGGTAGGTTATTTAATTCCAAAGATAGGTAGTAAGAAAACTGTCCTGATAAGCATTGTTGGTTTTGTGCTGTCGCTATTTGTTATAGGATTTATAGGTGATAATATATATTTGCTAGGTGCCGTGATGTTTGTTTTTGGTATATTCTGGAATATGACTGATATATCATTAAATACACAGGCAATTGAGGTCGAAAAAATTTACGGTAAGCCGATTATAGCCACCTTCCATGCTAGCTGGAGTTTAGCCGCTTGTTTAGGTGCATTGCTTGGATATGGAATGATAAATCTAAATATTGCTCCACGCGAACACTTCGTGATAGTGACTATCGCAGCCTTAGCTTTAATTGCTGCAAACTACAAATGTTTACCATCCATTTCGGGTATCTCTCAGGCTGAGAGTGGAGAAGAAAAGCAAAGCTTATTAGGTGCAATTAAAAACATAAAAGTTACCGAAACCTTGCTGATTCAGCTCGGTTTGATTTGGCTTTTAGCCTTAGTTGTTGAGAATACAATGTTTGAATGGAGTGACCTTTATTTTCAGTCGGTGATTAATGCACCTGAAAGCATGCAAGTTGGTTTTTTAGTTTTCATGACTATGATGTTTGTTGGACGTATGCTCACTAGCTTATTATATACAGTTTGTTCAAAACGAACAGTACTTCAACTGGCAGGAGTAATCATCTTTATTGGTTTTATCACTTCATCTCTTTTCATTAAAATGGTAGATGATATGACCCTCAAAGTAGTTATAAATTCAGCAGGCTTCATGATGATTGGTCTAGGCATATCTTGTGTTGTACCCACCCTTTACAGTATAGTTGCAGAGAAGTCTAAAACACCTGCAGGTTTGGCTCTGACTATTATGTCGACAATCAGCTTTGCAGGGCCTTTATTATCTCCGCTTTTAGTAGGTGCTATTTCTGAACATTTAGGCTTAGAGTGGGCTTATTTTGCGGTGGGACTGGTTGGATTAGGAATCGTAGGGATTGTTTCTTCAGTAAAAGGGTTGAAGTAGAAAAAACGACCATAAAGAAAAATATAAAGCCTCTAGTATACTGCTTGTGTGACTAGAGGCTTCCTTTATTTATATAATTCCTTATTACTCCAAAGTGGGAATGTATTGTGTCGAATTATTTATTCGGTTTTGAATATCATCAAGTGTGCTGTCGAAAGGTCCCATTCTTTCTATCTTTATTGTTGCCATTGCAGCTCCAAATTTTGCAGCGTCGCTATAATCTGCACCAAGTGAGCGTTTGTATAAATATCCTGTCATGTAAGTATCGCCGCATCCTGTAGCATCGACAACCTCAGACGGAGCGTATGCCGGAATAGGGAAGAAGTTTTCTCCATTGTATATGATCGATCCCAAATCGCCTAAAGTGATGACAACCTCTTTTACTCCCCAATCGAATAGTTTTTTTGCTGCGGTTTTTACATCAGCCTCACCGGTTAAAACCTCTAGTTCCATTTCATTTACCTTCAAAAAATGAACATATTTCAAAAAATCGAGCTTATTTTCCCAATCGGTAGCATGTACATCTTGTCCAACTACTTTGCGAAGGTAACCTTGCGAATCAATGGCGATTAATCCCTTTTTTGATAGCTCCTTAACAAAATCTATCGAGAAATCGTCAGCCAACAAAGCTCCAAGAAAGAATATTGTAGAATCAATGTCTTTCACGCTGTCCGTTGTGAATGGATCGGCTTTGGCCAACACTTTCTGAGTTCGGTCGTTTTGGTTTTCACCATAAATATTTTCGAAGTATAGAGATTTTTTGCTGAGAACAACATCTACGTTTACTCCTAAATTGCGAAGGTTGTCAACAACCTCTATTTCCGATTGAGCAAGTGAAGCTACTAATGAATATTTAATGCCATCAAGATGTCTTATTGCATGTGAACAGTAAAAAGATGTCCCTCCGGGCATGTATGATGTTTGTTTAGGAGTAGTCACTTTGTCAAGAGTGATGTGTCCTATACAACAAAAGTCGTATTTCTGCATTTCTTTTGTTTAATTTTTTTTTGCTTTGCAAAAGTACTTTAAATAGATGTCTTTTCCTCTAAAGTCGTGATAAATTTAACTTTGACAATTCTGCTCTGTTTATGAAGCAGCCTGTTTCGTGTGAGAAATGTTAGGCAGAAAAATAGTCGCAAGACCAAGCAGAGGCATGTAGGCACAAATAGAATATACATACTGAATACCATGCTTGTCGGCAACAACACCAAGAACCGCAGCGGCAATTCCTGCAATACCAAATGCAAGTCCAAAGAATAAACCCGAGATCAAACCTAGCCTTGAAGGCAGCAACTCTTGAGCATATACTATGATTGCAGAAAAAGCTGAAGCCAATACGAATCCGATAATAAAACTGAAAATTGCAGTTTCGGTAAGTCCTAAATGTGGCATGAATAAAGCGAAGGGTGCTGCACCAAGAATTGATCCCCAGATTACATATTTCCGTCCGATTTTATCTCCAACAGGACCTCCGATTAAAGTTCCAAGTGCGATGGCAAATAAAAATAAGAATAGGAAATATTGAGAATCCTGAGTACTCACCTGAAATTTGTCGATCAGATAAAATGTATAGTAATTGGTAAGGCTAGCCAGATACACATACTTAGAGAAGAGCAATATTACAAGAATACCTAACGCAAACAGTGTTTTATTTCTACTTAGGGGATTGGGAGCAAAATGTTCAAGCGGTTTCTTTTCTGTTTTTAGTGTATATAACTTCTCCTTATACCACTTATATATTGGGGTTAAAAGCAGAATTGCAACCAGAGCAAGAAAAGAAAATATGATAATATAATTTTGTCCATAAGGGGTGATGAGCAATGCTGCAAGCAGAGGCCCCAACGAACTACCCAAG
>POVV01000757.1_pt1 | contig 16853 bp, 17 predicted proteins | sample 1560271 | NCBI WGS metagenome assembly POVV01 (sample SAMN08337232, study PRJNA429181) | Bioreactor metagenome, whole genome shotgun sequencing project. | biome: cows' rumen and soil; feature: anaerobic; isolation source: anaerobic chemostat enrichment culture, galacturonate as sole carbon... | reverse complement strand
TCAGCTGGTTAGAGCGCATGATTCATAATCATGAGGTCCCCGGTTCAATCCCGGGTCCCGCTACCAAGTCGAAAGACTTACAGATAAGACGTTTGGAGGGCTTCCACCTCTGGGCGTTTTTCTTTTTTATATAGGTAGGTCAAGCTATAAAATCAGACCGAAATCCTGAGGGATTGTCCTATCAAGCATAAATTCTGAATAGAAAACAACTCTATATCACTTACTCCTCTCAGCTGTACCCTAAGTGCTTTAATTTTGGCATTGAAAGATTCGCCTACAGCATTGGTCACTATTCTTTTAAAGGAAACCACTATTCTCAGAGATTGAGTTTGTACCATCCTGTTACTGTTCCAAATCCTTCAAAGACGGATTTATCCACTTCATCGTACCATCGTGCCAGTCTTGTAATTGCCACATCTGTATACTTACATTGATGATAGATAAGTCCCAAACGAAAACTTAAATAATAGGCCTCTTTGACATCGGGATATTCACGAAAAAGAATCTGCGCAGATTTACTTTGCAAACTGCTCCAGCAGATGTCTTTCTTGGCATGTTGAATGCCATATCAAGCGTTATTTCACATACTTGAAACCGCCTCTTACGAGATAGCTTTAGCAATACCTGAGATACCGTTTTCACATCAGCGCCTTTAGTCATGGAAATGGTGCTTCCCTACTTGCATTTAGCTCCTTGTTAATGAGAATAGTGCATAGTTCCCCCACGGGAGAGGCTGGTTTCATCTAAACCCACATAAGTACCAATATTCTTTTCAAATAAAGCCCAATCTTGGGAATGAGAGAACCAGTCCTATTCCCTGAAATAGCTCAAATTATTTCAGTATTGAGACTCTACTTGTTTCCCATCCAAAACATAATATTCAGCAAGGCTGTTGATGCTAACGACGAACGTATTTACCCTTTGTATGATTATACCAGCAACGTTTCTTGAGCACAAGATTGCAAAGACAAAACTTCATTTAGTACAGCTCAGAAGCTTGCTATCAAATACAAAGCATATTAAAAAAACACAAGAAAAAGGAAACATTTACTCATAGTTTCCTTGTCATCTAAAAAAAACATAACTTGCAACTCAATCTACTAAGTCACTATAACACTCTATGTCATACTGTTAATATATGAAGACAAAATATATTAAGAAAAATGAAATAGATAATATTCAATTAGTAAATAGACTTTAAAATAAATCAAAACAGTTCCTTAAAAGATTGACAATTATGGAAAACAACACTTTCAAAAACCTCATAGAGGGTATCTATAACAACAATGAAATAGAATTTATCGGCTATGGAAATCCAAATGCTAAAATTTTAATTATAGGTAAAGAGTGTGCTATTGATCCAGAGAGCGATGAACAACGTTACGAGTTGGTTATAAAAAGGAATAAAGAACAGTGGTCCGAAATTGTAAAGAAGAACGGTACATTCAACACAAGCAACATTCCTTCATGGTTTTCGTCATATCCCGAAGAAATAAAATTCAGCCCGCTACTTCCTTTTCGAGGACAAATATTTACCCCTGAAAGGAAAGATAAAAAGGGAGACACAATAAGTGGGGAGAATGGCACAAGCACTACTTGGTATAACTACCAGAAACTTGTCGATAAAATAAGAATTGATGAAATTGATAAACACTTTAGCAGAACAAAGGATGACGAAATAGACTTTTTGAAATATTGCTTTATTACAGAATTTAGTGGTGTGTGCACTACCTATAGTAAAAAGACACCTGAAGTCGCACACTCCATAAAATACAGAGTAGATCATTTATTGAATCATCCTTTCTTTTCATCTTTTCCCATTATAATTATTGCGTGTGGTCATTATGTCCGCCAATACGGGGACATCATTAATTTAGAAGAACTATTCGAGGTCAAATGGGATGGAAAAACAAATGATATTGCCGGCAATTGGTATAATCTCCATACTGGAAACGGAAAAATCCTTATTCATACAAATCAATTGTCTATGAATATCTCTGAACAATTACTGGATAAAATTGCAGATGAATGCAAAAAGAAATACAAAAGCGAATAAAAATACATATAACAAAAGCACTAGAGATGGAGATACTCCTTAACGCCTTATTATCCATAAGTTTCTCTATTTTAATAGTTCTAAAGAGTGGTTCGATGAGATTTCTTACGTTTGGCTTTTTAATATCTAAAAGATGAATGATATACAAATAGAATTGAAAGTAAATAGAGAGAATGGAATATTATCAATCCATGGTATAGATATATTCTGTCTTATAGATACTAATCGGAACTGGAACAATATATCTTCAATAGAAAACCCTTTGCTAAAAAGATTCTTTACGTACGCTAAGAGACTTTTTCTAAAAGATGATATTGAAGATGAATATGAAGGCTATGACGACTCATCTATGTGGTCTTCAGATGAAGAGGCTTTCGAATATTATGAGCGTGCATTTGGATCAGACGGCTGGGACAAGGCATTCGATGAATCAGAAAGGCTAGAAAATGAAGCACAGTGTTTCGACAATAGAATAGAACTTTCTTATGATATAAACGCAGATAATGATCTTACCCAAATATGCTTGCGTACTCCATATAATAAAATTGTTTGGGACGAGAGTGTTTATCGTTATATATATGATAATCTAGATTTGTGGGTTTGCAGAATTGAAGAAGAAATTAAGATTTATAACGAGTTGGGATGTATAGTAGAGGAGAATGATAAAATCATATCTGTTATTAGAACAGCTAAGAGTCCTAGGGAGCTTACAGATACGTTGATGCAAAAATTTGCTATTAGTGTCCAGACTGCTGAAACAATAAGTAATATGATATTACGTGAATTAGTAATCATGACATCCGAAGATTGCAAAGAAATAGTTAAAAATCGAGAGGAGCAGAAAGTAGTTATTGATGAATTAATAACCTTTAAAGAAAAGCTTTCACACAGATTCCGAAAAAGTAAGAAATAGAATGATTGCGAATGAAGAAAGGTAGTACGAAGCAAGAAAATACCGCAAAGAGCAAATATTTCATAGTCATAGACCTTAGGGTCCCGCTACCAAGTCGAAAGACTTACAGATAAGACGTTTGGAGGGCTTCCACCTCTGGGCGTTTTTCTTTTTATATAGGTAGGTCAAGCTATCGTTCACGCTACATCGCAACACTACGCTCAGCAAGCATACGCACCCTAAACGTCCATTGAGACATCTATCCTGTAGGTGCGTATGATTTTTCGAATATTTATTATAAAAACAGAGAAACGATGCAGTAAATTCCTGCTGCCAGAAGCCCACTCACCGGAATGGTCAATACCCAAGCCGTCATCAGGCTTTTGGTGACTCCCCAGCGAACAGCCGAGAGGCGTTTGGTAGCCCCCACACCGATAATAGCTCCCGTAATGGTATGTGTAGTACTCACGGGTATTTTCAGCATTTCGGTAATATAAAGTGTAAATGCACCAGCCGTTTCGGCAATCACCCCTTCGAGAGGAGTCACTTTGGTGATCTTCGTACCCATCGTTTTCACAATCTTCCATCCACCGGACATCGTTCCGAGAGAAATGGCCGTAAAACAAGAGAATGCCACCCAGTCGGGCAGGTCGGAGATGTTGTTAATACCCATGCCCAATCCCATTGAGTGCCCGGCTATCATGGCTGCCGCAATAATACCCATTACTTTCTGAGAATCATTCAAGCCATGTCCGATACTGAACATGGCCGAAGAGACCAATTGCATCCGTTTGAACCAGACTTCGGCCGTATGCGGATGCAGGCGTCGGCATATATTCAACAACAGCAGCGTAAAGCCAAAGGCTATAACCATTCCGATAAGAGGAGCCAAGAAAATAAAGGCTGCAATCACCAGAATAATATTAAGCTGAATGGCTTCGAAGCCGTTGGCCATAATGGCTGCTCCGGCAAATCCACCGATGAGGGTATGAGAGGAGGAAGACGGGATACCCTTCCACCAGGTTATCAAGTTCCAGGAGATGGCAGCAATGATACCTGCCAAGATGATGGGTAGCGTAATGTATTGTTCAATTACAGTCTTTGACACCGTATTGGCAATACCAAAACCACCAATAATGTATTTGGCGATGAAGAAGGCAACGAAATTAAAAAAGGCAGCCCAAAGCACAGCTTGAAAAGGGGTAAGTACCTTTGTCGACACAATGGTGGCTATCGAATTGGCCGCATCGTGAAAGCCGTTGATATAATCGAATATCAGAGCCAGTATAATAATAGTTACTAATAGTTCCATGTATATTGCTCTGTTTTTATGCGTATTTCACGATAAGGCTTTTCAGGATCTTACCTACATGTTCGGCTGCATCGGTTGTTCGTTCCAGTTCGAGCGTAATCTCTTTCAGCTTGATGAGCTCGATACAGTCTTTTTCTTCTTCAAATAATTTCGTTATAAAGAACTCATATACATCATCGGCCTGATTCTCGATATCGTGCAGACGGGTACAGTACTCGCGCAGCCTTATAGGGTTCTTGCGGAAAATGTCCAGTTCGTCCATGGCCTTGCAAATGAGAATTGCTTCTTCGTTAATAAGCCGGCTCAGCTCTCTCCCACTTTCGGGTATCAGACGGGGGTTGTAAATAGCAAGACGCTTGGCCGAGCTGTTTATTCCATCAATGACATCGTCCATGGAGGAGGCAAGATCGTGAATATCTTCGCGATCAAAAGGAGTAATAAAGGTGGTGCTCAACTGGTCGAAAATCAAGTGTGTCAATCGGTCTCCTTCGCGTTCCAGCTCTTTGATTTTTTTGTAATAATCAAACCTTTCTGTAGGTTGGTCATGCTGTAAACTTTCGATCAAAACAATCGACGCGTCGCACAGTACTTCGGACAACTGCTTCAATAACGGGAAAAATTTAGGCTCATTGGGGGTAAACCTACTAAAAAAAGAATTTTTCATAAATGTGAATACTTTAAATTAATTTTAAAATAACTGGTTTTATGGTAGTTAATATGAAATAAATTCGGGTGTTTATAATACGCTGCTGCTTCCTATGACTTTATTTTCGCTCGTGCCACTTCGATGGCGGCAGGCAAAATCGAAACAAATATAATCGCTACAATCAGCAGCTTCAGGTTTTCTTGCACGACAGGCAGATCGCCAAACAGGTAGCCGGCATAGCAAAAGGCGGTTACCCATACGGCACCACCGATCAGGTTGTATAACATAAAATAGTAATAATGCATTTTCCCCATGCCAGCGACAAAGGGTGCAAACGTGCGAACTACAGGAATGAAGCGGGCAAGAATTATGGTCTTTCCGCCATACTTCTTATAAAACTCATGCGTTTTGTCCAGATGACTTTGCTTGAATATCTTCGACTTCGGATTCCGAAAGAGTTTGCGCCCAAAATAATGTCCGATGGCATAGTTTGACGAGTCGCCCAGTACAGCCGCCACAAATAAGATCAATACAAGCAGATGAATTTCGATGGGCATACCCGGCAAGGCAGCAATAGCTCCTGCTACAAAAAGCAGCGAATCGCCCGGCAGAAAAGGGGTGACAACCAATCCTGTTTCGCAAAAGATAATGGCAAATAACAGGACATACGCCCAAGCATGATAGTTTTGTACCATACTAATCATATACTGATCGATGTGAAGAATAAAATCCAGCAAGAATTCCATAGGTATAATCTATACTATTTCAACATAGAAACATGAACACGAACCATATCAAAGAGCACATATCCATGCGCCCTCCGGTATACGAACTGGAAAAACAACTAAACCAACATACGCCCTAAAGCATAGATACAGTATCGATATGAATATTTAATGAGATGAGGTTCGGATACAAAATCCGTACTGCTTTTTAAGGAAAGGTGAGAATTTAAAAAGCTCAGTATCCGAACAGTTAAGGAGGTAGGGTTAATTTTCAGAATCTTTGAAGGAGGCATGTGCCGTGGCGAAAACGAATTCCCCAGAATCACGTTATCGGTCTTGCAGGTGTATCTTTCATTTCTAACGGTACGATTCTCATTAAATGATTGCTCAATAACCACCGTTTCAGATGCGCAACGTATAGATTCGGCACAAGATTCCATACCAGCCATGGTCGTGTCAGGCTGTATTTTTTGCATACCCTTACCGGGAGCAAATTGAATGCCCAGCAATAAGAGTGTACCCAATAATATACAGAATATGTACTTCGTCATAACGGCTACAAATGTAGAAACTATTTTTATAAGATATATATTTCTGACGGTTTTTCTTTTCTGCCCGACTTCTCTTTTTCACGCTTATCTTAATAAATATAAAAAGCGAGGTTTCTCATTTAACTTCGCACCCTTTATCCGTTCTAACCATCAAAGCTCAGAAACAAATCGATGATAAACGAAGATGAAATCCGCGAAGCTTGTGCCTCGAACCGCGAACGAGGATTCAAGCTATTAATGAACAAATTTCAGGAACCGATATATCAATATATCCGGCGGATGGTGGTATCGCACGAAGATGCGCAGGATATTCTGCAAGAAGTCTTCATACGCGTATTCCGTCACCTGGATCAGTTTCGATACGAGAGTTCATTGCATACCTGGATTTACCGGATAGCCACCAACGAGTGCGTTCGGTTGCTCAATAAGCACAAAGAGGAGGTTGTTTCGGAAGAAGAGACCCGGCAGGAGCTGATGGAGAAGCTCAAAGCCTCCGAATACATTGATTACGAGAACGAATTGGCAGTGAAGTTTCAGGAAGCCATTCTTTCCTTGCCCGAGAAACAACGGATCGTCTTTCATCTGCGCTATTACGATGAACTGAAATACGAAGAGATTGCTTCGATTATGAATAGCACCGTAGATACCTTGAAGGTGAACTATCACTATGCAAAGAACAAGATTAAAGAATATATTTTAAACCGATAATGACATGAATAAAGATTTTGACTTCGACCATATAGGAAAACAGACCCCTTATCGTACTCCTGACGATTTTTTTGAGCCAACGCAACGAAAAATCCTTGAGCAGACGGTAGGGAAACAACAACGCAAGCGGAAACTAAATCTGATTGTTTCGGCAACCATCGCTATGGCGGCTGTACTCACGGGACTACTTTTCGCACCGTCTGCCGAACAAACCCAACCCGATGCGGCAGCACCTTCGCAGATGCTGGCCGTTGAAACCAAAACAACTGCCGACCCGGTCGACAAATGGATTAACGAACTTTCGGATGAGGAGTTGGAAGAGCTCGTCAACTTCTCTGAGAATGATCTTTTTATAAATCAAACAATTAATTAATAACGCAAGAATTATGAAGAAGTTTATGTATGTATTATTGGCCGCTATCCTCGTTGGAAGCACCATGACTTTATCTGCTCAGAATAAAGAGGCTCAGAATAAAGAAGCCCAAACCAAAAAGCCACGCCCTACGCAAGAGCAAATCATAGAGATGCAAGGCAACCAGATGGTCAAAGTGTTGATGCTCGATGATGCAACGGCTGCAAAGTTTCTGCCGGTATATACGCGTTACCTGACAGCATTGCGCGAATGCCGCACCATGAACCGCCATGCGCGGATTGGTAATACAGAAAACCAAGGAGAACAAGCAAACCAAGGGAAACCGGCCATGAAACCCGCGCTGACGGATGCCGAGATAGAGAAACAGATCAAAGATCAGTTTGCACAAAGCCGTAAGATTCTGGATACCCGCGAGAAGTATTACAATGAGTTCCGCAAATTACTGTCGCCCAAGCAAATTGCAAAGATCTATCAAACAGAAAGGGGCAATGCCGATAAGTTTAAAAAAGAATTTAATCAGCGCAAAAATGCCTCTCATGCCCGTCGCAACAACCATAAACGCACCAACTAAGGTAAACAGATAAACGAAGAGGATAACAAAAATGGTCGGAACCTTCGGGGCAAATGGTCGGAACCTTTGCCCTAAAGGTTCCGACCATTTGCTATTAAGCCTTGAGCCTCATCACAAAGCGGCTGCCCTTGCCCAGCTCACTCTCGACAGTCAGTGTGCCGCCATGTGCTTCGACAAAGTCTTTTGAGATGGAGAGCCCCAAACCACTGCCCTGCACCTTGGTGCCGGGCACACGGAAATAGCGATCAAAGATACTTTGGTGGTAGCGCGGATCGATTCCTTTGCCAAAATCTTTCACAAACAGTTCAATGTACTCGCCATCCTGCTGTGCACCGATGATGACACGACTGTTCTCTTTCGAATAGCGAATGGCGTTGCTCAACAAATTGGTCAGCACCCACGCAATCTTCTCACTATCGACAAACAGCTTGCTTACCTTGCCTTCGGGGTACTCCACCTCGAGCTGAATATTAAACTTATCGGCCTGTACACGATTGGCCTTGATGGCGTAATCAATGAGCTCGATCGGTTTCGTTATTTTGGGCATCATCTGTAGTTTGCCCGCCTCGACTTGCGTCAGGTTAAGCAGCTCGCCTGTGATGCTCAACAGCCGTTCGCTACTCTCTCTCATACTCTTCGATAGTTGTTCCTGCTCTTCGTTCAGCTCGCCCACCCGCTTGTCTTCGAGTAGCTGCAGACTCATCAGGATGGCAGAGATGGGTGTTTTTAGTTCGTGCGAAATGGTCGAGATGAAGGTTGTCTTTGCCGAGTCGAGTTCGGTAAACTCGGTGATGTTTTTCAGCAAGATCACATCGCCCAGACTGGACGATTCGGCCGAATCGTCTCCGGTATTTCTAATCGGGATATAGGATGCCCGGAAATAACTCTCTTTGTTATCGGCATAAATCTTCAGAGGCTCTTTTTTCTGTCCGGGAGTAAGCAATTCGCGGGTAAGGCGGCGCAGCAGATCGTTCTTAAGCGACAGCTCCTCGGCCGAATGCCGAATGACGTTCTCGCGCTTGAGGTTAAGCACCGTGAGTGCCTCGTTATTGATAAAGAGAATCTCGTGCTCCTTGTTCAACCCGATAATAGGGTCGTCGATGCTGTTGACAATGGCTTCGAGAAACTGTTTGGACGATAGAATGTCGGCCAGCGTACTGGCGCGGTACTCGGTAAGACGCTCCGCCATGCGATTAAAGCCGTCGACTACCTCGCGAAACTCCTCGTTGTTTTTCAGTTCGAGACGTTTTCCGTAGTTGTGGTTGGCTATTTCGAGAATACCGCGTGTAAGCATTTTAATGGGCTTATCGATGGAGCGAGGCAACCAAGCAAACAAAAACAGACTGATCAACACACAAATCCCTCCCGTAACCGATATCCACAACAGGGCGTTTCGCAGGGCAGGCATCGCCTCGGGGCTATCCGGCTCGGTCGCTGTAAGTACTTGCAGGTTAATCACAGAAAACGATACGAGTAGAATTATCATCCCGGCCAACAGACCAACACCGAGAAAAAGTTTTGTTTTAATATTCATAAGACCACAAATTTTATGCAAGTATAATCAAATCTATATTAGCTTGTGCCAATTCTTTCATAAACTTTCGATATCCCAACAGTTTGCAGGTGATGATACTGAAGCGAAACGACGGACTGCCCATGCAGACCGTTGTGATCTGCTTCTCCTTGCAAACAGCTACAATGCTATCGAGCACGCTACGCGATTGCACCTGCACCACCTCGCCTCCCAACTCGGCCACCAGTTTGAAGTGGTTGAGCAGGTGTCGCTGACTGGCGAGGTCGATCCGTTCGACACTTTCGTGAGGCGTTTGCACGTAGAGTGCCACAAAGGAGGTATTGTATCGCATGGCCAGTCGGGCTGCCTTGCGGATGATACGCCTTGGCGCACGTTCATGGCTGCTGATGCAAGCCAAAAAGCGCTCATGGCGCACACTCTGTCCGGTATTGGTGATTTCGCTTTCGACCTTTTTCTCTACACGCAATGCCACCTCTTTCAAGGCCAGTTCGCGCAGTTGAAGGATGTTCTCGGTTTTGAAGAAGTTGTTCAACGCCAATTGAATCTTCTCGGGGCGGTAGATTTTCCCGGATTTGAGGCGGGTAATCAGTTCTTCGGCTGTAAGGTCTATGTTTACCACCTCATCGGCCTCTTCGAGCACACTGTCGGGGATACGCTCTTTGACCTCAATGCCCGAAAGGGCTTGAACTTCCTCGTTCAACCCCTCAATATGCTGAATATTCACCGCCGATATCACATTGATGCCCGCGTCGAGCAGTGCCATTACATCCTGCCAGCGCTTCTCGTGTACCGAGCCTTCTACATTGGTATGTGCCAATTCGTCTACGATCACAATCTCCGGATGTATCCGGATGATGGTTTCGAGATCCATCTCTTCGAGCTCTTTCCCTTTATAGAATATCTTTCGGCGGGGAATAACCGGCAACCCTTCGAGCAGCACCTCCGTTCCGGCACGTCCGTGCGTCTCGACATAGCCTATCTGCACATCCACACCACTGTCCATCAGGTCGCGTACCTCTTGCAGCATGCGATAGGTTTTGCCTACGCCGGCTATCATGCCGACGTAGATTTTGAATTTTCCCCGACGAGACTTCTGTATCAGGTCGAGAAAATGCTGTACGCTCTCCTCTCTATCCATCTTGTTCGTTTTAAGGTTTTAGTGCGTAGCACTCTCCAGTTGGTCGAGTGCAACGTTTAGCTTCAATACATTTACCTTCGCAGTTCCGAAGAGACCCAGCAAGGGTTGCTCAACGCACCGGTCTACCAGCGCTTTCACAGTATCCTCGGGCATAGCACGTGCATCGGCCACCCGCTTTACTTGTACGTAGGCACAAGCCGGAGTGATGTGAGGATCGAGCCCCGAGGCACTGGCCGTAACCATCTCGGCCGGTACATCCTTGCGGCTCAGGTACGGATGATGCACCAGAAAGGTATCGATGCGTGCCTTCACTTCGGCCAAATAGGCTTCATTGGTAGGCCCTTTGTTGCTACCGCTCGATCGGTTGGCTTCGTAGCCGCTACCGGCACAGGAGGGACGTCCCCAGAAATAGACATCTTGGGTAAACGCCTGCCCCACATTGGCAGCTCCCACTATCCGGCCGTTTGCGGTTATCACTTCGGCATTCCCGCTATTGGGGCCTGCCACACGGGCAAACACCCAAAGTGCCAGTACATAAAACACGCTCAGAAAGAGACACAAAGCAAGTGTTATCTTGATTGACTTCATTAAATTCTTCATTTCCTTTTTCTTTTATTAAAACAACCCTACGACCATATCAATTAATTTGATTCCGATAAACGGAACAATCATTCCTCCCAGCCCATAGATGAGCAAGTTGCGACGCAACAGTGCACTGGCACCGATCGGTTTGTACTGCACCCCTTTGAGTGCCAACGGAATCAAGATCGGGATGATGATGGCATTGAAGATAACCGCCGACAGGATAGCGCTCTCGGGCGAGTGCAGCCCCATTATATTGAGTGCGGCCAGCTCGGGGATGGCTACCATAAACAAGGCGGGCACAATGGCAAAGTACTTGGCTACGTCGTTGGCAATCGAGAACGTGGTGAGCGTACCGCGTGTCATCAGCAGTTGCTTGCCTATTTCGACTATCTCGATCAATTTCGTAGGGTCGTTGTCCAAGTCGACCATGTTGCCTGCCTCTTTGGCCGCTTGCGTGCCGCTGTTCATGGCCACTCCTACGTTGGCTTGCGCCAGGGCGGGGGCATCGTTGGTACCGTCGCCCATCATAGCCACCAGTTTGCCGGCCTCCTGTTCCTTCTTTATATAGTTCATCTTATCCTCGGGTTTGGCTTCGGCGATGAAATCATCGACGCCTGCCTTCTCGGCAATGTAGCGGGCGGTAAGCGGATTATCGCCCGTTACCATCACGGTTTTGACACCCATCTTGCGCAGCCGTTGAAAGCGTTCCTGAATACCCGGTTTAATGATGTCTTGCAGTTCGATCACTCCGGTTACCTGTCGGTTTACCGATACAACGAGCGGTGTGCCCCCATTGCTCGAAATCAACGAGATGGCCGCTTCGGTCTCGGGCGGAAAGCTGTTTCCGGCAGCCTCGGCTATCCGCCGGATGGCGTCGTAGGCTCCTTTGCGTATCTGTGTGCCATCTGTCAGGTCTACACCCGAGCATTTGGTTTCGGCGGTAAACTTAATCATCCGTGCTCCGGTGGTGCGGAGGTTGCGCATACGGAACCCTGCATCGCGTCCCAGCTCGATAACCGATTTTCCCTCGGGTGTTTCGTCCGATAGTGAGGAGAGCAGACAGGTTTCAATGAAGCTGCGCTCGTCGACCCCGTTGACCGGATGAAACTTCGTAGCCCGACGGTTGCCGATGGTAATGGTACCCGTTTTATCGAGCAGCAGGGTGTCGATGTCTCCTGCCGTCTCTACCGCTTTGCCCGATTTGGTGATCACGTTGGCACGCAACGCCCGATCCATACCGGCAATGCCGATGGCCGAAAGTAGCCCGCCGATCGTGGTGGGAATGAGACAGACGAACAGTGCAATGAGCGAAGCAATCGGTATCACCGCACCGCTGTAATCGGCAAAGGGTTTCAGCGTAATGCACACAATCACAAATACGAGTGTAAAACCGGCCAGGAGAATGGTCAACGCAATCTCATTCGGTGTTTTCTTACGCGAAGCGCCCTCTACCAAAGCAATCATCTTATCGAGGAAACTCTCGCCGGGCTGCGTGGTCACGATCACTTTGATCTGATCCGAGAGCACCTTCGTGCCTCCCGTGACGGAACTTTTATCGCCCCCTGCTTCGCGAATCACCGGGGCCGACTCGCCCGTTATGGCACTTTCGTCGATCGAGGCGAGTCCTTCGATAATCTCTCCGTCGGACGGAATGGTATCGCCTGCCTCGCACACAAACACATCGCCCTTTTTGAGTTGCGAACTACTGATAAGTTCTATGTTCGTGCCCCGAAGTAGCCGGGCAGGCGTCTCCTCGCGGGTTTTACGCAGGCTATCGGCCTGTGCTTTGCCGCGCGCCTCGGCGATGGCTTCGGCAAAGTTGGCAAACAGCAAGGTAAGGAACAGAACGAAAAACACGGTCAGGTTGTAACCGAACGAGCCTTGCGAGCTATTGCCCAGCGAGTAGAATGTCACCACCAGCATGATCAGTGTGGCAATCTCTACGGTAAACATAATCGGATTCTTAATCATCATCCGCGGATCGAGCTTCACGAACGATTGTTTGAAGCTCTCTTTCACTTGCTCCTTTTGAAACAAAGAAGCGGCTTTATTCTCTTTCATACTCTTTTTACTCTTCGTTGGTTACATACTTAACTGCTCTGCCACAGTGCTCAGCGCATGTGCGGGGAAGAACGACAAGGCAGCAATGATTACGATCACGGCAAAGGTCATCAGCCCGAACGTTACCGTATCTGTTTTCAGCGTGCCCGAACTCTCGGGGATAAATTTCTTCTTGGCCAGCAGACCGGCAATGGCTACTTGCCCGATGATAGGCAGGTAACGGCTCACGAGCAGTACAAGGGCGCAGGCATAGTTCCAGAACGGGGTGTTATCGCCCAATCCCTCGAAGCCCGAACCGTTGTTGGCCGCACAGGAGGTGAACTCGTAGAACTGTTCGCTAAACCCGTGAAAACCGGGATTATTGAGCCAGCCCCCCTCGCCCGCCACAAAAGCAGGAGCATGCACATAGAGATAGGTAGAAAGTGCCGTACCCACCAAAATAACAAACGGATGGAGCAACGCCACAAGGGTGGCTATCTTCATTTCGCGGGCTTCGACCTTTTTGCCGAGAAACTCGGGGGTACGCCCCACCATCAATCCGCTGATGAACACCGCAATAATAATAAAGGTGTAGTAATTAAGAAAACCAACGCCCACGCCACCAAACCAGGTATTGATCTGCATGTTGAGCATCTGCACCATGCCCGATAGCGGCAGGGTGGAGTCGTGCATACCGTTGACCGAACCGTTGGAGGTAGCCGTTGTAGCCACGCTCCACAAGGCCGTAGCACCGGAGCCGATGCGCACCTCTTTGCCCTCCATCGCCCCACCTGTCTGGGCAATACCCAAGGCATCGATACGCGGGTTGCCGTTCATCTCGGTGTACGTATTCACCACCACCCCCAACAGATAGGCCGAAAGCATGACACCGTAGATAACGAAAGCCAGCTTCTTGCGTTTGAGGTAGAAGCCCAGACCGAAGATCATCGCCATAGGAATGAGAAGGATTGCCCAGCACTCGAGTATATTGGTCAGGTACGTAGGGTTTTCGAGCGGATGCGAGGAGTTCGTGCCGAAGAATCCGCCACCATTGGTGCCGAGCTGCTTGATGGGAACGATCGCTGCCGCCGGGCCTTGCGAAACCGTTTGCTCCACCCCTTCGAGTGTAGAGAGCTTCATTGCTCCATCAAAGCCCATCGGCGTTCCCTGCAAAATAAGAATGATGCCGACCAAGAGCGACAGTGGCAATAAGATACGCGTGATGCTCACCACCAGCAACTGCCAGAAGTTACCGATGGTCTGGGTAGTCTTGGCTGCCATCGCCTTCATGACTCCCGCCATGGCCGCCATGCCGGTGGCAGCGGTGATAAACTGGAAGAACATCACCACGAACAGTTGTGTGAAGTACGTCAGTCCGCTTTCGCCGCTATAATGTTGCAGGTTGCAGTTAACCAGAAAGCTGATGCAGGTATTGAAAGCCTGATCCAGCGACTGTGCCGCATTGCCATCGGGATTGAGCGGGAGCCACCCTTGAGACAGCAACAGCACGATGCCCCATACAAACCAAAAAGCATTCACGATCAATAGCGACCGAAGAAACTCCTTCCAATCCATCTCCTCTTTGGGGTTGATGCCACATACCTTATATATAAGGTTCTCGATCGGCCTCATAAAGTCCAATCCTGTTTTCTCTCCTTTGTAAACCTTGGCCAGGTACCAACCCAGCGGATAGCTCAACGCTATCATCAGGATAATCTGTAGGCCGACGCCTAGTATTTCTGTATTCATTGCTTTACTTGATTCTGGTGTGATTTTAGAACTTCTCGGGTTTGATCAGTACATAGATCAAATATCCGAAGAGGATAATACCGATGCCGAATAGTGTTGTGTACATGATTGCTTTCCTTTCTTTTAACTTGTTTATGGTTTATATCATTTTGTTTACACCTCCTCTTGCCAAATGTATGCCAAACAGCAGAAAGCACCACTCGTAAGCTCTTAACAGACTAATAAGCAAGGGCATAAAATGAAAGGGTCCTCATGATATGCATCATGAAGACCCTTTCATTTTGGTAGGGTACACTCCCTTTTGGTAAAGGGGGGTGTTATGCTTTGTATTCGTCGGGCTTGATCCGATACTCCTCTATCTTGCGGTAGAGGGTGGTGAGTCCTATCTTAAGCAGGCGCGAGGCTTCGGTTTTATTGCCTTTCGTATGCTCCAGCACCCGAACAATGTGCCGTTTCTCCATCGAGGCAAGCTCGAAGCTGCCTATGCCGCTGCCGTCGGCTTGTTCGTAATGATTGTTTTGTATCTCGAACGGAAGATCGGACACATCGAGCCGACCGCCCTCGCACACAATCAAACTGCGCTCGATGGCATTGCGAAGTTCGCGGATGTTGCCCTTCCAAGGCTGACGGCCGATGGCTTCGAGAAATGCAGGAGTAATCTCTACGATGGGGTGCGCCAGCTTCGCAGCAAAATCGTTGACAAAGTGCATGGCCAACAATCCCACATCGCCCTCGCGCTCGCGCAAAGGGGGCAGGTGCACCTCAAACACCGACAGGCGATAGAACAGATCTTCTCGGAAACGCCCGGCCGCTATCTCCCCGGGCAGGTTGCGGTTGGTAGCGGCAATGATACGCACGTTGACGCGGGTAGGCTTCGTATCGCCTATCTTAATGTATTCGCCCGTTTCGAGAATACGCAAGAGCTTGGCTTGCATCTCGAAAGCCATTTCGCCTATTTCGTCGAGAAAGATCGTGCCGTTGTTGGCCTCCTCGAAAAGCCCTTTCTTGTCTTTGAGCGCACCGGTAAACGAGCCTGCCCGATGGCCGAACATCTCGCTTTCGAGCAACTCCTTGCTGAACGACGAGCAGTTCACGGCTACGAAATTCTGTCCGGCTCGCTTGCTGTTGTAATGAATGGCTTGGGCAAAGACCTCCTTGCCCGTACCCGTTTCGCCCGTAAGCAGCACGGGCACATCGGTTACCGACACCTTCTGTGCCAGCAGAACGGCTGCCTTGATTGCTTTCGACTGCCCCGTGATGGAATCGAACGAATACCTTCCGCTTACCTTCTTTTCCAATTTCTCCAGTCGGACATTCAGCAATGCCTTCTCTACGGCACGGCTCACCAACGGAACGATCTTGTGATTATCGTCTCCTTTCGTAATATAATCGAACGCGCCATTCTTGATCGCCTGCACACCGTCGGGGATGTTGCCGTGGGCGGTAAGTAAAATCACCTCGGTTTGGGGGGCTGCTTTTTTAATGGCCATAACCAACTCTACCCCGTTGCCGTCGGGCAGAAAGACATCACACAGGGCCACCTCGGGCGCATGCAGTTCCAATTGCTTGAGCGCTGCCCGGCAATCGCCTGCCTGACAGACGTCGTATCCTTCGAGCTCCATCATTCGTACCAACAAGCTGCGAATCTGAGGTTCGTCGTCGATTATAAGAATCTTACTCATGTTTCGGTTTATTAAAATAAAGAGGTGAAAACAGGGTGGACAAAGTTACTCTTTTTTGTACAGACTTTGCAAACTTTCGGGGGTATTTCGCGGGTATTCCGCGAGAAGCTGCAACTTGCCCGCGGCGTTATTGTATTCTCACCTATGTGAGACGATATTCTCACCCGGGTGAGTAGATATTCTCACTAAGGTGAGACGATGTTCTCACTTAGGTGAGAATACTTTTTCGTGCCCTCTAAGTTACAAAACAAAAGCACGAAAAGCAAGCAATGCAAGCGGCTTTCGGACACA
>POVV01000755.1_pt1 | contig 16890 bp, 11 predicted proteins | sample 1560271 | NCBI WGS metagenome assembly POVV01 (sample SAMN08337232, study PRJNA429181) | Bioreactor metagenome, whole genome shotgun sequencing project. | biome: cows' rumen and soil; feature: anaerobic; isolation source: anaerobic chemostat enrichment culture, galacturonate as sole carbon... | reverse complement strand
GAATATCTGCCTCGACAATAATGCCGGCAATGGCCGCGCAAATACCGCTGATCACATAGGTCGACATCACCACCATATTGGTATTTACGCCGGCGTTTTTCGCGGCCCGGATATTAATTCCGGCGGATTCAATAAATAGCCCGAGGGCCGTTTTTCGGGTGAGGGCCCAAAGCAGAACAAATACGCAAACAATAATGGTGATAGGTACCGGCAAGTAGAGGAATGTGCCGCTGCCAATCCAGGCCAATGCCGGATCGTTAAAGGTGACTATTTGTCCTTCAGTAATGAGCTGAGCGATTCCCCGACCGGCAACCATGAGCATCAGGGTGGCGACAATAGGCTGTATCTTGAGGATAGCCACCAAAAAGCCATTCCATATTCCGCATAGCGCTCCGGCGCCAATGGCACCAAGCAGAACAATTATCAGAGGGAAGCCTGAAATGGTTAAACTGGCGGCCGTTGCACCCGCGATAGCCATTACCGCGCCAACGGAAAGATCTATGCCGCCGGTTGCAATCACCAGCGTCATGCCTAATGCTAAAATTGCCACCGGCGCACAGCGGTTGAGAATATCGATCAGGCTGCCAAACAGGCGACCATCCTGTAGATGAATTGAGAAGAAGTTATTGGCAACGAATGCATTGACCAACAAAATAACGATCAGTGCAATAGCCTGAGCGGAACCTTTAGGCATCGTAAAACCGGCTTTTTTTGAGGCTTCGGCCGATGATTTGGCATGTAATGTCATCTTATTTCCCCTTAGGCCGCAATGGCGTTCATGATGGCCGGAATAGATAACTGTTCTGCCGGAATTTCAGCTATTTGCTTACCATCTCGCAAGATAATGACCCTGTCAGCATAGCCAATCAGCTCTTCCAGTTCGGAAGAGATAACTAATAGGGCTAATCCGTCAGCACAAAGGGTTTCTATTAAGCGGATAATTTCGGCATGGGCTCCGACGTCAATGCCTCTGGTTGGCTCATCCAAAATCAAAAATTGAGGCTTCGTGACCAGCCAGCGGGATAGCAATACTTTTTGCTGATTTCCACCGGACAAAAATTGGATTGGCTGTTCAGGGCTCGGCGTTTTGATCGCCAGCTGTCTGATAAAACGTTCGGCAATGTCATCCTGCTCTTTACGCGAGATGGGGTGTAACCAGCCGCGCTGAGACTGTAACGCCAGAATGATATTCTCTCTGACGGAGGCCGCAGCAATGATACCTTCTGTTTTTCTGTCTTCAGGGCAGAATCCGAAACCAAGTGCAGACGCCTGCCGGGCTGATTTTATTTTTACTTCCCGGCCTTTAACCCAGGCTTGGCCAGTATCTGCGGGCTTGATACCGAAAATCACTTCTGCTGTTTCAGTTCTGCCGGAGCCCAGCAGGCCAGCCAGCCCGACAACTTCCCCGGGGCGGACCGACAGATCAAACGGCTGGATAGTGCCTTTTTTACCATACTGTTTAAAGGCCGCTATCGGCTTATCACTGCGTAGCGTTCGGCCTGCACGGCGCAGGGCATTGTCTTCAAGCTCTCTGCCCAGCATCATTTTGACTAATTCAATTTGTGGCAGCTCGGCGGTAACTCGGGTGCCTACTAATTCACCGTTTCGTAATACGGTAATACGATCGGTGACCGCATACACCTGGTCGAGAAAGTGAGTAATGAAAATCAGGCTAACGCCGCGGGCACGAAGGTCGCGCATAATACTGAACAGCAGCTCGACCTCATTAGTATCGAGACTGGCAGTGGGCTCATCAAGGATCAGGATTTTGGCAGACAGGTCAACCGCTCTGGCAATAGCGACAATTTGTTGCATGGCAACCGAGTAGTGACCAAGAGGCTGAGTGACATCCAGTTCGAAGCCATAGCTGGTCATGATTTGTTGTGAGCGGCGAATGATTTCTTTGCGGTTAACTAAACCAAACCTGGTCGGCTCGCGGCCGATAAAGAGATTGTCGGCTACCGACATATTGGGCAGTAAGTTAACTTCCTGATAAACCGTGCCTATGCCGATAGATTGAGCATGTGCCGTGCTGGTTGGATTAACTTCTTTTCCCTCGAGAAAAATAGTTCCGCTGTCCTTCGGATAAACACCGGTCAACGCTTTTATCAGCGTTGATTTTCCTGCGCCATTTTCACCCAGCAACGCCATGATTTCGCCGTGGTGTATGGAGAGGGAGACATTATGAAGCGCTCTTACGCCGGGGAAGGATTTACAGATTCCCTGAATATCCAGCAGAACATTGTCTGGTCGATGTTGCTCTGTCATAGCTTCCTCTGTTTTTACTGGTACATCATGGTTGATGTGCTTTCTACAGAAAGGCGATGAAACCGCCGCTATACCATTAAGCTATAGCGGCGTTGCGACTGAGGGGGGGCGTTTAGTACCCCATATTTTTCTTAAGATCGATTTGCTGTTGAGCGGACTCAGGACCAAAAGCTTTTGATTCGGTTTGAATGATTTTTGGTGGAATAGTACCGTCTTTTTTATAGGCGATTAGTGCGTCAAATGCCGGTCCTGCCATATTTGGCGTTAATTCAACGGTCAGGTTAGCTTCACCGGCCAGCATGGCTTTAAAGATGTCCGGTACGGCATCAATCGAAATAACTTTTATATCACTGCCAGGTTTGAGCCCGGCCTCTTTAATGGCCTGAATTGCGCCAATGGCCATATCGTCGTTATGAGAGTACACCGCGCAGATGTTTTTGCCGCGATCCTCAGCTTTGATGAAACTCTCCATAACCTCTTTACCCTTACTCCGGGTAAAGTCGCCGGACTGAGTCCGAATTATTTTAATCTCAGGAGCACCGGCAATCGCTTCGGAGAACCCTTTTTTACGATCCAATGCGACACTGGCACCGACCGTACCCTGTAGCTCTACAACATTACAGGCCTTTCCGGCCATTTCTTTAACCAACCAGTCACCGGCAACCTTGCCTTCATACACGTTATCTGCGGTGACAACTGACATATACAGTGAAGGATCTTTCGCCGTAATGTTTCTGTCCAGTAAGAACACCGGTATTTTTGCGTCTTTAGCTTCTTCTAATACCGGCTCCCAGCCTGTTTGTACTACCGGAGCAATAAATATGGCGTCAACGCCCTGAGCGATAAATGAACGTACTGCTTTGATTTGATTCTCTTGTTTTTGTTGGGCATCAGCAATTTTCAGCGTGATACCTCGCTGTTTTGCCTGCTCTTTTGCTACCGACGTTTCGGCAGCCCGCCAGCCGGACTCTGAACCAATTTGTGAGAATCCGACCGTTAATGATTCTGCATAAGCAGCACCTGATATCAGGGTTGCGATAGTACTCGCGATCAGTAAACGTTTTAGCATATTACTTTTCCTCGAATTGAGTTTAGGGAGACTATGAAGCAGCAAATTATTGCTAATACAATTTGGCAAAACTGGCAGAATAAAAGGAGAGCAATATCCCATATAGTTACAAATAGCAGGATAGTGAATATAAATAACTCGATAAGCATAGTTATTTTTAACGCATAACTAAAATATCGACCTGCTTTTTTATGTTTTATCCTTCAGGCTCTATTTTTTATACTCAGTTTTATTTTAGGGCTATCGCGAAAGCGTTCCTAATAGGTATGAGTAATTCAGGCTTTATCGGGTCCATATTTTCTGTCTCAGTATATTTTAGCCAGTGATTATCCCATCACATTACCAAGTTGAAATATAGGAAGGTAAATAGCGATCACTAGCCCGCCAATAATGACGGCCAGTATCGTCATCAGCAACGGCTCAACCTTTGCCGATAGGTTTTCAGCCAGATTTTCGGCCTGGTCCTCATAAATATCAGCCAGTTTATCCAGCATGGTATCTAACATTCCTGACTCCTCACCGGCCCGCACCAACTGACATGCTAATGCCGGAAATAGAGGCTGTTGATGTAATGCGCTAAATAACGAGGTTCCCTGTTCGATAAGCCTTAGCGTGAATATTAATGAATGGTAGTAATGGATATTTCCGGCAGCGTTAGCGGATGATTTTATTCCATTGGTTAGCGGTATTCCTGCATGTTGCGTCATGGCTAAGGTGCGAAATACTCTGGCCAATATGTTGGTTTGAATAAGTTTTCCACAAAATGGAAGCTGAAGAATAATTTGTTGTTCTCTTGCTTGCCAATACTGTTGAGGGTGTAGCCTGTTTAAATAATATCCATAGAGTGTTGATAATAGTATCGCGCCGATCAGGCCATGATGTTGTATCGCATCAGACAGGGCAATAACACACTGTGTGAAATAGGGAAGCGGGGCATCAAAGGATTGGTAGATTTCGGTAAATGCTGGCAGTACCAATATGAGCATTAGCAGCGATACCAGCAGCGCTACGGCCAGTACAAATAGCGGATAACCGAGTGCCTTACGGATTTTTTGCTGTAACCGTACCCGTTTTTCTTGTTGGTTGGCCAATAAGAAGCAACATTGATCGAGTTTACCGGTCAGTTCTCCGGTTGATATTAGCTCTCTAAATAGGGCCGGAAATGCTTGGGGATATTCGGCCAGCGCCGAAGAAAATGATTTTCCCTGCGATATTTGTGACTGTAACTGTTTTAAAATATAGCGCCATGCCGGTAGCGGGTGTTCTGATGCAATCAGCCTGAGACTATGATTGAGCGATAATCCGGCCTGTAACAGCGTAGCCAGTTGACGCGTAATCATTGATAACTCAGCTAATTGCCACTGTCGCCGGCTAAGCTTGACCGCTAGCTTTATCTTTACAGCAATAACTCCCTGGACCATAAGCTGCTGTCTGGCGTGGCGGACTGAGTTAGCCGAAATTTCTCCGCTATGGCCTTCGATATCCAGCCAAGTGTATAACCGCGGATATGTCATCGGGAATCTTCGGTTTTATGGGGGAATCCGACCGTTCGATATAGCTCCGGAAGGGATGTTACTCCCTGTTCGACCAGCCCGATTCCGGCGTCAAATAGCGGTATCATGCCTTGCCGGCAGGCAAGGCTATGTAATTCAGTTACCGTTGCTCCGTTAAACAGCGCTTGCCTGATTTCATCACTGATGGACAGCATTTCGTAAATCCCCGTCCGGCCATAGTATCCGTTGAGGCAATGCTCACAGCCGACGGCCTGATAAGCGCCAATGATGACGTTCTTTTGGCCGGTGTATATCTTTTGTGGCTGATGGCTTTTCTGCTTACAGTGGGGGCAGAGGCAACGGATAAGCCGCTGGGAAATAATGAGCTTCAGGCTGGAAGCTAAAAGATAGTCAGGAATTCCCATCTGACTTAGGCGAATCAGCGTATCTGCCGTCGAGTTGGTGTGTAACGTTGCCAAAACTAAGTGGCCGGTTTGTGCGGCTTCAACGGCAATTTCAGCCGTTTCCCGATCGCGAATTTCGCCAACCATTAATATATCGGGATCCTGTCGCAAGAAGGCTTTCAGCGCCGTGCTGAATGTAATGCCTGCCTTGAGATTAATCTGGGTCTGATTAATCCCGTTGATCGGAATTTCTATCGGATCTTCAACGCTACAGATATTGTGAGAAGCGTCATTTAGCTGGCGGAGCCCGCTGTATAGTGTCACGGTTTTTCCGCTCCCCGTAGGTCCGGTAACCAGCACTAATCCCTGTGGCTGATTAATCGTTTTGGTATACAACTGCAGGAGTTGATCAGGCATACCAAGCGCAGCGATTTGTTGCTGCTGTTTACCTGACTCCATAACCCGTAAAACCACTTTTTCACCGCAAGAAACCGGAATGGTTGAAATACGCAGCGCCCGGTCTTCACCATCATGGTGAAATAATAGCTGACCGTCCTGTGGTAGCCTGCGTTCAGCAATGTCGAGCCATGCCATGATTTTTAGTCTGGCAACCAACTGTGGCGCTATTGACGCGGGGGGCGTCGCCGTTTCTTGTAACGTTCCGTCGATACGCAGCCTGATCCGATAATGGTGAGCATAAGGTTCAAAATGGATGTCCGAAGCTCTGCGCTGCAGCGCCTGACGAATAACCTGATTGATAAACTGTACTACCGGCTCATCATCGTGGCGGTTGTCGGTATACTCAGCGCTAGCAGCATTGGATTGGTGCTGTTGTGCGACAATGAATGCGTTATCAGGTCTGTCATGTTTAACCTGATGAATATATTGTTCAATTTTAGCCCGGGGCCAGTAATCGACTTTGATCGCATAGCCACAGGTAAAACTGAGTTCTGATATCACCTGAGTGAGTGATTCACTTTGTACTGCGGCAACCACTAATTGTTGATTATCAATTTTCAGGGGCACGACCTGATAACGCAGACATTTATCTTGAATATCCTGGCTGATATCTGTCATGGATTACTCACATCATCAAAACGAAATATATCGTTACAGGCGTTTTGCAGACCGACATTTTGGCCGCTCAGGCAGCGTCGTTGCCAACTGAGCCCTGACGATGTGGTATCCAGTATTGGTATTAGTGTTACCGTTAAGCTTTGTAGCGCACTCTGTCCGATAAGGGTAATCACGCCGTCAGCGACCGTTATTTTTTGTACGTAGCGAGTGGTTTTATCAGCCGGAACTCCGTTACTGCCGTTATTACACCGGCCAAGCCCGCCGTTTTCCAATGAACAGAGCTCAATGGCCGTTTTATAAGGCACCATGGCCTGTAACATATCTGTCAGTGCCGCTTTTTGTACATAGCCTTGGTAAGCCGGTAGTCCGATGGCGGTCAGTATGGCGATGATAGCGATAACAATCATCAATTCAAAAAGGGTAAAACCCGCCTGATGTTGCATGATATTTGCTCCTGATAGGTCGTGATGCCGTAAACGGTATCAGCAGCTTATTTTCTGAGGTGGTAGAAAGAGTCGATATTGTTTAATCGTTGGAGAGTGGTCAGGATAAATTCTGGTAAATGGTCCCGTTACATTTATTGATGCGATAGATTGCGCGTTTATTGACATAGAAAAGGGCGCTTGATAAGCGCCCTTAATGGTTTTTATCTCGTCAGGAAAACTCGGCTATTACTGCTTATATTTTCCCACGACCAACAATTTTGCCATTTTGTAAAACAAATAGTTTATGGGTTCTCTTATAATGAATAATATCGAACCCTCCTTGCTGGTAGGTTATTGCATCGACGTTATCTTCCGTAATAAGAGCCGGTTTGCCGTCAACATACATCTGACCTTGGGCATTGGCCTCGATATTTAAACCCGCTAAATGTGTTTTAAATGGTTGATACGTAGTTTGCTCAACTGATTTAGCTGCATTGCGCAGAGCCGCGGTTTCTGCTGCATTAGTGACACTAGCCTGCTTATTTTGTTCAGCAATATAACAGGCGTCTTTAGATATTCCCTGACTTTCACAATCAGACATTCTGGAGGCTTGAGTTGAACAGCCCGCTAATAAAGCGATGCTAATCAGTACAGCTAATTTATTGATCATGCTATTTACCGTTGTGTTATGAGTGCTCAATATCTCCAGTATGGAGACGGAGTGAATTACCCGCCAATAGCAAAAGAATTCCTAATCCCGGCACCGTCATTATTATCTGAACTGACAGTCGTGGGTGCGTTACACGTTCAGCTAACTTATAGTGTTAACTGATTGATGTTGTTATCGGTATCTGCATAAGGTAAGCCTGATACCTGATTTAATGCTTCCTGATAGTCTGTTTAGCTATTAGTGCTATTCATTCTGCGCTTGTGATAGTGCTCACACTTTGTGATAGATCAAACTTATAGACCTGTGAAAAATAACTATGGTTGTTGGTTTTATTTATGTCTATGTTTTTTGTTAGGAATGATTGAGGCTGTTCTGTCAACATGGGTTAAAGTTACTAAATGATGCGTTAATGAAATCTAATTATGACAAAGCAGGTAAGGGGTAATATGGAATTAATCAATGGATGGCTTACCGGCGTAAAGCGGGTTGAGTCTCCTCATTATGACGATCGGCCAGATGATGAGATTCCCTCACTGTTAGTGATTCATAATATCAGTCTGCCGCCCGGTGAGTTTGGCGGCCCTTATATCGATCGTCTGTTTACCGGTACGCTGGACCCCAACCAACATCCCTATTTTGCTGGTATTAGCCAACTGAGAGTATCGGCTCATTGCCTGATTCGTCGTGATGGTGAAATTGTACAATATGTCCCATTTGATAAACGAGCCTGGCATGCCGGTGTTTCTCTATTTGAGGGCCGGGAGCGGTGTAATGACTTTTCGATTGGTATTGAAATGGAAGGTACTGACGATCGGGACTTCAGCGCTGAGCAATATCATAGTTTGTCCGTCGTTACGCAATTACTAATGGCTCATTACCCGATTAGTGCCGGGCGGATTACCGGCCATAGCGATATTGCTCCCGGTCGTAAGACCGATCCGGGGCCTCATTTTGATTGGGCTTACTATAAAAAAAGTATTTCTGATGAGTCGATAAGATAAACAAAAAAATCCCCGTCGGGTTAAACCCGCGGGGATTGTTAAATTAATATCAGACCGTTTATCTACTTTATTGTTTTACGGGTGATTAAGTAGCCGATGCCCAAAATCACCAGCCATACCGGAATCAGTAACACTGAAATACGGATGCCCGGGGTGATATACATAATGACCAGCACGCCGGCTAAGAATAGCAGGCAAAGGTAATTACTGAACGGGTAAAACAGGGATTTGAATTTAGGAACCACGCCTTCACGATCTTTAGCTGCACGAAACTTAAGATGAGATAAGCTGATCATTGCCCAGTTAATCACAATACTGGAGACCACCAGCGACATCAGGATACTAATTGCTTCTTTAGGAATCATATAGTTAATCAAGATGCCAATGGCAGCTATGGTACTGGAGAACAAAATAGCGTTGACCGGTACACCGCGGCTGTTGGTCTTAGCCAATGCTTTAGGCGCATTTTTTTGTAACGCTAAGCCGTACAGCATACGGCTATTACTGTAGACACAGCTGTTATAAACCGACAGCGCGGCGGTCAGAACAACGATATTGAGTGCAGTAGCAACCATATTGCTGTTCAGGTCATGGAAGATCATGACGAACGGGCTACCGCCTTCAACCACTTTAGTCCACGGGTAAAGTGACAGTAGAACCACCAGCGAGCCGATATAGAAAATCAGAATACGGTAAATAACCTGATTAATGGCTTTAGGAATACTTTTTTGCGGGTTATCGGCTTCTGCTGCGGTGATGCCAATCAGCTCAAGCCCGCCAAAGGAGAACATAATTATGGCAGTCGCCATAATTAAACCTTCGGTGCCGAAAGGCATAAATCCGCCTTCCAGAGACCATAGGTTACTGATTCCGGCTTCCGGGCCGCCCAAGCCACTGAACAGCAGGTAAGAACCAAAAAGAATCATACCAATAATGGCGGCGACTTTAATAATGGCAAACCAGAACTCCATCTCACCGTAAACTTTTACCGTAGTGAGGTTAATCAGGTTTATCAAGACAAAGAATACGGCGGCAGATACCCAGGTCGGAATTTCAGGCCACCAATATTGAACGTAGATGCCGACGGCCGTGAGCTCTGCCATGCTGACCAGGACGAACAGCATCCAGTAGTTCCAGCCAGAGAGGAAACCGGCAAACGGGCCCCAGTATTTATAGGAGAAGTGGCTGAATGTTCCTGCGACAGGCTCTTCAGTAATCATTTCACCCAGTTGGCGCATGATTAGAAAAGCAATAATGCCGCCAATAGCATAACCGAGTATGACAGAGGGACCAGCCATGCTGATGGTTTGAGCGCTGCCTAAAAATAGCCCTGTACCAACGGCTCCACCTAACGCAATTAATTGAATGTGTCGGTTTTTTAGGCCGCGTTTGAGCTCATCACTCATTATTATTCGTTCCTCTTATACACTGATTAGCTTTGTTATTTTGTGGGTTTACCGTTCAAATATTAGCCTACTGTACCAAGATATTTACACTCGGCGAGAAAGACTTTTTCATAGCTATCTACCGAAGCGGCAAGAATAGTGGTAATCAAAAATCTTTGCATTAATTTTCTTGTATTCCATGTCTCAGGATTGAGAATTGTTTTACCGATAAATTGACCTTTTTGATAAGGGGGTTGGGCGTTTTTTACTCAGGCTAGAAGATAGTTGGTTTTCTTATTTAGGCATTTACACAGATTGTTATAGCAATATTTGTAAGTAGCCAAAAAACGCAGAATTTCCCATAAAGATTAAAAATGAATTTTAATTCATAAATATCGATTTTATATTTAAATAATGGTTTGCTGATCCGCTTCAGTTTTACTTTTTATTCGTTTCAAAAAGGTTAAATTTATTCTCAGGCTATTTATTGCAATTAACCCTATGTGGGTAGGGTTAGCGACGATAATCCCGACAAATCACAGTGATAGGCGTAGTTTCATGATTTCGATCAATGGTCATATGGACATAAGGTGAATATTTTGTTACTTTATCGTCACACTTTTGATATTGGTATTACCAATTGACTTCAGGGCATTTCAGAGAAGCATTATGGTTTATAGCAAGGTTCGTCAACCCAAGTTATCAGACGTTATTGAGCAACAGCTCGAAACGCTGATCCTTGAAGGAACCCTCCGTCCGGGGGAGAAACTCCTTCCTGAACGAGAGCTTGCTAAGCAATTTGATGTTTCCCGTCCTTCACTGCGAGAAGCTATTCAGCGATTAGAAGGTAAAGGCCTTCTTCTGCGCCGCCAAGGTGGTGGGACTTTTGTCCAGACTAACCTTTGGCAGAGCCTGAGTGACCCGCTAAGTGAACTACTTGCCGACCATCCTGAATCACAATTCGATCTGTTAGAAACGCGTCATGCGCTGGAAGGTATCACCGCTTATTATGCGGCCTTACGCGGTACTGATGAAGATTTTCAACGTATCCGCACCTATCATGAACAGATTGAAACCGCTCAGGCTTCAGGCGACAGAACGGTCGAGGCTGAAGCTGTAATGCAATATCAAATGGCGGTGACAGAAGCCAGTCACAACGTGGTGCTGTTGCACTTATTACGTTGCATGTCTCCTCTGTTAGAGCAAAACGTCCGCCAAAATTTCGAATTACTCTATTCACGCCGTGAAATGCTGGAGAGAGTGAGTAACCATAGGGCTAGTATCTTTGATGCCATAGTGGCACGTGAACCAGAAAAAGCACGTGAAGCTTCGCATCGTCATTTAGCTTTTATCGAGGATGTGCTGTTAGAGCTTGATAGAGAGCATAGCCGTCGCGAGAGATCGCTGCGTCTGCTACAGCAACGCAAGGATTGAGAGCAAATTAGCTCGGCCAAACACTGAGCCTGTCTTAATAACGTTTAAGCTGCCTTATGCAGGTAGATAGCCAAAGGGTAGACGTTATTGAGACAGGCTTTGAACAACTAACATAAAGATAGAATAAGGAAACCACCATGTCGGAAATTGTAAATCAAGACGTGGATCCGATTGAAACCCGCGATTGGTTGCAGGCGATTGAATCGGTCATCCGTGAAGAAGGCGTTGAGCGTGCTCAATACCTGATTGATCAGGTTATGGCATCAGCCCGTCAGGCTGGCGTTAATTTACCTTCAGGGGTGTCTAGCAGTGATTACATCAATACCATTGCACTGGCTGACGAACCGGCTTATCCGGGTAACCTTGATTTAGAGCGTCGTATCCGTTCTATCATCCGTTGGAATGCGGTGATGACCGTTCTGCGTGCGTCTAAGAAAGATCTGGACCTTGGTGGCCATATGGCTTCATTCCAGTCTTCTGCGACCATCTATGAAGTGTGTTTTAACCACTTCTTCCGCGCGCGTAATGCTAAAGACGGCGGTGACTTAGTTTACTTCCAGGGCCATATTTCTCCGGGAATCTACGCTCGTGCCTTCCTTGAAGGTCGCCTGAGCGAAGAACAAATGAATAACTTCCGTCAGGAAGTTCACGGTAACGGTCTTTCTTCTTATCCTCACCCTAAACTGATGCCTGACTTCTGGCAGTTCCCGACCGTATCTATGGGTCTGGGTCCAATCAGTGCGATCTATCAGGCGCGTTTCCTGAAGTATTTACACAATCGCGGTCTGAAAGACACATCTGAACAAACTGTTTATGCCTTCTTAGGCGACGGTGAGATGGATGAGCCGGAATCTAAAGGTGCAATTACCATTGCGACCCGTGAAAAACTGGACAATCTGGTATTCATCATTAACTGTAACTTACAGCGCTTAGACGGTCCTGTAACCGGTAATGGTAAAATCATTAATGAACTGGAAGGCATCTTTAGCGGCGCCGGCTGGGATGTAATCAAAGTTATGTGGGGCAACCGTTGGGATGACCTGCTACGCAAAGATACGACCGGCAAACTGATTCAGTTAATGAACGAAACCGTTGACGGTGACTATCAGACGTTTAAGTCTAAAGATGGCGCTTACGTACGTGAACACTTCTTTGGTCGCTTCCCTGAAACCGCCGCTCTGGTTAAAGATATGACCGACGACGAAATCTGGGCACTCAACCGTGGTGGTCACGATCCGAAGAAAGTATTTGCAGCACTGAAAAAAGCGCAGGATACCCAAGGTAAACCAACCGTCATTCTGGCCCATACCATTAAAGGTTACGGCATGGGTGAAACTGCGGAAGGTAAAAATATCGCTCACCAGGTTAAGAAAATGAACATGGAAGGCGTACGCCAATTCCGCGATCGTTTCAACGTACCTGTTGCTGACGCTGATATCGAAAAACTGCCGTTAATCACGCTGGAAAAAGATTCAGAAGAGTACAAATACCTGCATGAACGCCGTGAGGCTCTGAAAGGTTATGTACCGACTCGTCTGCCTAACTTTACACAAGCGCTGACTATTCCACCGCTGGAAGAGTTCAAAGGTTTACTGGAAGAGCAGAATAAAGAAATCTCTACCACCATTGCTTTTGTTCGTGCGCTCAACGTGATGCTGAAAGATCCGTCAATCGGACCTCGCTTAGTGCCTATTCTAGCGGATGAAGCCCGTACCTTTGGTATGGAAGGCCTGTTCCGTCAAATCGGTATTTATAGTCCTAAGGGCCAGCAATATACCCCTCAGGATCGTGAGCAAGTTGCTTACTATAAAGAAGACGAGAAAGGTCAGATTCTGCAGGAAGGTATCAACGAACTGGGCGCTGCGGCATCTTGGTTAGCGGCTGCGACGTCTTACAGCACCAATGACCTGCCGATGATTCCGTTCTATATCTACTACTCAATGTTTGGTTTCCAACGTATCGGCGATCTGTGCTGGGCTGCCGGTGACCAACAGGCGCGTGGATTCTTAGTCGGTGGTACTTCTGGTCGTACGACACTGAACGGTGAAGGTCTACAGCATGAAGATGGCCATAGCCATATTCAGTCACTGACTATTCCTAACTGTATCTCTTATGACCCAACTTACGCTTACGAAGTTGCTGTCATTATGCATGATGGTTTACAGCGCATGTACGGTAATCAAGAAAACGTTTACTACTACATCACTACGCTGAACGAAAACTATCATATGCCTGCAATGCCAAAAGGCGTTGAAGAAGGTATCCGTAAAGGTATCTATAAGTTAGAAAGCGTAAAAGGTAAGAAAGGAAAAGGCCACGTTCAGTTAATGGGCTCTGGTTCAATTCTTCCTCATGTGCGTGAAGCCGCTCAGATCCTGTCTAAAGATTATGGCATTTCATCTGACGTCTACAGCGTAACATCCTTCACTGAACTGGCGCGTGATGGTCAGGACTGTGAGCGTTGGAACATGCTGCATCCGCTAGAGAAACCACGTGTACCTTACGTTGCTCAGGTGATGAACGATGCACCAGCGGTGGCTTCTACTGACTATATGAAACTGTTCGCAGAACAAATTCGTAACTTTATTCCAGCCAGCGATTTCCGCGTATTGGGTACTGACGGTTTCGGTCGTTCAGACAGCCGTGCCAACCTGCGTCATCACTTCGAAGTGGATGCATCTTATGTTGTGGTTGCTGCTTTGGGTGAACTGGCTAAACGCGGTGAAGTAAAAGCCAGCGTTGTAGCAGAAGCGATAACCAAGTTTGGTATCAACGCTGACAAAGTTAACCCACGTCTGGCATAAGAGGTAAAGATTAAATGACTATTGAAATCAAAGTGCCGGACATCGGCACTGATGAAGTTGAAGTGACCGAACTGCTGGTTAAAGTTGGCGATAAAGTTGAAGTCGAACAATCCCTGCTTACCGTAGAAGGTGACAAAGCTTCAATGGAAGTCCCTTCGCCACAGGCTGGCGTAGTGAAAGAAATTAAAGTACAGGTCGGTGGCAAAGTGTCTACCGGTTCACTGATTATGATCTTTGAAGGTGCCGATGCGGCACCTGCTCCGAAGGCAGAAGCAAAAGCTGAAGCCAAGCCAGCAGCTCCGGCTGCAGCGGCCTCTTCGCTGAAAGAAGTTCAGGTTCCTGATATCGGTGGTGACGAAGTTGAAGTGACCGAAGTCATGGTGAAGGTTGGCGATAAAGTTGAAGCTGAACAATCGCTAATCACCGTTGAAGGTGATAAAGCGTCAATGGAAGTCCCGGCACCTTTCGCCGGCACCGTGAAAGAGATCAAAACTGCCGTTGGTAGCAAGGTTTCAACCGGAACGCTGATCATGGTATTTGAAGTTGCTGGCTCGGCAAACGTAGCGGCAAGTCAGGAAAGTGCTCCAGCAGCGGCTCCGGCTGCTGCATCGGGTGCAAGTACAGCTAAAGATGTGCAGGTTCCTGATATTGGCGGTGATGAAGTTGAAGTGACCGAAGTGATGGTAAAAGTGGGTGACAAAGTTACCGCTGAACAATCACTGATCACCGTAGAAGGTGATAAAGCGTCAATGGAAGTCCCGGCACCTTTCGCCGGTACGGTAAAAGAAATCAAGGTTTCTGTGGGAAGTAAAGTCTCTACCGGCTCTTTGATTATGGTGTTTGAAGTGGAAGGCGCAGCACCTGCTGCTGCTCCGTCTGCTCCGGCTCCAGCCAGTGCTTCAGCAGCTGCGGCTAAACCAGCAGCTCAACCTGTAGCGCCAGCCGCTGCGGGTGGTAATGAATTTACCGAAAACTCAGCCTATATTCATGCTACTCCGGTTATCCGTCGTTTAGCCCGTGAGTTTGGCGTTAACCTGGCTAAAGTGAAGGGAACGGGTCGTAAAGGCCGTATCCTGAAAGAAGACGTTCAGGCCTATGTTAAAGATGCGGTTAAACGCGTTGAGTCAGGCGCAGCTGCCAGCACAGGCGGTTCATTACCTGGCCTGTTGCCTTGGCCGAAGGTTGATTTCAGCAAGTTTGGTGACATTGAAGAAGTTGAGTTAGGTCGTATCCAGAAAATTTCTGGCGCTAACTTACACCGTAACTGGGTGATGATCCCGCACGTTACGCAATTCGATGAAGCAGATATTACTGATGTCGAAGCTTTCCGTAAGCAACAAAATGCTGAAGCTGAGAAGAAAAAGCTGGATGTGAAAATCACGCCGCTGGTCTTTATCATGAAAGCCGTTGCTAAAGCGTTAGAAGAGCTACCTCGCTTCAACAGTTCACTGTCTGAAGATGGTCAGAAGCTGACGCTGAAGAAATATATCAACATCGGTGTTGCCGTTGATACTCCAAACGGTTTAGTGGTGCCGGTATTCCGTGATGTTAATAAGAAAGGCATCATTGAACTGTCTCGCGAGCTGGCTGAGATCTCTAAGAAAGCGCGTGCCGGTAAGCTGACTGCTTCCGATATGCAGGGCGGATGTTTCACTATTTCTAGCCTGGGCGGCATTGGCGGTACGGCATTTACCCCTATCGTTAACGCACCAGAAGTGGCTATCTTAGGCGTGTCAAAATCGTCTATGAAACCGGTATGGAATGGTAAAGAGTTTGCTCCGCGCCTGATGTTACCACTGTCACTGTCTTACGATCACCGCGTGATCGACGGCGCAGCGGGTGCTCGTTTCATTAGTTACATTAATGATGCAATGTCAGACATTCGTCGTTTAGTCATGTAATTTGCAGGGCCGGTCTAGGCCGGCCCTTTAGTTATTGTGTTTGTTTGGAACACTTGTTTGCAGAATTGTTATGTTTCTGTAAACTAAAGCAGTTGCAAAGGTTCCGACAAAATACGCTATGATGAAACGAAACCAGCGCCGGTCGGCCGAAAAAATAATTAAGAGGTCATAGATGAGTACTGATATTAAAACTCAGGTTGTGGTACTTGGGGCAGGCCCCGCAGGCTATTCAGCAGCTTTCCGCTGCGCAGACTTAGGTCTGGATACGATTATTGTTGAGCGTTATTCCACTCTGGGTGGCGTTTGCTTAAACGTAGGTTGTATCCCTTCTAAAGCTCTGCTTCACGTTGCAAAAGTGATTGAAGAGGCTAAAGCATTAGCTGAACACGGTATTGTTTTTGGTGAGCCAAAGACCGATATCGATAAAGTCAGAGTCTGGAAAGAAAAAGTGATTAATCAACTGACAGGCGGATTAGCCGGTATGGCTAAGATGCGTAAAGTTCAGGTGGTTACCGGTCACGGTCAGTTTGTTGGTCCTAACACTATCGCCGTACAAGGCGAGAATGGCATCACTAATATCAACTTTGACAATGCCATTATTGCGGCAGGTTCACGTCCTATCCAGTTACCGTTTATTCCTCATGATGACCCGCGCGTTTGGGACTCTACGGATGCATTAGAGTTAAAAACTGTCCCTGAGCGTCTGTTAGTGATGGGTGGCGGTATCATCGGTTTAGAAATGGGTACCGTTTATCACGCCCTGGGTTCACAGATTGACGTGGTTGAAATGTTTGACCAAGTTATTCCTGCTGCCGATAAAGACGTGGTTAAAGTGTTTACCAAGCGTATCAGCAAGCAGTTTAATCTGATGCTGGAAACTAAAGTTACCGCCGTTGAAGCCAAAGAAGATGGTATCTACGTTTCAATGGAAGGTAAAAAAGCACCGGCAGAGCCGCAGC
>POVV01000754.1_pt1 | contig 16998 bp, 21 predicted proteins | sample 1560271 | NCBI WGS metagenome assembly POVV01 (sample SAMN08337232, study PRJNA429181) | Bioreactor metagenome, whole genome shotgun sequencing project. | biome: cows' rumen and soil; feature: anaerobic; isolation source: anaerobic chemostat enrichment culture, galacturonate as sole carbon... | reverse complement strand
AAAATAGCAATTTAACAGTCAAGGATGTTATTAGCAGTTTTACAGGTTCTAAAGATTGCAGTGTGAACAGTGCGCAAAAATACGGAAACATAATATTCTTACGTATCTCGATCGGTAATATTCCGGAAGGCTGGTCGCAATATCCATTAACCTCAACCTACACCCTTGCGCAGAATGTGGTTGGAATCATCCACAATGCATCAAGCAGCGATATTAATAAAAGGCTTACGTGTCAATATGCCGGCAGTTATGTATCTGTTTTGGCCTCCGCTGCACTAATAGGTGGAGTAGATATCACGCTTACGCTCATGGTAAAATAATCATTATCCCAAATAGACAAAATACATATACAGAGATACGCTAACATCACTTGGCAGTGTTGCATACACACGCCCACCGCTGCTAGCAAGTACTGGTGATATGAAATCATTATTGGCATTCGGAGGTAATTTGCATGTTGTCCAAGCTTCATAGGCATCAGCTGCCGTATTCTTTTTAAATAAATTAATTGAAACAGCGCTCGATGAGTTATTTGTAAATTTGTAACAAAGTAAATAGGTACCAGACTTCGCAAACTCCACCGCTGCTTGTTCGGCTGTTAAATTATTCAAAATACCTGACGTCATTGTATTCGCTTGGACAAAGCTTCCAGCGGTTGACCTTGTTACAAAGTTCACCGTATTAAACACGTTATCATACTGGTGTGTAGCTAAATTGCTATTTTATATAGTAAAATAAAAAAGGCCATAGGCTGTCCACACTGGAACAGTCTATGGCCCTTATATTAAATCGGTACTGGTGCTTTTTTAAACTTTCTATAATCTTGATTCCAACTATCTTTTGTGCTTTTCCATACTTCTTGCTGACCAATTTTAGCTTTTATATCTGCACGCTCTAACGCATCAGCAACAATCGGTGCCATAGTCTTTGCCATTTTCTCGTAATCAATAATTCCTGATAACGCTGCATTCAATTCCGCAGATATACCAGCCTTAAAGTCATAAGAAGGGGGCTCGTATGAAACAGAAGCTTTCGTATCAACCCTATCAAGAAATTCTCTGTTCACGCTATATTGTACTCCCATATCCGGCATCACTACATTAGATACATCAAAGGCATTTGACACATCACTGGCCCACCGTCTCATAAGATCGCTGGACGACTTCATGTTTTCTGCAATACCGGCATTAAAGCCAGCCACCGTAAACCCACCATAGTCAGAAAAGAGAGCTGAAGGGGAATGTATATCCATCAGGCTAGTAAACCAATTTGTCAGCTTACCTACCCAAGTACTTATCACACCTTCACTACTCCCCTGGTTATCTCCAATTCCAGCATTCAATCCTTGGACAATATTTGCACCAAACCCTGCAAATACCGTTGACGGAGAATGAATACCCATTATGTTAGTAAATGGATTAATTATGCCAGTCTGTGCCCAGGACTGTAAAACCTGTGGAGTACTTGACCTTTGTAATTCTTCAAACTTTTGCTTAAGTCCCTCGTTTGAATAGGCGGCCCAGCCGGATCCTAAAGATTGCATTTCCGTATTTAAAGACTTGCCACCCTCCAAGACCATATTGGCACCATATATTCCTGAATTCCTGAATTTAGTTGTATTTTCACCACTCTGTATGCCCGCGGTTACGGCATCGGTCATGGAATTAGCTGTATTAGCTGCTTCCGCCTTTCCACCATCTCCGATGGCTTTGACTAATAATGTTCCGCCATCGTAAGAAACTTCGTATCCTTTGGATTCGTAATCTGCTTTTATCTTTTTCCAAAGTTCATCATTCATGGTATCAACAGCTTCTGGAACACCATTCTTACCGCCTTGCCCAAACTGAAGAATTCCCTTTTCACCCAAGTTGTACATTTCACGATCTGTATTTCCATACGCATCAATAATTGATTGGTAAAGTTTAATTGCTTCTTCTCCCACAACTTGCTGCCCATTAACAAAAACACCACCAAGATCATCAATAGCTTTTGAAGCATCTAATGCGATTTTGCCAAAGTTCATTGCGTTTACGGTATCTTCCAGTTCCTTATATTTCTTCTTATGCGTATCCAAAATTTCATTAGCTGTATCGTATGCAATACTTGCATCTTCAACTGCATTTTTTGCATTACTTTGCGCTTCTGTGGATTTTCCCAGTTCCTTTTCATAGAACGAGATTTGTTGAGCCAATTGCTGCACTATGGACTTATTTGTGTCCAGCGAAATCCCTTGTTCATCAAGACTGGTTTTATTTTTTTCATACCATATATTCTGGTCCATGAAACTTTGTCCATAATCTTCCATAGCACCATGCAATTGTTCTAATTTATCGCTATTTGACTGATACTGTTTTTCAGAAATTGCAAGCTGAACATTCGCTTCTGATAAAGCGGCCCCATACTCTTCAACCACTTTTTGATAAGCCATTACCTGGTAATATTCTTGCTGCTTATCAATCACCTTCTGAATTTCGTCTTTCTGCGCCGTATACCGTCCTGTAGTTAAATCAATCATTCCTTGTAATTCTGGGGCCTTATCAATTAACTGTTGTGCATAGTTCTTTAATTGCTCCTGCTCTGCAGATGTATGGGATGCCTGATCTGCAAGATTAAAATATGCTTGTGCAAGGGCATCCAACTTTGCGGAATCCTGTTCAGCGCTTTCAATAACTTTTTTGCTACTTTCCGCTACAGAATCAAAAGCAGCTGCAGCATCATTTAATTTATTGGTATTCGAACCAATCTTCTCCTGGAAGTCGGCAAATTCATCTGCCATTTTCTTTTTCCAGTTCTGATTCATGGCTATTAAAGCACCTGCAAGAGCACCAATGCCTAAAGCTATAGCGACATAAGGATTTGCTGCGGCCCAGCCTATTGCTTTTATAAAGAAGTCATCTAAAACAACATATAATCCGGTAATCCCAAGTTTAATAGCATCAATGGCTGTTACTACTGTTTTGTATATAATAAAGGTGGTCAAGAAGCCTGCAATCGCACCGGTTAGAAACACAAGCGTTTCCTCTGGAATAGAAAGAATGGCGGAAGAAAACCCCTTCAAAACCAAAGATAATGCACTAATGGTCCCTGAAATAACTGGTGTAAGTACTTTTGCCAATCCTTCAACAAATGCAATTAGTCCATTGCCGATTCCAATCGTTAAATGGGAAAGAGCTCTGTACACATCATTAAGAGCACCAACAAACTTCTCCCAATTAATTTTTTTCGAAAGGTTTGTCATTACATCCAAAAGTCGAGGCAGTCCGTTTCCGATTCCCCATACAGCTACTGGTTTTAGGAAATTAGCGTAGAAATCTAACAAGCTTGTAAAAGTAAGAATAGTTACTCTTGACAGTTCTTTATAAAAGTCATTAAGACTGGTACGGAGTTTTGCCCAATTAATGTCCTTCAGCATGGAATTCGTAATATTAAAAAATCTTGCCAGACCGTCTTCTCCTAATGTCCATTTGCCAACAGGTACTAGGAAGTTTTTATAAAAATCAATAAGAGTGTCCGCACTGAAATCTCCCAGTTCCCTAAGTCCTTCGTTCCAAAGCCTCTTTATTGCTTCCCTTGTAGGTTCTGCTACTTCCCAAATTTTCTTAAATGCCCCCTGAATCTTATCAGCCATTGCCTGTGCAGAATTTTCCATATTGGCAAATGCAGACTCCCAGGCTTTCTGATATTCGTCAAACGTTTTCATAAAGGCATCGTCCAGAATTCCGGCTCCTACGCCGTTACCCTTATCTTTACCACCAGAAGAGTCCTTTGAACTGACAACATTTAGTTTGTCAAACTCTTGTAGGTTGTCCGCCATCTTCTTTGTATTCTTTGCTGCATCCCCTGTACTATCTGCTACACCTTCAGCTGCATCTTGCATATCACTCATGTCTACTGCAGAAGATCCAATTGACATGCCCATGTCACCAATTTTTATCCCAAGTAAATTTCCAACCCATGCAAATAATCGTTGCACTGCAATTAGTAAAGCATTTATGTAAGGTAAAACATTTGTAATGATTGGGAGAAATATATTCCCAATGGTTCTGGCCAAATTCTCAAAATTTGATTGTAATAATCTTAATTGGTTTGCCGGCTGTCCAAGTGTATTAGATAAGTCCCCCCAAGCATAGCGGGTTGAATCCAATAAGATGATAGTCCTTAGCAACGCTTTGTCTTGTTGATTTAGAGATGAAACCTTTGCCTTAATACCAAGTTCAGTTAACTTCTCTTGCAGATTGACATTACGTATGTTTACGCCGTATTTGTCTAAAGTTCGGCTCATACCCACCATACCAGAAGCCATATCATTCCAGACATCTTCAAACTTCATATTACGTACAGATGCCAGGTCGGCGCCGATCATGGTAAGAGCATTAGATAACTGAAGGGCTGTTTCAGACGCAACACCCATGGAAGACGCCATTTGCCCAAAGGTTGCCTGATAGTTCATAAGCCTTTCCGGATCTATGCCCAAACTTGGTATTCCTGTTGATACTAAATTTCCATTATTGTCAGCAATAAACCCGGACATCTTTCCTGTCAATTCCTGTGCACGCTGACTAAATGATTTTGCATACGCTTCTGCTGAATCATAGCCTTGCTTTTTCCAGCTTTTTACCCCGTTTTCTGCGACTTGCCCCCAGGCTGCATCAAAGTAGTTCAGCGTTTCTATGTAATCCATGGACGATTCTGTAGCTTTCCATAGTCCCTTAACTCCACGAACTATTAAAAAATATTTCGCATAGAGCATACCAATCTGTGAGGCTAGGCTTTTCGTACTTCCTTTGGCCAATCTGGTGCTACTGGAATAAGCATTTAAGCTGTTTTTCATAGCATGACCAGCACTTGATACCTTTGATCCATTTGAAGCCAAGTTAGCCAGCGCATTTGTCATCTGGATAAGGTTTTGATTCACTGCGGGCACAGTTGATAATGTTGCCATAAGATTTTTTAAAGCGAATCCCAAATTTTGAATGTTAGGAACTGCATTGCCAGCTGCTTTTCCACCCAACTTAGATATAGAGGATACAAGACTTTCTAGCCCGCTTATGTCAAAATTGATGGAACCAATCCCGTTTAAACCGCTTACAAACCTTAAAATTTGATCTTTAATCGGTTTGAGGTTTGCTGCCGCCTGAGTAGCTTTTGTGCTGCCAAGACGGCTAATATTGTTCACAAGAGCATTGAGCCCTTCTATATTAAATGTAATTCCACCAACAGAATTCATATTGGTTACGAAACTATGAAGGTAGGTTGAAATCTGCGGTAGATTCTTTACTGCTTGCGTAGCATTAACACCGCCCAATCTGCTAATTGATGATACTAGCTTATATAAAGAATCCGGATTAAAACTTAAGTTTCCTACGCTATTCATTCCGGACACAAAATTCGCCATACTGGTTTTTAAAAATTCCAGATTCTGCGTTGCTTCCGTAACTGAGGCTCGCCCCAACTTTGAGATGGAATTAGCTATGTTAGTTAAAGTCTCTGTATCAAATTTCAGACTGCCAATACCACCTATACTATTTGCAAAGCTTTCCATGGCATGGGCTGTATTGCTCACTCCTTGTGCATTAACTTCTGCCAATTTATTAAGGCCACTTGTCATTCTGAAAAAATCCGCAGTTCTAGTACGTTCAGAAAAACTTTGGACAGATGAAGCGATTTGATTAATTCCAGAAGCAACCTGACTTGCCCCGGACATTTCTATTCCAGATATCGCAGATTGCAGGCTCATCATCTTTTGTATAAATTTATCTATTTTGGCATCTGCACTATTTGTATTGGCATCTATTTGTACTTTTAGATCATCAATAACATCAGCCATTTTTTCACCGCCCTTTACACATACAAAAAAAGGCGAGTGAATTTTCGTCCATCACTCGCCTTTTTTATTTCTATTCTTAACTTCTTTTTCAAACGCTCCTGCAAAACCTAAAAAGCTTTGTAACGCCTGCTCTTCTTCCATTTTCTTTTCCTCTTCTGTTTTTGGTGCTACGCAGATAGGTTGTTCAAAATATTTCCCTTTCTGTTTGCGTTTTGTAAATGGCATTGCATTACATACAGTAGCGTCCAAAGCAGATGCAACATACTGTCCCATAAGCCACATTTCATCACTGCGGGCTTGCTGTTTTTTACGATGTGCTTCTGCAAATGGTAATAACTTACGGGGATTTAGGTGCCAGAACAGATCGTAAGGCACGCCCATAATCAATGCACCTGGCAAATACTGTTCCCAAATTATTTTGTGCCAGTCGATTTCCTTTTGCGATCCTGCGGGATCTTCACGGATTTGGACTGTGGTTCCACTTCCTGATTCATCTTCTCCACCAGTTTGTCCAATCCGGTTAGTTTGAAAAAACCATCTTCTTCCATGCACTGCTTAAGGAAATCAAACATTCCATAAAAAGAAGCCCGATCATCATCAGGGTTCTCTTTGATGAATTGCTTAAACAGTGCTTTGGCCTCCCGCTCATCAGCAATTGGATTATTTTCCAACAAACCGGCGTATAGAAACGATGGAACTACAGATGGTAGATCAGATACCATATCGGCTGTACCATCTATAACCATTTCCATCATGGCCCGCTTATCATCTTTATCAAAATTTCCTCGGCGCACCATATAAGAACCAGACACTACCTTAAACGCCTTGTCTACACAATCCTTATACTCAGCGGCTTCAAAGGAATATTCCACTTTATAGTCTTTTCCACCGATCGTTAAAATCTTCATATCTTAATACCTCCCGTTTTATTATTAAGGCTCGTCTGGTGCTTCAGTCAGCTCAATTGCCTTGGCCCAGCCAATTTCTCCTGTAGGGGTTACAGATACGTTTGTATCCCATGCATTATCAACGTCGGAGGCCGCCCAACCCATCCTAGTTGGTGAACAGGTGAAGAAAAACCCTTTGTCTAATCTTGGGTGATAAAACTCAAGCCACATTCTCTTGTTTTCAACTATTGCCGCCTCGTATTCATCACAAATACTTTCCCATAAATCAAGAAATACCTGTGACATACCGAACGTAATAGCTAGCGCGCCTCCAACATCTTTTAAACCATCGATATAACGCTTATATCCCGTGTCATTCAAAGATGTAACATCGTAGGTCCCAACTTCCGGATTGAAATCAGGAATGGATTTAGGACTTGGAATGTCAGTAAACACTGTAGGCTTCGTTCCGGAAACTGTTTCAATTCCATATCCAATATGGATTCCAGCAGTTGATAAATCTATAGCTTTTGGCATAATGTCATATCCTCCTTTTTGCATAAAAAAAGAACCTCGTCATTAAGACGAAGCTCCTGATTATTTATTTTATATAAGATCGCCCTCGCAATAGGTCCTATGGAACCTTGCAATCCAACGATATGCTTCAGATGTACTTGATCGGTCCACTTCAAGAGGTCCGTATTTCAGAATAAATCCCAGCTCTGTCATGATATCAGCGGCAAGGAAAATCAATTGCTTTGCCTTACTGGAAGAACCGGAATCATATATGGTAATTTCAAAGTCAGCAGCTATGGCACATTGCTTGTTCTGCAGAGAACTGCTTGTTGTCGGTTGGCCCAGACTTTTGAAATAAAGGTAGGGGAAAGCCGAAGGTGTATCGTTCCGAGTGGTGCCGCTTCCTTTGATATATTTTTTCAGTGTTTCATCATTCGCCAGCCGGGTATAAACTAAAGAAGAAATATCAAGCATTACCCGAACACCTCCTTTACAATAGCCACTACCTGCGTCCGGATAGCCACGGAAGCATTATACATTGGCATAGTTGCCTTTGTACCATGGGTGTAATGCCATTTTTCATCTTCTCCCCAGTAATACCAGCCATCTTCAAATGCATGAATCTGCCCGGGGAATGTTCCGATTCCGTAACCCATCTCTCCGGCTTTTGGATTGTCTGAGGGATTATAGAATGCTCCTGCCCCAAATTCAACTAAAAGTAATGTCGAAATAACTCCGTAATCATTGGACTTTGTTTGCCCGGTAGCAACCAGAATCGCTTTGCAACCGTCTGTCCTAGGCTCCATTTCCACCCGAAGAGTAATTGTTTTACCTAAGGGGGATTCACCAATGCTTTGCAAGGCCACTGCCTGGCCGGCTTCTGCCAAACGCTGACATAGCAGTTCAGCTTTTTGGTGCAAATCCACTTTATACTGCTCAAGCTGTTTTATGATATCCTGGATTCCTTTTGAGGAGAAGTTTCCTCGAATTACTTTCTTAGCCATAGCTTATTCTGCTTTCTCTTCACCTAAATACATGACAAATTTACCGCCACATTCACACTTCTCATGACAATCAAACACCTCGAAAAGTTCTGTGGATTGCTCTTTGTCCGATTCTTGCGGCTTTCCACACTTTTCACAACGAAATGAGACTTCTTGTTTCTTAGCCATTCGCCGCCCCTCCATCTGGTAACTGTTTAATAGCAAAAAGCACGGAATTAATACTCCGTGCCACCTTGACAACCTTATAATCTGCTCCCTTACCGCCCTCTGGCTTCCGGTCAACAAATACCTGTGATAATTCATCAATTGGCAATTCGAGGTCACAAGAGCATATCACCTTGTCATAATCGGTATTCACCCCAAAAGGTTCTGTCTGGGCTTCGGACCGGGCTGGGGAAACATTTGCCCTGAACTTCACCGGGTTCGCATAGCCGACCGTATAATCGCCAGTAAGGAGCGGTTCTCCTGTCACTGGGTCATAGATGATATTGCCGTCCAAGTCGGTTTCATAGACCGGGATATGCTCTGAATAAAGCTGATAATATAACGTTTTCTGGTTCCGTTTCAAACCTCTCATCATATCACCTTTTCAAAAGAAAAAGAGAGGGTGCCCTCTCTTAATCAGAAACTATATTAGCGTTGTCATCGATTTCTATAACTAGATATCCATCAACCTTTTTAATTGTAACCAAATCTCTTCCAAATTTTTGAGAATATCCCATTTTAGAAATTCCTCCTAAAATTGCATGTGCTTTGTCTACAATTTCATATTGTTCTTTGGTTAATCCACAATTTTCATATGACACACATGGCTGAATATAAATTGCTTCTTCACCATCTGGAAGTTTTATCTTTTTTGTTGGCATAACACGCCCCCCCTTTCCACCATTATTATACAGCAAAAAGGAAGTAATCGGAAGTAACTATTTTACAACAATCCAATCTTCTGCTAACATATCTGCTTGGCTAGCCAGCCAGCCCATCTGAACACCAGATGTACCAACAAAGGCTATCGCCTTGTTTCCTATTGCGTCATGTTCACAGTTGACAATTCCCCCATCAGAAGAAATGTAACTAATGTTGTTCGCCAACTCAATATACTGATTCTTTCCATTCCAACCTTTACGAGCGACACACTCTCTTCGTTTCAACCTCCGGATTGCCTCACCAAATGTAAAAGTCTGAATGTTAAGGTCTTTCACGTCCGGTCCAACAAATTCCCAATCTTCACGGAATAAGAAGCTGACGGTATAGTCAACATCTTTTGTTTCCCGAATGTCAATGATTTCACCATCTTTACAATGAATCTTGATGGAATCGTTTTCCCATTTCCAGTAACCAGCCCATTCCGGACATTTTATTAATGCGCCCTGCTTCAGGGCTTCATATGCTTCACAAAATTTCATAACTTACCTCCACAGCCTCCCAGACATTATAAGCATATCTGCCCACCACCATTATTCTAATATGCACCCTGCGTCCGACCGGGAGGTTAGCCAGACACGCACCGTCTTAAAAGTCAGATCTTATATCTCAAATTCTTCCGGGTGTTCTTCCCGGTACTTTGCACACTCTTCTGCAAAGGAAGTACCAGGGAATGTTTTCCAACCTCTGGCCGCACAATACGGGCAGTCATCGGGATGTGCTTTACCTGTTGCCGGGCCGAACTCTGCCATATGTTTCTTGTGGTCAATTTCTTCTGCTGGATTTTCGGCCTTAATAACTTCATTCTTATAATCATATATCATAATTAAATCCTCCTGTTTTCAAATAGTTAAAGCGGCATATTCGCCACTTACAAAGTTTTTGTCATAGGCACCACATCAAAGTAAAGATCATCTTCATTCTGATATCCTCGGGAAATGCCGTTTTCAGAATGCGAACTCTGCCCCTCGCTTCCCTGTTTCGCCCAATAATAAACAGTGGCATCAAAGACCACATCCCGGTACTTTGAAACCGCCTTTTCCTTTTCCGCGTCAGTATAACCATATGGATAACGCTTGGAGCACACCTTGCGAATTGCTCGATTGATGAGAATGAGCAGAACCGGATTGTCCTGTGCGCTCACTTCGTCACCAAGATATGTACTTATATCAGTTAGGATATCTGTTTCCACTCATCTCACCACCTTGTTTATGCCTTAGCCGTTACCGTAGCATTACCTGCTTTAACTGCCTTGTAGCTGGAATCACATTCAACAATGGTAATAACCTGTCCTGTAGCTACCGTAATATCTGCGCTGCCGTCCCATGCTACCCATGTCTGAACATTCTGACCATAAGTTACTGTATTAGCAGAAGTACCTACTTTATATTTATAGGAATTTCCGCTTGACTTCGCCGGGGAAATAGTCACTTTTGTATCACCTGTAGCCGTACCAGCAACTGAATTAACAGTTAAACTTCCAAGTGTACCGTTCCCAGTCACAACAGTGGCAATTACGATTCCATACGGGTCTGGCAATACCGGGATAAACATGCCAGATGCCTTTGTCCATTTGGCAACAGGATCCTTGGTCGCCCACATGGTTACAGTAACAAACATCTTTTCCAGAGCTTCCAGGAATGCTGCATATTCAGTTTCTTCCGGTGTCGGTCCCCATAAGCCAATGCCAGCACCGCCGGAAGCATTAGCCGTATAAAAGGTGACTTTGTCCTCATCAAAATAACGTTTATTTGCCCGGGAACCGTCAGCTTTTACATAGGCGTACATTTCATCACAAGAATCAATGGAGAATTTAAATTCTTCCATAAGTATAGAACGCAACTCTGCCATTGTAACAAGTTTACCAAGGTTGATTGCTCCATAAATTGCTGTCTGAATGGATTTATTTTTTCTCATGCGCTGAATCTGTGTATCAGAAGTCAATGCTTTAGTAACAATCTTACCCTGGTCCTTCAGTATCTTTACTGCCCTCTGTAAATCAGAGAAAATATCATATTCCGGATCTGACCAGTCACCGAAAACAATCTTCTGTTCAGCAGGGATTCCAAAGTCAATAGCCATGTCAAGGTTGTTCTCCTTGATTTTCATAATACCACGGCTCATTAACTGTCCTTTAGCAATTTTGGTTCTGGTGACAACGCTTTCAGCCAAACGGCCCATGTCATCAAATACCCACTTAATTAGGCCATCATCATCAGGCACACCGTTGGTGATATACATTTGAAGCTGTTCTGACTGATTGATTTTCTCCTTGATAAAGAGTTTTTCAGTCAGTACTTTCTCAAATGTAGGCCGGGTTCCGATATGTGCCTCAGTATCAAGAGCATGTACGTATGCCGGTGTAGGCAGGTTCTGGCCCTGCATTAACCGGTAGTACTCCGCTTTAAAATGCTGGGTCTTGATATCCGGGAAAATGGTATCCAGAACAGTCGGTCTTGCAACCGCAAAATTCTGGGCGAAATTTAGTCTTTCATCTACACTGATCGAATCCAATACATTAAATGGCATTTTAGCACCTCCGATTAAAATTCAACTTCGGGAGCATCAAGAATTACAAATCCTTTTGCTTCCAAAGCTGTTTTTGCTGCGGCTGATAATGCAGTCTTTAATCTATTCCCATAGATTCTTCCAGCCTTTATAACGCTGGCCGGACGCTTTACATCATCAGTCATATCAACAGTTTCAAATACAATGCCTGTAGCGTCTCCATTGTTGGACGGGAATACCGTTCCGCCATAAATCAGTTTCTTGGTATCTACAGTTTCTGCCATTTCCTGGGTAACCATTTCGGTTTTCTGTACCAGTCCTACGGCACTTTCCAAAAAGTTAGGGAGCGTTTCTCCCTGAATCACTTTCATATAAGCCATGTCATAGCCTCCTTTAAATTAATGTCCCCGGCTGTGCGCCGACAACAGGTGTCGCAACCGGCTGCGGATTCTTATTCTGGGAATACTGCTTTGCATATTCGGCGGCGGCACTCTTCTTGCCCGGATCTGTGTTTGCCGGCGGATCTCCTGCACCCGGATTCGGGGTGTTATCAAATATTTCCTTCTGCCACTGGGACTTATTTGCTTCATCGCGCTTGGAAATCCCGGAAACAAAAGCTTCAGCACTGCTCTTAGCTGCTTCCAAATCTAAAGCGGACAATGCGCCCATCATTCCGGCAAATTCATCACCGGATAAATTGGCTTTTGCAAAAATACCCTCTACAGCCGTTTGAGTAAGTTGTCTCTGCAAGTCAGCGGCATTCTTTTCAGCCGTTTCCCTGGCTTTCTTTTCCTTTTCCAACTCTGTGAGATTTTGTTGTTCAATCCCATCAAGTTTGGTCTGCAGCTCACCCGCTTTTTCAGCTTCCTTTTTCCATTTATCAGCGTCCTCCTGAACCTTTTTCACTTCTCCGTTGTGCTGATTTAAATAGCCAGTAATCTGCTCATCGGTTGGCTCGGCAACACCTAATGCAATCAAATTCTTTTTAGCCTGTTCTCTGGTCATAACAATATCCTCCTTTTATCCACGCTTTTGGTTACGCAGGTCGCACCTGCTGGATTCCGCTATTTGACGGATAGCTCCAAAATAAAAAAAGAAAAGCTATTCGGCTCCCCCTGTTTCAACTGTTGAATTATTCGATTGGTTCTTTAACAATTCATATGCTCTTTCTTTTTCTGCTTCGACATCTAACTGTTCCTGTGTCTTAAATACCGTATCCATGTAAGACTGACTCATTACCCATACTTTTTCCGGGTCTCCAAACAATCCGCAAGTGGTGAGCGCTATAAGGGGGTGTATCCTATTTCTCAAAAGGTATTCCAGTGATTGTGCTTTTACAAGCATATTATCCGTAGAATTCCGAGTAATTTTCACGTCAAAATCACGTACTGTTAATTGAACATCATTGGTTGTCTGCTTAATTACATTTAATACGATTCGGCAATGCTTCTTTTCAGCTTCAATGATAAAAGGTTCATCAAGTTTTGCCCGTTGCTCTGCAAAGTCCCAACCATTTCTAAGATATACAGCCTGACCCGTATCGCCGCCGGTATTCTGCTGACGGTCAGGCATTCCCTCAACCACAAGAATCTGTCGGTACACATCATCTTTTGATACCTGGGTTTGCCCCTGATCAAGTTCAGCAGTCATGAGCTTTACATCTGACTTAGTTGTTTGGCCCGAATCTTTAACCTGTATAGCACCTAACTGGCTCATTTCTATAAATTCATCTTTCGTAATTTCACAGTTTTTGAAAAGCATAAATGCCTGGACAAACTGTTCAATGCCATTCATTCGATCAGATTGCATTTTGTTTATCTGATCCAAAGCGGTGATTGTGATTTCAATATCTGATAAACGATCCGGATTGTTGGGATATTCGGTTATTGGGATTCCTCCGAAGCCATTAATATTGCTTTCAGTAATCTGGCTATTCTTAATAATGAAATAATTCTCTTCGGAAAAGCAAAGATAATACTGTTGCTCATTTTCGTCTTTCAACTGCTGAATCGAAAGCATATCCCGGCCATCTTCCTGCGAGTATACTACAATCGTATTTAGCGGCGTGGGAATGTGAATCCGGAAAGGAACGGGATTGTCTTTACCGGCTTTCAGGGTTGCCTTGTAAGCAGTCCCTACAGAACTTTGCCATATGCCAAGTTCAATATCCCTCGCTTGCTTATGTGCATCCCTCATGTAATCATTAAGAGCGTCAACAGCTTTATTGATGGTATCATCTTTTTTGCGGCTTACATACTGAATAGGTTCACCGTATGTCTGGCCTGCTTTAAAACGGACAATCTCTAAGGCATGATTTTCCACTGTCTTATTATTAATTTCCGGGCGCACTGCCTTTTCTCTGTACAAAATTGGCTGATCCCCCAGGTAGTAATCATGAAGATAGCGAATGAACGGCCTATTATAATTCAGGACACTAACTGCCCTACCAACTACCTTCAAAATATTTTCGGAAGTAATGGTCGAAGCACTGGTATATGCTACCTTGCGCCCAAATGCGCCTTTGCAAATATCAATGTAACTGAGTTTGTTCATCCGCTTATCACCTTCTCAACTCTAAAAGTCATCCCACTGGAAGATTTGCCTTCTGGGTGTTTGGTACTTTTATCTCTCCAGATAGATTCTTTTTTATTTTTCTTTAGCTTTTCAATCCTTTTTTCCATAATTTCACCCATTAAAAATGCGCTTAGCCGAAGCCAAGCGCACGTTGATATACTTTTCACTGATACCATATTATCATATTATGAATGGGAAATGTGGGAATCTTGAGGTCTGTTCGTAAATAGCAATTTAGTGAAGCGTAAATCCATTGAACTACTAACATTTTTCAATGCAAGCGTAAATATTAGAAAAGAGTTATACGATATTTCAGCAGATAGTGACCTTAAAAACGTGAATATTTTAAATGTGCAAGCAACGTATTGTGTACCATCAGCTACAAATGATTTTATATACAGCTTGTATTATAATGGTGCTGATAAGAAGATATATTTTACTTCATCTACAACACAGAATTACAAATTAATAATACAAGTTTTATATGTATAATGATCATTTCCATACCGACCATTCTCCAGCGCTATTCCTGAACCTTTTAAGTGATCCATCTGCATAAATCTGTTCTTGTGCTATGTAGTTAGAGGTTGCATATACCAAAAAGATACTGGGACCTTTGAAACCGAGATTCAACATAGTCGACCCTTCCGAAGATATGATCTGATAAATGCCAGTCTCTGAATAATTATTAGCGTTACCTGACGCATAACCTCTAAGCATCAATACATTAGTCAAATTGCTATTTTCTCTTTTCTAAATATTTATTATAGACCTCCGCAGGATAACATTCGGATTTCTTTCCATTTTCAAATTCAACATATAATTTCTCTTTTTCTCCAGAAGCTATTTTTAATCCAAAATCAGGTACCGCTATGCATTGCCCATCAAAAGAAAATGGAATGTTTTCACAAAATAATATATATGACATTCCTGTCAAACCGTCTGCTATTTCATCTTCATAGTTCACATAATCTAAAAAAGCTCCAATCATCTGATATTGGGCCTTCATAACTTTACTATATAAATCCTTGGACATAGTATCCATCATCTTAATCACCTACCTTTTCTATAATGATACTACAATTAACTTTGCGTGTATAGTCTTTTTCGAACAAACGTTTGCTTTTTGCATCTAAGTATGCTATTATAAGTAAAACAAAATAAAGGACGGGTTAAATGTGAATATTTCAGAACGCCAAAAGGAAATTTTAGAATATATTAAAGAATCAATCTTGAAGAATGGCTATCCCCCATCGGTTCGGGAAATATGTGAAGCAGTTAATTTAAAATCAACTTCTTCCGTCCATTCTCATTTGTCGATTCTTGAAGAGAAGGGATACATAAGAAGAGACCCAACCAAGCCCAGGACCATCGAGATCATCGACGATTGTTTCCAGCTGACACGCCGGGAGGTTGTGAACGTTCCGCTCCTCGGAACCGTTGCGGCTGGACTGCCTCTTTATGCAGAGGAAAACATTGAGAACTATTATCCCATACCAGCTGAATTACTTCCAAATGCAGAGACCTTTATGTTAAAAGTTAAAGGAAATAGTATGATCAACGCAGGTATTCTTGAAGACGATCAGATTATCGTAGAACGCCGGGCAACTGCTCATAATGGAGATATTGTTGTTGCACTGGTCGATGACTCGGCTACAGTAAAACGGTTTTTTAAAGAAAAGAGTCATTACCGTCTGCAGCCAGAAAACGATTCAATGGACCCGATCATCGTAAACAGGGTGGAAATATTAGGAAAAGTAATTGGATTATTCAGAGTGGGCATTCATTAACAAGAATTGGGAAGCCACAGTGCTTCCCTCCTTCTATTTCCACCATTAACAGAACAGACAATCGAGGTGTTAGCATGTTAGGAAATTGTGGACTCGCGGAGGACATTAACCATTGCCCCCATTACATTAGAGATAAAGAAGGTTGCGGAGCCGATCATACAAGCTGCGGATTTTTTAGGGAGTCTGGTAAGGAAACAAAAGGAAAAGATGAATATATGAGAAAACCACGATGGTATGAGCAGTATTACAATAGATAGGAAAACATATGGGAGTTTTTGGAATCGGAACGAATGTTCGAAAAGTCAATAGTGGCATAATAAAGGGGAATACATACCCCATTGCTTGCATGGCTTGGTACGCCCCTAACTGTCCACCAATGCCACTACTAATTAAATTCGAGGGTAATGATGGGATTTTGCAGACCATTACTGAAATTAGAATACATTGCACTGATGACAAGTGCTATGATGGCGATCAGGTATATGAGTATAGGTGTGACGCATTTTTCGGTGGGATACGTCATGGATTCAAGCTTATTTTTTATGTCACATGTTGCAAGTGGGTAATGGTAGTATAAAGACCGGAGTATATCAGCACACTACCATAAATTATAGGCGGGACCGGAATACCTGATACCCGCCTATATCATTGACTTTCTACTGCAACCACCTAAACCAGTTATTGCGTGAATTATTGAGATACATTATTGCCTACACTATGACGACGTTATAAACACTTAAGTCTAGCATATAATGGTATTAATTAGATGTTTGAGGGAATCTATGATCATACACGTTGTCCAACCTGGTGAAACCATAAAATCAATATCAGATTATTACAAGATCCCTGTTGACAGATTAATATTGGAAAACGGAATTATAAACCCTGAAAATCTAGCAATAGGCCAAACCATTGTGATCGTTCAACCGGAAACGCTCTACACCGTACAGGCCGGCGATACTTTGGAT
>POVV01000753.1_pt1 | contig 17016 bp, 15 predicted proteins | sample 1560271 | NCBI WGS metagenome assembly POVV01 (sample SAMN08337232, study PRJNA429181) | Bioreactor metagenome, whole genome shotgun sequencing project. | biome: cows' rumen and soil; feature: anaerobic; isolation source: anaerobic chemostat enrichment culture, galacturonate as sole carbon... | reverse complement strand
TTTTGTATCAATTTTGTATTCGTGACATTTGCTTATCTATTGGTATACATGTGCGAACGGGTCTTCGGATTTATATCCGAGGTAAGTATGATAGAACTATCAAATACCAACAGACCTCTGTTGCAACAATTATCCGAAGTGGCACCCGGAACATTTCAGCATTCCATGCAAGTATCTACACTTGTAGTTTCTGCTGCCCATCGCATAGGGGCAAACGCCACACTGGTACGTACAGGAGCATTGTATCATGATATAGGAAAAATGGTGAATCCTATTTTCTTCACAGAAAACCAAATAGAAGGTTTCAATCCTCATGCCGGACTTTCTGAGAAAGAAAGCGCCCGTATCATCATAGACCACGTTAACGAAGGAGTAAGGATTGCAAAAAAACACAATCTACCTCAACAGATTATTGATTTCATAGAAACTCATCACGGAAAAGGAAAAGCCAAATACTTTTACAATTCATATGTAAACCGTCATCCAGAAGAAGAAGTTGACGAAGCGGATTTTACATATCCAGGGCCAAATCCGTTCACACGTGAAACGGCTATTCTAATGATGGCCGACACTGTTGAAGCAGCTTCCAGAAGTTTAAAAGAGGTAAGCAAGGAATCCATCACGGAATTAGTAAACAGGCTTATCGACGGTCAGTTAAGCGATGGTTTATTGCGTAATGCCCCCATTACTTTCAAAGATATAGAAATCGTCAAAGAGGTTTTCTGTGAAAAGCTGATCAGCATGAATCATATGCGTATCGCTTATCCTGAATTAACAAAACAAAAGAGTGTCGAAAAAACACCACACGTTGAATAGCAAAATATTCACAACTTAAATATAAAAGAGCATATATGAGAAATTTATTTGTATTGTCAGTATTCCTATTGATGACTTTAGGAATCTATGCCCAAGGCTATGAATTTACAACAGTAAAAGAAAATCCGATTACATCTATTAAGAATCAAGGAAATAGCGGTACTTGCTGGAGTTTTTCCGGAGTAGCATTTCTCGAATCGGAACTTCTCCGCATGAATAAAGGAGAACACGATCTTTCAGAAATGTATATTGTTCGCCGTAATTATGCCGATAAAGCAGAGAAATATGTGAGAGTTGGCGGCAACCTTAATTTCGCTCAAGGCGGATCATTCGCAGATGTTGTGGAAACAATAAACGAATACGGAGTTGTTCCAAATGAAGTTTATACCGGACTTAACTATGGAGAAACAACACACAAGCACGGAGAAGTAGAAGCCGGACTTTCGGGTTATGTAAAAGGAATCTCTGCTAATAAAAACAAACGCTTATCTCCTGTTTGGGCTGCAGGGCTAAATGGTATTCTAGATGCTTACTTCGGTGCATTCCCTCACGAATTCCAATATCAAGGGAAGAAATCAACCCCACAGGCCTTAGCTCAATCATTAGGATTGGATAGCAAAAACTATATTTCGATCACTTCATTTACACACCACCCATTCTATGCTCCATTTGCACTGGAAATTCCAGACAACTGGCGCTGGTCTCTATCTTATAATGTGCCTGTAGACGAAATGATACAAATAATCGATAATTCAATCAATAATGGTTATACAGTTGCTTGGGCAACAGACGTAAGTGAAGTTGGATTTACACGTAATGGTATAGCTGTTATCCTTGATGAAGAAGCTCCTGAAAACGTGGGTTCTGATCAAGCACATTGGCTGGGATTGCCTCAAGCCGAAAAGAACAATCGCCTGAAAGCTCAAGCTGATCAAGGTCCGGTAAAGGAAAAAACAATCACGCAAGAAATGCGCCAGATTGCTTTCGACAACCAAGAAACTACAGACGACCACGGAATGCAAATATATGGTATTGCAAAAGACCAAAACGGTACAAAATATTATCTGGTAAAAAATTCTTGGGGAGAAACCGGAAAATACAAAGGTATCTGGTATGCTTCTGAAGCTTTTGTTAAATACAAAACAACAAGCATCATGATAAATAAAGGTGGGGTTCCCGCTCCTATCTTAAAGAAATTAGGACTATAAACAAAGCCTAGAATAAATAAAGCCGCTTGGGATATCAAGCGGCTTTTATACTTTATATATTTCCTGTTTATTTCTTTTCGATGTAGTCTTCAACAATAGCCTGTGTAAGACCCATGTTTGAAAATCCTCCATCGTGGAAAAGGTTTTGCATAGTTACCTTACGGGTATAATCTGAGAACATCATGATACAGTAATCAGCACACTCGTCCGAATCAGCATTTCCTAATGGAGACATTTTTTCTGCAAAATCAAGGAATGCATTCATACCCCCGATGCCTTGTCCAGCTGTAGTTAATGTAGGAGACTGAGACACAGTGTTTACGCGCACACCTTTATCACGACCATAAACATATCCAAAGCTACGTGTTATTGATTCTAACAAAGCTTTAGCATCTGCCATATCGTTATATCCGGTAAAGGTGCGTTGTGCGGCAATATGAGTAAGAGCCAATAACGATCCGCCCTCAGAAACTGCATCCATTTTTTTTGCCACCTGCATCATTTTGTGAAATGAAATAGCAGAAATATTCAAAGTTCGGTCATAGAATTCATAGTTCAGATCATCATAATCTTTCTTATGACGCATGTTCATTGACATACCGATAGAGTGAAGAACAAAATCTATCTTTCCACCCAAAACTTCCATCGACTCTGTGAATACTCTTTCCAAATCTTCTACACTAGTAGCATCTGCAGGGATAATCTTTGCATTTAATTTTTCACCCAGAGCATTTGTTTCGCCCATTCTTACTGCCACAGGCGTATTTGATAGTGTGATAATCGCACCTTGTTCTACGGCTTTTTCAGCCACTTTCCAGGCGATAGACTTGTCATTCAGCGCTCCGAAGACAATTCCTCTCTTACCTTTTAATAAATTGTTATTCATTTCCTATTTTATTGTTTATTTAAAATAATCGCACAAAAGTAGTAAAAATGTGCAATAATTAAAGACTTTGTCAAAAAAATATAGATATAGAGGTTATCTATAACACGTTTTTCTATAAAGTTATATGTTTTAAAATGAGCTACTACTTCTTATAAACAGTTTGCAGACGTTTATTGTTGTCCATTTCAAGATTTAATATATACTCTGATGTCTCTTTCCTTTTCTTCCTGTCCGCATAAGTTTTTTCCTCTTTCACAGGCAGTGTTATAAAATAGATTCCTTTGTTATCTACAATTACTTCAATGGAATCAGTCACCGGGCTATAAGAAATACCTCGTATTTTATTTTTCTTGAAATCGGATTTAATGGACTCAACAATATTCTTTGAGGACTGATCCTGTACTTCATAGAATTTAGCTAATGTGGGAACCATCGTCTTTGCTAAATCTTTCTCATCTCTGGTCGACAATGATTTAAAAAAATTATCAATCGCCTTTTTCACCTCGGTAAGCTCTTCTCCTTCTACAGATCTCAACTGGCTTAGGTAATCATATCTTTCTTGTGCTTTTGCCTGATATTCGCCAACGAAACGACCAATTTTTACATTCTCCAGATAAGCAAGGTAGCTATCGGATGTGTTATCACTTACAGTCTTCAACCAACTAAGAGAATCTATCGTATTGCTAATCTCCCTTGCATATGGAGTGTCAGGGTGATCGGTAAGAAAAGAAAACAACGCATCTATATCTTTTGATTTACGAAGCCTCTCCCACTCTTTTTGCTCCTTTTCGCGCAACTCTACGATCTTTGTACGGGCTTCTTCACTAAATCTTCCGTCTGGATACTGCACTAAGTATTTAGAATAACCTTGTGGCGTATTTTCATCTATACACAGGTTCCAGTATCTAGCCTCAGTTTCTTTAGCATGTTTATCTCTTAAATAATAATAAGTTCCTGCACCACCAACGAGCAGCAACAAAATAAATCCAACAATAAGAAAGAATTTTCCTTTCGCCTTCTTCTTATTCACAAGAGGACTTTCCTCATCAGAAGAATCAGATTCATCTTGAACCTCTTCCATTAATGGAACTATTTCTTCCTCCTGCTGAATATCTTCGGCTTCTTCCTGAATTAAAAACTCCTCAGAATAGGAATTCTGAGCGATTTCCTGACAATCACGGCAAAAAGCTTCTTCGTCGGTCGTATTGCCCCCACATAACGGGCATTTTTTACTATCATTCTCGGACATATCGTTCCTTATTACCTTTCAGATGATATAACAACTATCAAGACCCCTTGTTTTGTTATCCCAAGATAATTTCTAAATTTGATAAGTTTAAAGTTTCACCACTAAATTACAGAACTTTTTCCAATAAAAGCTGTTTTTATCAAATATACGACTAACCAAATCAGAAAAAATGGATACAACTGCCATCATCGAAAAATGTTACAAAAAGGACACCGAGCTATACAATATATTAATCAGTCACAGTACAGATGTGATGAATAAGGCAGTTTCTATAGCAAAAAATCACCCTGAACTAAATATAGACATTGACTTTGTAAAAGAGGCTGCTATGCTTCATGACATTGGTATCTTTCTAACACATGCCCCGTCTATCAAATGTTACGGCTTACACGATTACATCTGTCATGGTTATTTAGGACGAGAGATCTTAGACAAACTAGGTTATCCGAAGCATGCCTTAGTCTGTGAACGGCATACAGGTACAGGTCTCACTCTGGAGCAGATAATATCCGAAGAGCTACCTCTACCCCACCGTGAAATGGTTCCGATAAGTATAGAGGAACAAATTATCTGTTTTGCCGATTGCTTTTATTCTAAGACCCGCTTAGGAGAAGAAAAAAGTGTTGAACGAATAAGAAAAAGCATTTCCAGACATGGAAGAAAGTCGGTGGAACAGTTTGATAAATGGTGTAAAATGTTCCTGTGAATAAGAATAATTAATTTGAACTTTTACCGTTAACTTACAAAATAGTACCAACTAATTATTCCTAAACATGAATATCAAAACATTATTTATTATTATCTTCATTCTATTTCCATTTACAATCAAAGCACAAAGTAATGAGGACAAGATAACAGAACACCTGACCGCAATAACCAAAACTAATGGTTTTCGTCATTATCAAAACTTACCAGTACTTAATCAGGTAGCAGACTATATACATTCTGTTTTCAGTCAATATGCCGACACTACATATTTCCAAACATATAATGTAAACGGAGAAACATATAAAAACGTAGTGTGTCGATTCGGATCTGGCATAAACAAACCCATTTTGGTTGCAGGAGCACATTACGATGTCTGCGGTGATCAGGAAGGAGCAGACGATAATGCATCAGGTGTTGTAGGTATATTAGAGCTTGCACGTATGCTTCACGGAAAAAGTCTCAGTCGCCCCGTAGAACTTGTAGCCTATACACTTGAAGAACCTCCTTTTTTCCGCACTCCACAAATGGGCAGCTATATACATGCCGAATCGCTGAAGAAAAATAATACGCCCGTATATGGTATGGTAGCGTTAGAAATGATAGGATACTTCAGTGACGAATCAGGATCGCAAAGCTATCCGATAAAACCTATGAAAGTAGTTTATGGAAAAACAGGTAATTTTATTCTGTTGGTAAAAAGATCGGGTTATGGCGGATTTGTGAAAAATTTCTCTTCATGGTTCGACAATGCAGAGACTATCAAAACCCGAAATATAAAATCGCCAGCCAAACTACAAGGTATCGACTTTTCGGATCATCTCAACTACTGGAAAATGGGATACGATGCCATGATGGTTACCAATACAGCTTTTTATCGGAATAAGAATTATCATCAAACAACTGATAAAATGGAGACTTTGGACATAAACCGTATGTCGAAGGTAATAGATGCAGTATACCATGCCATCATGAATATAGACAAATCTAATAATAAAGAAATTGGTAAAAAAGGTATAAAAAAGAAAGGGTAAACTGTCTGGATTGCTTCGGGGCAAGCCTTCGCAATGACGAAAAACATCCTCAATTCTGCAAGGAGGAGCTAAATTTCTCTTTGTGGGAACGTCATTGCGAGCATAAAAGGCGAAGCAATCCACAAAATAAAGTTTCATGTGTTTAACCTTGAATCCATACTTGGGCGTTTCCGCTGTTCCAATCGTTTAATTATCTTTGTACCCGAAAGTATGAATAGTTGGAAAAGGACATTTGCAATAATCTGGTCTGGGCAGTTTTTCTCTATGCTCAGCAGTTCTATCGTCGGGTTTGCGGTCGTATTTTGGCTGACCATGAAAACTGGTTCGGCCGAAGTATTAGCGATGGCTATGTTAGCTACCCTATTACCTTTTATCGTTTTAGGACTTTTTACCGGCGTATTTGTTGACCGATGGGATCGCCGCCGGACAATGATACTTGCGGACAGTTTTGTCGCATTTTGTTCGGCCATTCTTGCCGTTTTATTTTTCTTTGACAAAATAGAAGTGTGGGAGGTCTATATCCTTTTAGCTCTACGTTCGGCGGGAAGTGCATTCCACGCACCTGCCATGCAGGCTTCAGTACCACTGCTTGCGCCCGAAAGTGAATTGATGCGTGTAGCCGGAATCAGTCAGATGATACAATCGGTCAGCAACATTGCCGGTCCGGCACTGGGAGCCATGCTCGTTGCTTTCTTCGATATGACCTATGTTATGCTCTTAGATGTGGTTGGAGCAGTAATAGCCTGTACATCGTTGATGTTTGTAACAATCCCAAATCCCGAAAAGAAAGAAGATACAACGCCCAATATCTGGAGAGAGATAAAAGAGGGTGTTAGTCATATGTTTCACGACAGAGGCTTATCATACTTGTTGATCTGTGTCGTCATTATCACTTTCTTTTTAGTGCCCACAGCCGCTTTGTACCCATTATTAACTATCGGACATTTTGGTGGAGATGCTTTTGAAATGGGAATTGTGGAAGTTATGTGGGGAATAGGTATGCTGCTTGGAGGGGCTATCGTTAGCGTTAAGTTTATGAAAACAGTCAACAAAGTTGTTGTCATAAATCTTATGACCATTGTTTTGGGCGTTGCTTTCTGGTTAATGGGATTGCTTCCGTCCTCGGCATTCATTATCTTCGTAGTTATCACCAGCATAACCGGATTGGCAGGCGCCATATACTGGAGTACTTTCGTCGTTATTCTCCAAACGAAGATAGAGCCGTCCGCTCTTGGTCGTGTTTTTTCTATTTATGACAGTATCAGTCTGCTACCATCTATTCCAGGCCTATTGGCGACAGGATTCATTGCCGATGGAATAGGTTTACTAAACGCTTTTATCATCGCAGGAGTATCTATGGTAGCTGTAGGAGTGTTTGCCTTTTTCGTTCCGGCCATAACCAAGCTAGGACACTCTACAAAAGGAAAAGAGATAGAGGAAGAAAGTGTTCAAGAAAAACTATAAGAGTTTTCGCTTTATTCTAAAAGTTTATATCTTTGTGCTCCTGTAATTTGAATATAAACAACAATATACAATATGTTTGAAAGTCTAAGTAATAGATTAGAACGCTCGTTTAAAATACTTAAAGGTGAAGGTAAAATCACCGAAATAAATGTAGCGGAAACACTGAAAGACGTACGCCGTGCATTACTGGATGCCGACGTAAACTACAAAACAGCTAAGCAATTTACCGAAACCGTAAAGGAGAAAGCTCTTGGGCAAAACGTACTTACAGCCGTTAAGCCGGAGCAATTGATGGTGAAAATCGTTCACGACGAACTAGCTACCCTGATGGGAGGAACAGCTACAGATATCGACTTGAAAGGTTCGCCTTCTATTATCTTGATGTCGGGACTTCAAGGTTCGGGTAAAACCACCTTCTCCGGGAAGTTGGCTAAAATGCTGAAATCCAAAAAAGGAAAAAATCCGTTACTTGTAGCCGGAGACGTCTATCGTCCGGCAGCTATCGAACAGTTGAAAATATTGGGTACACAAATTGAAGTTCCCGTATATTCGGAAGAAGGAAATAAAAATCCTGTTCAGATAGCACAAAATGCGATCAAACATGCTAAACAGAACGGTAACGATCTGGTTATTATAGACACGGCAGGACGTTTGGCGATCGACGAGGAGATGATGAAAGAAATTGCAGCAGTAAAAGAAGCTGTGAAGCCTAATGAAATTCTCTTCGTTGTAGATTCTATGACGGGACAGGATGCCGTTAATACAGCAAAAGAATTCAATGACAGATTGAACTTTGACGGTGTTGTACTAACTAAGCTCGATGGTGATACTCGCGGTGGTGCTGCATTATCTATCCGTTCGGTAGTTGACAAGCCGATTAAATTTGTAGGAACAGGCGAAAAAATGGATGCACTAGATGTATTCCACCCTGAACGTATGGCTGACCGTATTCTTGGTATGGGTGATATCGTTTCACTCGTAGAAAGAGCACAGGAGCAATACGATGAAGAAGAAGCACGCCGCCTACAAAAGAAAATCGCTAAGAATCAATTCGACTTCAACGATTTCATCGGTCAGATACAACAAATCAAAAAGATGGGTAATCTGAAAGACTTGGCATCAATGATTCCGGGAGTAGGTAAGGCTATCAAAGATCTGGATATTGACGATGACGCTTTCAAAAGTATCGAAGCTATTATCTATTCTATGACTCCATCGGAAAGAACAAGTCCTGAAATTCTGAACGGTAGTCGCCGTCAGCGTATCGCAAAGGGAAGCGGAACATCTATACAGGAAGTAAACAAGCTAATCAAACAGTTTGACGAAACCCGCAAGATGATGAAGATGATGACCCAAATGAAGGGCGGAAAAATGCCTAAAATGAGAAGATAATATCTTACGATAGAATACGAGAAACCTTGGTGAATTATCATCAAGGTTTTTTTATTTAAAAATCATAATACATATTATCATCCTCCGGCTCTTCGCTCTTCTTGCCCTTATTCTTTATAATGTTGAACTGATATGAGAAGCTCAGCATAAAATACCGATTGACAGTATTTGAACGGGAATCGGACATATAACTTCCGCTAACATAACGCTGAACATTGTTTCTATCATCGAGTATGTCAAAGAATTGAAGTCTTAAAGTTCCCTTTTTATTTTTCAGGAACTTCTTATCTACAGATGCATTCCACAAAACTTCACTCTTCTTGAAATCATCTCCATACCCCGAATAATAAGTGAAATTTAATCGGCTTTGGATAGAAAAATCATATGGAAGCTTCCACAACAAAAAATGTTTCAGTCCATAAGTACCCGTATTCCTATTCTCTTCTCCGGCAAGATTATTTCGTGCCAGATTATATGATATGGAAGCCATAAGATTAGTTTCAAATTTGCTTGTTTTGAATTTTCCGGAAAGAGATTCATTTAATACAACATTGTTTGTGATCGATTTATCTCCATTCGAAAAACCAATATTTCTATAATAGCTGACGTAAGTACCTGTATTTATTGAGAATTTTTTATTCTTTAATGGAGTATCATACATCACATTCAGATTCGCACCCAGATTACCATCCACATTGCGATATGTATTTGTAGAATTTCCTTTATCATCGATAATCGAATAGTTTACTACATTATTTGATGTATAATTAAAACCTCCTGAAATCAATAAGAAACGACTGGTTTCATAATTCGATTTCTGGTAATACACGTTGAAATTATGATTAAAACTAGGTTTCAAATCAGGATTTCCATAGTATTTTGACATGGCACTAACAATTACCGTGTCCGGCGATAACTGGCTGATACTTGGCTGGCTGGTAGAACCAGAATAATTGAGATCCAGATTAGAATTATCATTAGGTTTGTAAGAAAAATTCAAAGTAGGGGAATAATTCACTACATTCTGTTTCAAATTATCAATAACGGAATCACCAATATTAACCTTACTCCGCGAATAAGACGGAGAAACATTAAAACCAATGGTATAATCATACTTCTCCTTAGTTGTCTGAAAATTGAGCCCAACATTCTGATTTACATATCGATTATTGGTCTTGCGAGTATAAGCCGTATCAATAATCGCATAGTTTCCGTTTCCATCCTTCTTCCAAACATTTCGATCCCTGTCCGAGTTGTTATTATTCAGCGAATATGTAAATTGCAATCGTCGATCTTTACCCATTGGTTCCACATACGAAAGTGAAAGATTATAGCTATTCGTCTTACTCTCAGTATCCGACAGTTGATCTATTATTTTATCATCTGCAACGTCAGAATAAATAGTACGGGAATAATTAGAACCTTTACTATCATCATTCCTAAGAGAACTATTGAGAGAGAGACTTACAGTCCGGCCTTTATTATCCAGCTTCCGTCCAATAGTCAAAAAGGTATTTATATTATAACCATCCCCCTTCGACAGAGAAACAGATTGGCTAGATGTTGTATCTCCCTCAGCCACAAAAGAAAGATTAGAAGACGTATTGTTGTTATTTGAATTATTGAAGCCGGCATACGACCGCGCATAAATAGTCGTCAACGAATCAGGGTTCCATTCCAGATTCAGACTAAAATTCAGATTCTCCCTTTTGCTAATCGTAGACATATCATTCTTAGAAAAACGGTTAGCAGGAGAGCCATCATCCTTCTTCAGGAAAGTCTCTGTATTGGTTCTCGTATCCATCTGATTTTCGTTATTAAAATAACGAAAGCTTCCTCCTAATTTAAGTTTCTCCGATGCTTTTATCTGTGCGGAAACTCCTATATTTTTATTTTTATCTATGCCATTATCCATGCCTACCGAATACTCATTGTCATTTACATTATTCATGTCTCCCACGAGCGAAATTTGATTTTCATTCCGCATAAAGTTGACCATAGCTTTGTTGGCATATTTATCATCACTTCCATATCCGGCTTTTACATCTCCGAATATGCTTTGCTTTAGTTCTTCTTTTACAACCAGATTGAGCACCTGCTCGGGATCTTTATCCTTAAACCCTGTTATTTTCGACTCTTCTGATGCCTCCTTGTATAATTGAAGTTTTTTGATCATGTTGGCCGGGAGATTACTCAATGCCATCGGGATATCATTTCCAAAAAATTCTTTCCCGTCAACCAGTATCTTCTTTACAGGCTTCCCATTTGCAGTAATATTTCCGTTTGCATCGATTTCGATTCCGGGAATATTTCTTATCATGTCTCGCAACATATCGCTCTCCTGTGAGCTATAAGCTCCGGCAGTATATTCTATTGTATCTCCTTTCACCACAATATCAGGCACTTTTGCCTCCACTACAGCAGCTTTCAGCATATACTCAGCTTCATTCAAAAATATACTGTCTAAAGCATAAGTTGGATGATCCGAAGAGATATTAAAGTTTTGTAAAAAAGTTTTATATCCTATAAAAGATGCTTCGAGGATATAATTCCCTGAAGATATAGACATCCTAAATTTCCCATTATCATCGGTTACCATCCCTTGTACATAAACACTATCCATTGTCAGAACTCTTATGGATGTAGAAGGAATCGACTCTCTGATTTTTCCGTCATATACAGCACCTTGCACATATCCAGCCATACTTTTTGTACCCGTCTGAGCAATGACAGACAGGCTAATAAAAAACATGATGAATAAAATCAAATGCTTCATCCGAAAATATAATTTTAGCGACACGAAGATAACTTTTTTATTATAGAGTATAAAATTGACAGAATTCGTTAAAGGACACAATATTTTATGTCAAAAAAAAATGTTTACTTTGTGCCTTAATAATTTAGGTATAAACTGAACTTAAAGAATCAAAGGTACAATATGTCGGAAGATGTTTTTAAAAAAATAGTCTCACATTGCAAAGAGTATGGTTTTGTTTTCCAGTCGAGTGAAATATATGATGGTCTGAGTGCCGTTTACGACTATGGACAAATGGGGGTTGAATTGAAAAACAACATCAAGAAATATTGGTGGGACAGCATGGTATTGCTGCATGAAAACGTAGTAGGTATCGACTCTGCCATCTTTATGCACCCTACTATATGGAAAGCTTCCGGGCACGTAGATGCATTCAACGATCCTTTGATAGACAACAAAGACAGCAAGAAACGCTATCGTGCCGATGTACTCATCGAAGATCATCTGGCTAAGATAGACGATAAAATAAACAAAGAAGTAGAAAAAGCTGCAAAACGTTTCGGAGAAACTTTTGACGAAGCTATGTTCCGTCAAACAAATCCTCGTGTATTGGAGAACCAGACAAAGCGTGACGAAATTCATGCACGTTTTGCAAAAGCTTTAAACGATAGCAACTTGGACGATCTTCGCCAAATTATTGTGGACTGCGAAATAGTAGACCCTATAAGCGGAACACGTAACTGGACAGATGTACGTCAATTCAACTTGATGTTTGCTACCGAAATGGGATCGACTGCCGATGGAGCAATGAAAGTATATCTGCGTCCAGAAACAGCACAAGGTATTTTCGTTAACTTCCTCAACGTGCAAAAAACAGGACGCATGAAAATTCCGTTCGGTATTGCTCAGATAGGTAAAGCATTCCGTAACGAGATTGTTGCACGCCAATTTATCTTCCGTATGCGTGAGTTCGAACAAATGGAAATGCAATTCTTCGTTCGTCCGGGTGAAGAATTAGATTGGTTCGCTAAATGGAAAGAGGTGCGAATGAGCTGGCATAAATCACTAGGATTTGGTGACCATAAATACCGCTTCCACGATCATGACAAGCTAGCGCACTATGCAAATGCTGCTACTGATATAGAGTTTGAGATGCCATTCGGCTTTAAAGAAGTGGAAGGGATTCACTCTCGTACAGATTTCGATTTGAGTAGTCACGAGAAATATTCAGGTAAAAAACTGCAATATTTCGACCCTGAACTCAATAAATCATATACTCCTTACGTTATTGAAACGTCTATCGGAGTAGACCGTATGTTTCTATCTACCATTTCGGCTGCGTATGCAGAAGAAGAACTTGAAGGAGGAGATACACGCGTAGTACTTAGATTACCGGCAGCTTTAGCTCCAATTAAGCTGGCTGTATTGCCGTTGGTAAAGAAAGACGGACTACCAGAGAAGGCACGTGAAATCATCGACAACTTAAAGTTTGATTTCAAATGCCAGTATGACGAGAAAGACAGCATCGGAAAGCGCTATCGCCGTCAAGATGCAATAGGAACTCCGTTTTGTGTGACTGTAGATCACCAAACGCTAGAGGATAATACCGTGACAATCCGCTATCGTGATGCTATGACACAAGAACGTGTTGCAATAGATAAATTATCTGATATTATATCTGATAAAGTTAGTATGAAAAATTTATTGAAAACCATAGGATAATGAATTATAAATTATTTGCCTTAATTGCTATTCTCAGCACTATTATATTCTCGTCTTGTACTTCTACTGACGATTATGAAATTGATACAGAATGGAAAGAGTATAATGAAAAGATTGTGATGGAGACTGCGGCTAATACTGCTGAATACACTCGGCGCGCATCACTCAGTGGTAACGGCGACGTATATTGGAAAAACGTAACTGATTTCATCCCAGATGAAGAATCAACCCCATCAACAAAAGTAACAGAAGACGGTACGCCCTATTACACGGATAGTGTTACTGTAAGATATACAGGCTGGTATCTCCTAAAAGATGGAACAAAATATACATTCAGTACAACCGAAGGAAATTACAATGGTGTTCCTAAGACATTTCAGGTTAGTGCTAGTATGATAAAAGAATTAACTGGCACAAATTATGATGAAAACACAGATGGAGTCGCGACAATGTTGCAACACATGACAGTTAATCAACAAGTGGAAGTCTGTATTCCTCAAAGATTAGGCTTCGGTTCTACAGCGATGAGTAATATATATATTCCAGCTTATACTACCTTATGGTTTAGAATAAAGCTACTAAAAATAATTCCAGGCAATAAAGGAGAATGGGATAAGTAAAAAATAATCACTTGTTTAAATAAAAAAGGCTTCTAAAATAGAAGCCTTTTTTATTTAAGTCACCATTATTCTTTATAAAAAGTAAATTTTGCCGACGACATTTGGTCGTTCCATGATGTATCTGAATGGAATAACCCTCCACTTTTCATTTTATAATCTATTAATGTATTTATTTTTATTTGTCCACTATTATCTATCATAGGAGCTACGCCATTATATGATGTAAAACGAGATTTGAATGTCAAAGATTTACCACCGTAATCTATATGTTCAAATATAGTAAGTGATGCTCCAGAAGGAATAGAAGGACTAGGGGTATAGGCATCCCCTTTAAACGAAAAGTTAGCAATTATAGATGTCACTTGATCATTTAAACTTGCAGGAATACATATCTTACATGGATTACCCAGATTATCAACATAAATTTGTGAGCTACCACTATAACTATATACATTTCCGGTATATCCAATATGTTCATATAAATACAAACTCAGATTTGCTGAAGTACTTTTCGTGTTTTTTGTATTCAACATCTGATGAAAAGCACCCTCAACACTTTCATAATTATCATAATATACAATTCCACCATCTTCACCTACAACAGTAGCTAATTGCTCATTCGCCATCAACTTATTGTAAACTTCACTCACTTTCTCATCATCAAGAATAACTATAGAATCTGAAGAATAATGATATGCCGAAGAATACAACACTCCATCATAGGTAAATTCCAATTTGAGAGTTGGGGGCGTTTTCTCATATTCACCCTCATCATTTTGACATGAATAGAATAACGAAACTAATACCAAAAGACATAAACTTAAATTTTTCATTTTAATAAAGATTTGGTTAATAAAAAGTGATTTGATCTGTATATGTTTGTATATTTGCAATTATAAGCATTTTTTTATTAAAATAATGTTAAACAAAACTAAAATCAAATGAACACACTATTATTTTTAGGCAATCTTGGTACTGGAGAAATAATAATTATTGCCATTGTTGTTTTGTTATTATTCGGAGGTAAAAAGATCCCTGAACTAATGAAAGGTATCGGAAAAGGGATTAAAAACTTCAAAGATGGAGTTAACGGACTAGAAAACGAGATCAACAGTACAGAAAGTAAATAATAATATTTTCTATATAGAAAAACCCGGACTAAAAATAGTCCGGGTTTTTATTTTTCTAAATTTATTTCTCAAAATTGTAACCAATTACAGTTTCATGTAGTCATATATTTGAAAGCAGATTATTAACAACATAAATATAAATTATTATGTTTCAACTAACTTCAATAATAGCCATTATTTGCACCATAGGCCTCCCTGTCATCGTAGCGGGCTTAGTTATAATGAAAGCTATATCATCGAACAAGAAAGAACGGCTCGAACTTGCCAGACAAGGTATAATCCCTCCTCACGAGACAAAAACAGCACCCAACAAATACCAAATGCTACGAAATGGTTTTTTATGTCTGGGATTAGCACTAGGCTTAATCATAGGAGTTATCATCACTATGGATATGAATATTGCTCTTGACTATCAATACATGATAATCGGCGGTAGTACCATATTCGGAATCGGTCTGGCTTATATAGCATTTTATATGGCCGTCAGAAACAAGAAAGAACTGGACGAGGATAGCGAGTAACCGATGGATGAAAAGCAACGGATAAACAAAGTACTGAAAGGAGATACTTCTGCTTTCGGCTATTTTGTCGATACTTACCAAGATATGGCTGTAACAATAGCTTATCGCATCTGCAAGAACAAGCAAGATGCGGAAGATATTGTGCAGAATTCCTTTATCAAAGCTTTTCACAATTTACACTCATTCAGAGCCGATAGTAAGTTTTCTACCTGGTTTTATAGAATCGTATATAATACAGCATTTACAGAGACTAGAAGTGCTAATTATAATATAGAATTGGTAGATTATAAACTGATGGATACAGATACTTCTCATCCTGATTTTGATATAATGGCACAAATAGAAGAAAAGGAGCGCAAACTTATGATCGATTCTGTATTGAACAAGATGCCCGGAGATGAGAGTACCCTACTTACTTTGTATTATTTGGAAGAGAACCCGATAAAGGAAATTGCTCAGATAACAGGACTAACAGATGTAAACATAAAAGTGAAGCTACATCGGGCACGAAAACGGTTTTACGATATACTACAAAAAGAAAAGAGATGAATAATATGCAAGACGACAAATTGAAAGACCTTTTAGCTGGAACGAATGTAAAAGCGGGAGAAAATCTGAAGTATCGGATTATGCAACAGATAGAAACAGAAAAAGCCCTCTCACGTAAAAAAGTAAGAAGTTCGCGTCCGCTTGTAGGAAATACCATAACAACCCTTGGTATTATCTATATCCTTATTGCCATAGTAGGCGCATCTGCTTTTTTTACAGGAGGAAAAGAAGCCTTAAGTTCTGTTTCATTTTTTGCTCCGGCCATACTTTTAGCTTCTGCAGGAAGTATATTCTGGATGATTTCAGTGTTTGACGAACGTAGACGCAGCAAACATAAAAATTAAGAATACTACTGCTCATTTGTTGAATGAGAGAAATAGGCAGGAAAACAGACGGTACTTTCGTTGTGATACCTATCGGAAGCAGTTACAGTATAATAGAATCCATATTCACCATGCGTAGCAGGAAAAGAATAGCTGTTTGTTCGCAAGCCGGTAACCAATATTCCATTTGCATCATTCTTATCTATATTCTCAACAGAAGAGATATAAACAGTATATGTAAAATCCTCGTTTTTATCGGGTGTATTCCATTTTAAATTCAACAAGCCATCATTATCTCTATAAACTTCTAAATCGAGCGGAGAATTCGGCGCAATACTGTCCAGCCATGTCAATGGCGGGAGTTTAGCTGGAGTTGGATAATAAGTCCTAACAGAATCCATCACACCTTTCAGATTATTCAATAAATTCCCGGCCCTGAAATAAGCAGCACCCTCAACCTTTTTCTCTCGTATATACTTCATTTGATCGGTAATATCCTGCAATGGCCAGCTCAACTCATCCATCTGATAGACCCCTAGCCCCGGAGCGATTATTCGTCCATTACTATTAGCAACCCAATCATCAAGAAACGGATAGAAATTTCGTCCTCGATAATACATCATGGGGAACAGAAGGTCATGT
>POVV01000751.1_pt1 | contig 17046 bp, 18 predicted proteins | sample 1560271 | NCBI WGS metagenome assembly POVV01 (sample SAMN08337232, study PRJNA429181) | Bioreactor metagenome, whole genome shotgun sequencing project. | biome: cows' rumen and soil; feature: anaerobic; isolation source: anaerobic chemostat enrichment culture, galacturonate as sole carbon... | reverse complement strand
CCTCCCGGGAAAAAATGCCTGATCGGTTTTGTTGGCATAATTTGTTTCCTCCTCTGGATTAGCGATCGGTTATATTCACTAATTATGATATGTCGTAGCGAAAAAAGTGTGATCTGTAAGCCCTGGGGATGGCTATGAGGTCAAAGTCCCATTTAATTCGCGCAAATTTACAATAGTATCTGGATATGCTACAATAATTTATAGAGGGAAAACCAGGGATTTTATTAGACAAGCTGTCATTGACGCGTAGTTTTGAATGTATGGTTTGCTTCTGTCCGGACATAATAAATTAAATGGAATTTTCTTGATTGATTTACTTGTATTGGTAAATGTGTTATAATTAAATACTTAGGGAGGTGGGAATTTGCTTGATAAGATTTTACGCTTTATTATCATTATATTGTCGGTTATTGCCGGCTTAATGATGACAGACCGAGTTATCCCTTTGCTGGCCCCTTGGGTTAGTGAAGAATTTTTCTCAGTCGGGATTTTTGGCATTACGATGGCAACGATTTTTTCGTTTGTTGTCGGCGGTTTAATTGGCGGATTTATTGGTTTTGTGATTTCTCCATTTTTATTGAAGAGTTTATGGCAATTTACCTATTGGGTTGAAGCCCGGCTCAACCGGATGCCGGTCAATGATGTGATGGCAGGTGCCGTCGGCCTTTCTATTGGACTTATTATTTCTAATTTATTAGCATCGGCTTTTCTTCCGATTCCATTTGTCGGCAGGTATATACCGATCCTTCTCAGTATCATCCTAGGGTATCTCGGCCTGAATATTGCTATTCGAAAGCGCGAAGAATTGTTTAGCTTTTGTTCGGCAATTCCGTGGCTGAATAAGGAAAAAAGCAAAGAGACCCCCAAGCCTGCGAATATGTACCAGTATAAGATTCTTGATACCAGCGTCATTATCGATGGACGGATTGCTGATATCTGCCAGACCGGATTTATCGAAGGAACCCTGTTGATTCCACGTTTTGTACTGGCTGAGCTGCAACACATTGCCGATTCCTCTGATTTGCTGAAGCGCAATCGTGGACGGCGCGGGCTGGATATTCTGAACCGGATTCAAAAAGAACTGGGGATGTTTGTGCAGATTGACAATCATGACTTCGAGGATATTGCCGAAGTTGACGCGAAATTGGTTAAGCTGGGTCAACAAATTAAGGGAAAATTAGTTACTAACGACTATAATTTAAATAAGGTTGCCGAATTACAAGGAGTTCCGGTTCTGAATATTAATGATCTGGCCAATGCGGTAAAACCGGTCGTATTGCCTGGTGAAGAAATGATTGTTCATGTTGTCAAAGATGGCAAGGAATTCGGTCAAGGGGTTGCTTATCTTGATGACGGGACGATGATTGTTGTTGATGGCGGCAAGAGACATATTGGTGAAACGATTGGCGTTATGGTCACCTCTGTATTGCAAACGGCGGCAGGCCGGATGATTTTTGCCAAGCCGAAAGCGCTTTAAAGTTAGTGAATACATAGCCGCAGAATACAGCGAATGGCGGAGTATACAACCCTGATTGGCTGTATACTCCGTGCATCCTGTCCCTCTGCGGTTAATGTTTTTCGTTTTTAAACCGCAGCGAGGTTTTCGGGTTATTGAGAAACCGATTCTCCAGGCTGTCGAGAAAGGTCGAGATGCTAGACAGCCCGAGGAAGCGCGTGCAGACAGTACGTTTGCAGGGTACGGCAAGCGCGCTCCCGCAGGGCTGATTGCGCAACTCTTGGCGCTTTAGCGCCTTCGCCGCTCCCGGCCGTCCATGGCCTCCGCGGCACCTGGACGTCCTGTCCAATGGAGTTGGCGGCATACCCTTTACGGGTGCAACGCAGATTGGCCTTTATCGGCAGACTGCAACCGCGGCAGCGGTTTTTTCTATGTGATAGGGGGAGAACATCATGGTTTATGCAGTGATTGCGGCGGCAGGCTATGGGCGCCGGATGGGAGGCGATCAGAATAAGCAGCTTATCCAGTTGCAGGGAATGCCAATTGTGGCACGCAGCTTGCGCGCGATTGCCGCTTGTCCGCAAATTGATCAGCTAATTATTGTGGCAGCCCCTGAACAGATCACAGCTTTGGAGACATTAATCGCCGGTTTGGCTCTGGACAAGCCGTTTCAGGTTATTGCCGGTGGCAGTGAACGGCAATATTCAGTCGCCAATGCGTTAAAAATCATTCCGGCTGAAGCGGAAATTGTTCTTATCCATGACGGTGCCCGGCCACTTGTTCGTCCTGAACAGGTTGCTGCGGTTGTTGCTGCGGCCCGGACCTTTCGTGCCGCCGGGCTAGCGGTGCCTGTAAAAGATACGATTAAAATTATTAATGCGGATGGCTTTGCCGTTGAGACACCAGACAGGAGCCGCCTGTGGGCAATTCATACACCGCAGGCGTTTGAAGCCGGTTTATTGCGCCAGGCTTATGAACAAGCAGAGGCGGAAGAATATTTAGGCACTGATGATGCTTCGCTGGTTGAACGGCTGGGCGTTTACGTTAAATTAATCCATGGTGGCTATGAAAATATTAAAATAACAACCCGTGAAGACGTATGTGTGGCGGAAGCGCTGCTTGCATGCAGGATGGAGTGAGGATAATGGATATACGATTCGGTATTGGTTATGATGTGCATCGGTTGACTTCAGGTCGAAAGCTGATCCTGGGAGGGGTCGAGGTGCCGCACACTCTCGGCTTGGCCGGACACTCAGACGCGGATGTCTTATTGCATGCCGTTAAAGACGCGCTTTTAGGCGCTGCCGGCATGGGCGATATCGGTAAGCTGTTTCCGGACACTGACGAGACGTATAAAGATATCTCCAGTGTTTGGCTGCTTGAACAGGTTTGGCAGCGCTTACAAGAGAATAATTGGCGGGTAAACAATATTGACGCTACGATTGCGGCGCAAAAGCCAAAACTGGCGCCGTTTATTCCCCAGATGAAGCAAAACATTGCCCAGACACTGCAAATCTCTCCTGAACGGGTGAATGTTAAGGCTACAACCACTGAGGGCTTAGGCTTTGTCGGCAATGAAGAAGGAATTTCCGCCTATGCGATTGCTTCATTGATTCATGCCGACAACTAGTTGTCGGCAATCTTGACCGTATAATTCTCGATTTCTGAGGCATAGTATGTATATAATTACTTACTGTATGTAAATCAGAAGAGGTGAAGAATTGTGCGCAAGATAGCCGGATTAGCGATTTTTCTCCTGATATTTAGTGTAAATACGCTGGCCATGGCATCAGGCTGGCAGGTAAATTTTCAATTGTCTCACGAAAATGGCGGTTCGCTTTCTGGTGAAGTGTGGTACAATAATGATATGCTTTGGCGGTTGAAAATCCAAGCAGACGGTGCGCTGCCGGTAACTAGCGGCAGTGATCCGCGGGTTACTGTGCTAACGCCGGATATTGTGAATGGTTTATTTGTGCTGAAGATTCATCGCTAATCGGATAATCACTCGTTACCTGTCCCTGGTGGCTCCCATTGCCTTCCATGCCTGCACTACAATCCTTTGGATGGACAGTGGGTTGTTTTTTTGTATTTTAAAGGAGGAAATTTATTCATGCAACATACGGATTTTCGGGTGCGTTTCGCGCCCAGCCCCACAGGACCATTTCATATCGGCGGCGCACGCTCAGCCCTGTTTAATTGGCTGCTGGCCAAACGCTATGGTGGTAAACTGATTTTGCGTATCGAGGATACCGATCTGGAACGATCAACCAGGGAGTCCGAGCAGAATATTATGAACGCGCTGCAATGGCTAGGTATTACCTGGGATGAAGGCCCGGATGTCAATGGCCCTTACGGGCCATACCGTCAGACGGAGCGCCTGGATACATATCGCCAATGCACTGAGAAGCTGCTCAATTCCGGCCAGGCGTATTACTGCTATTGTACGGAAGAGGAATTAAATCAGGAGCGGCAGCGGCAGATGGACAAGGGCGAGACTCCGCGTTATGCCGGACACTGTCGTCACCTAACCGCTGCTCAGCGGCAGGAATTCGCAGATGCGGGGCGCAAACCCACAGTACGGTTTCTGGTTCCCGAGCATCAGCAGATTATTTTTAATGACTTGGTGCGAGGAACAGTCAGCTTTGAATCAGATGGAGTCGGCGATTTTGTCATTGTAAAATCTGACGGTATTCCGGTCTATAATTACGCTGTTGTTGTTGATGACGCGTTGATGGCTGTCAGTCATGTCATTCGGGCTGAAGAGCATTTATCCAATACACCGCGGCAGATTCTGCTGTACCAGGCGCTCGGGTTTACGACTCCTCAGTTCGGCCATGTTTCGTTGATCCTGGGCAAAGATAAAACCAAAATGAGTAAACGTCATGGCGCCACTTCTGTCGACCAGTACCGGCAGCTGGGGTATTTGCCGGAAGCCATTGTTAATTTCCTCGCTCTTCTTGGCTGGTCTCCGGTTGGCGAGCAAGAGATTTTTTCGATTGATGAGCTGATTGAACAGTTTTCTCTGGACCGGGTGGCAAAGAATCCGGCGGTTTTTGATATTGATAAGTTGAATTGGATTAATGCGCAATACATGAAGAAGCTATCGGCCGCAGAATTGACTGCCCTGGCTCTGCCGCATCTGCAGGCAGCCGGCTTTGTTGGAGAGAATCCGGACGCCGGACAGATGGCTTGGCTGGAAAAAGTCGTCAGTATTGCTCGTGAATATATCAGCTATGCGGCGCAAATTGTTGATGTTGTACCTCTGTTTTTCGCCGATTCTGTTGAGTTTGAAGATGATGCGGCTAAACAGGTTTTACTGGATGCGGATGTGCCTACAGTAATGGAAGCTTTCTGCTCTAAACTGCAAGCCTTGGAAATCCTTGATTCGGTTTTGGTGCAAGGCTTATTAAAGAGCATCGTTAAAGAAAGCAAACTTGGCGGCAAGAAAGTATACATGCCGCTGCGGGTGGCTCTCACCGGAATGGTGCATGGCCCGGATCTCGATCAAATCATTCCGCTTCTTGGCAAAGAAAAGGCTTTATCCCGGATTGCCGCGTCAATGTCGCTGGTGCAGCGTTAGTGTCTTGACAAAGTTATCTTTTTGGTTTGATGACGGCCAAACCGCCAAAATACTGCGTCAGCGTTTCCTAGCAGACTCCTTCCAGTATGCGTCGTCAACGCTTCCTTGTCTTTAGCCGGTTTGCCTCGCCCTAAAACCAAAATCTAACTTTGCCAAAACACTAGTACCTTGTCAGCCTAATCCGGTGAACCCTGTTTTGTGTAAGCCTGCGTTGCCGTCAGTCGACTCCCAGTATTCCTCCTTAGATAATCATTGACAAAGGATTTATCCATTCGCTATAATAACAAATACTTATAGAATAATGTGGATAACTCGAATCATCGAATCAATGCGATGAATGGGAAGAGTAGGTACATTCCGCTCCGACAGAGAAGAACGCCACCGGCTGAGAGCGTTCCAGGAACCGTGTATTGAAGTGCACCCAGGAGCAGGACGGCAGAAATCAGTATGCCGTCACGGCGGCAGCCGTTATCAATGCTGAGCGGGGCGGCATGCCGCCCAAGCAGAGTGGGACCGCGGACCACCGCCTCTGTATGAGACGGTGGTCTTTTTATATCTAAATGATTGAAGGGGATGGAGAATGTTTTCGCGAATTAAGAGAGATATTAAAGTAATCTTTGAACGTGATCCGGCGGCAAAAAGTATTGTGGAAGTCGTTTTGTGTTATCCAGGTCTTCATGCACTGTGGTTGCATCGGATTGCTCATTACTTTTATCTGCGCGATTGGATTGTGCTGCCGCGTTTAATTCAAACGTTTAGTCGCTTTTTGACTGGAATCGAGATTCATCCTGGTGCAAAGATTGGCGAAGGATTTTTTATTGACCATGGTATGGGGACGGTAATCGGCGAGACTGCGGAAATTGGTGAGAACGTTACTCTGTATCAGGGGGTCACACTGGGAGGAACCGGTAAGGAGAAGGGCAAGCGGCATCCGACGATTGGCAACAATGTTGTCATTGCGTCCGGTGCGAAGGTGCTCGGGTCTTTTACGGTAGGAGACAACTCGAAAATTGGTGCAGGATCTGTTGTTTTAAATACCGTTCCGCCGAATTCGACAGTCGTCGGTATTCCGGGAAAAGTGGTTGCCCGTGCTGGGGAAAACATCGATTTACAGCATGATCGTCTGCCTGACCCGATTAATGAGATGCTGTTCTGCATGCAGCGGGAGTTGCGGCAGGTTCATCGTCAGGTGGCGAAATTGGAGGAGGAACTGAAGAAAGATGAGTCTTAAAGTATTTAATACGCTGACCAAAAAGAAAGAAGTATTTACTTCGCTTGAGCCTGGCCGGATAAAAATGTATGTATGCGGTGTAACACCGTATAATCATCCGCATATAGGCAATGCCCGTCCTTTTATTACCTGGGATGTTATTCGCCGTTATCTGGAGTATTCCGGTTATCAGGTTACCCATATTCAAAATTTTACTGATGTGGATGATAAGATTATTCATGCCGCTAACCGGGAAGGCGTAACCTGGGATGTGATTGCCAATCGGTATATCACTTCCTATTTTGACGTAATGGACCGGTTGAATGTCCGGCGCGCCAGTGTATATCCGCGTGTGTCTGATCATATGCAGCAGATTGTGGATATGGTTGCTAAACTGGTGCAGGACGGATTCGCGTATGAAACCGAAGGCGACGTGTATTTTAGTGTGGAGAAATTCTCCGGCTATGGCAAGCTGAGCGGCCGGTTACTGGATGATATGAAAGCCGGGGCCCGGGTGGAGGTAGACGAACGGAAACAGCATCCGATGGATTTTGCTCTCTGGAAGAGCGCTAAGCCTGGCGAGCCTTCCTGGGATAGCCCCTGGGGCAAAGGGCGGCCGGGCTGGCATATCGAATGTTCGGCTATGTCCTTTCAGTACTTGGGACCCAGCTTTGACTTTCATGGCGGCGGCAGCGATCTGGTATTTCCCCACCATGAAAATGAAATTGCCCAATCGGAAGCCTTCACCGGCCTAGAGCCCTTTGTACGTTATTGGCTGCACAACGGTTTTATTACTGTCAACGAAGAGAAAATGTCTAAATCGCTGGGGAATTTCTTTCTGGTTAAAGATATCTTGGAACATTTCCCGGCTGATGTACTGCGGTTCTTTATCTTATCTACTCATTACCGCAGTCCCCTGGATTTTAGTGACGAGCGTCTGCATGAAGCGGCCCGCGGCCTGGAGCGCTTAAAAACACCAATGGAAATGTGGGATTTGCTGGAGGCGACAGCCTCAGGTAAACCAGGCGAGGCTGCTGCGGCGCTTACGCAAGCGGCTGCACAAGCAAAAGCGGATTTTGTTGCGGCTATGGATGATGATTTTAATACAGCACTGGCAATCAGTGTCATGTTTGGGTTAGCCAAGGAGTTAAATATTTACCAGAGTGCTGTAGTCAGCGGGAAGGAATTACATGATCAGAAGGCGTTTTCGGCTGCCAAGGAAACCTATTTGCTGTTAGGGGATATTTTGGGGATTTTCGGCGGTGATAGTCAAAGTGAAATCTCTGATGACAGCAAGCTGGTTTCTCAATTGATCGAGCTAATTATCGAAATGCGTCAGCAGGCCAGGCAGAAAAAAGATTGGGCAACCGCCGACCAGCTGCGTGACCGGTTGGGCGAAATTGGCATTGTATTGGAAGATACTCCGCAAGGGGTGAGGTGGAAACGACGTTGAAATTCAGTCAGTTTCAAAATTTACTGACAGGAGCAATCAATCGGGTGGGGGAGGCATCGCCCTCCCCGGCCTCTGTCGCTCCTGAAGCACTTCCTCCCTTAGTTTTGGCTTATATAGGAGATGCCTGGTTTAGCCTGTATGTCCGTACCCGGCTGCTTAGTTATGAATGGCGTCAAGTCAGGGTGCTGCATACGCTTGAAGCAAATGTCGTTTCAGCTACGATGCAAGCTTATGCTTTACGGCAGCTCGAGTCTACGCTCACCTCTGAGGAGTTGGAAATTGTCCGGCGAGGCAGAAATGCGAAATCACGTACTCCTAAAAGCGCCTCTGTTCAGGACTATCATTCCAGCACAGGTTTCGAGTCCTTGCTGGGTTATTTATTTTTAAAACAACAGGATCGTTTAAATGAATTAGCTGCTGCAGCTTTCACAGTTATTACCCAGGAAATTATGAACAAAATGCAGCAGGGAGGTAAAAAATGAAAGTAGCATTAATCCATCATACACCTACACCGGAGCGAACGGTAGCAATGGCTGCCAGGCTTTGCTATTCTCCAGCCGGGGCGGAGGAATTGGCGGAATCGATGTCTGAGCAACAGGTAAGCCGGCTAGTCGGCAAAATTATCGAACTTGGACATTTTTCCACTCTTGAGCATGTCAGCTTTACCTTTGCGGTCGAAGGGGTTTCCCGGGTCTTAACCCATCAACTGGTCAGACACCGTATCGCTTCATACTCGCAGCAGTCGCAGCGCTATGTTAAAGAGCATGACTTTGAATACATTGTTCCGCCTTCGGTTGCCGCCAATCCAGTGGCCAAGGAAAAATTTCATGTGCTGATGGAAACCATCCGCCAAACCTATGATGAATTGGTTTCTCTTGGCGTACATCAGGAGGATGCCCGCTATTGCCTGGCTAACGCTACTGAAACGAAAATTGTGATTACGATGAATGCCAGAGCGTTATTGCACTTTTTTCAGTTGCGCTGCTGCACCCGTGCCCAGTGGGAAATTCGCCGCTTAGCCGAAGCCATGCTTAAGGAGGTCCGGCAGGTAGCGCCACTCTTGTTTGCCAAGGCAGGGCCAACGTGCGTTACGGACGGCATTTGTTCTGAAGGCGATATGACCTGTGGCCGGCTGGCTGCAATCCAAGCTAAATCCTAGCGTATGTGACGCAGGTAAGATGAAGGAATGGTTGCGATAACCTGACTTATATATTAAAAGAGGGCATATTGCATCAAGGTGAAGGAGTATTATATACAGTACACTTTATGCTGCTTACAGTGCTCGGAAGGAAGGACAGTCATGGCTGAAGACTATATCGCCGGTAGAAATAGTATATTGGAAGCCCTAAAATGCGGCCGCAGCATCAATCGCATCCTGGTGGCCAAGGGAGACCGGCAGGGATCCATCCTGCAGATCCTGGCGCTGGCAAAGGAAAAAGGACTTATTATTCAGGAAGTAGAAAAGGCTAAACTAGACGCGCTGTCGGGAGGAGTCCGGCATCAAGGGATTGTTGCATCCGTTGCGCCGGTTGAGTATGCGGAAATGGAGGATATCCTTGCCCATGCTGCTGAACAGGGGGAAGATGCCTTCCTTATTTTGCTTGATGAATTGGAAGATCCGCATAATGTCGGCGCTATCCTGAGAACAGCCGATGCGGCGGGAGTTCATGGCGTTCTTATGCCCAAACGGCGCAGCTGCCCGTTGTCCGGTACGGTAGCTAAAACCTCTGCCGGAGCGGTAGAGTATGTTCCGGTTGCCAGGATCGGCAATGTGGTGCAGACCATCAAGCAACTGCAAAAACAGGGATTTTGGGTTATTGGTGCTGATATGAGCGGGGAACAGGACTACTTTGATGCCAATCTCAGCGGTCCGGTCGTTGTCGTAGTCGGTAATGAGGGCCAGGGTCTCGGTCGTTTGGTCAAAGAATCCTGCGATCTGCTGGTCCGGATTCCTATGATCGGCAAAATTTCGTCTTTAAATGCTTCTGTGGCGTGTTCGCTTATTTTATATGAAGTATTGAGACAGCGGAGGGTGAAGGCCAAGTGAGTTTGCCTAATCTCCAACTGAAAACTAAATATGCTCTGGTTCTTGCCCCATTACTGTTGGTCAGTATCGTATTAGCTTTTGTCGTATACCCGTTGTTTTATGATCGGGTATATGAAGGCGTTATGCTGGAGGATCAGGATGTCAGCGGTATGACGCGAACAGAGTTGAACGAGCTGCTTCACCAATTAAATGCGCGGGGACAAGAAAAGCTCGTCTTGCTATACCATGGCGATCAGGCATATTCGGTTCAGGCGAGAGATGTAGGTTTTTCCATCGATGTGGATTCGACCGCAGAGGCGCTATGGAATTACGGAAGAATCGGCTCCTGGTGGGAGCGAATCCAAAGTATCCATACCGCTGGTAACAAAACGCAGAAATTGCCTGTTCGTATTCGTTTCGACTCCGACCGGCTGGATGCGGTTGTGGCTGCCTGGAAACAGGAGATTGAAAAGCTGCCGCAAAACGCGTCACTCAGTCTGGTAACAGGCGGGATTGTTCCGGAGGTGAAGGGAGTCAGGTTAATGGAGGCGGAGTTGCAGACTTCCTTGCTGCGAGCATTTTATCGTCCGGATATCCAACATATACCGATGCCGGTGGTAACGGTGGAACCAAAAGTCACCGCGGACTCGTTGCGCCAGGCTGGCATCATTGTTATGCAGTCGGTATTTTCCACTCGGTTTAATACAGGAGATGTCAAACGGTCAATTAATATCAAGCTGGCAGCCGATAAGATTAATGGTCAGATTCTGCAGCCAGGGCAGACGTTTTCCTTTAACGAAACAGTTGGTCCCAGAGATAAGGCCAGCGGATTTCAAGAAGCGATGGAGCTTTTTGATGGCGAATTAGTGCCGGGAATCGGCGGCGGCGTATGTCAGGTGTCTTCGACTTTATACAACGCAGCCCTGTTGGCTAATCTAGCAATCAAAGAGCGGCTGAATCATGGGAAACCACTAGGTTACATTGGTCTTGGCCGGGATGCTACCGTCGTATATGGAGTCCTGGACTTTAAATTTGTTAACTCATCAGACGCGCCGGTTATGATTCTTTGTGAGGTAAAGGGGGATACGCTGTATTCCGCCATTTTTGGCCGCGAGAAATTGAAAGAGCGGATTGATATCATTATCACTGATCAACAGGAAATACCGCCTGTGACGATAAAGAAGCCTGACGCGGAATTGTTGGCAGGTGAAACTAAGATTGAAGATCAGGGTGCCCCTGGCTATATCGTGAAGGTTTATCGCTTGGCCAGCCTGGAAGGTAAGGTTATCAAACGGGAATTTTTGAGTAGAGACAAGTATATGGCTGACAATATTGTGATCAAAGTAGGCGTGAAACCTAATCCCGAAAATTCCGATAAGGGATAATAAATGACGGAGGCAGCTCCTGTGGATGTTTTATTGGTTGATGGATATAATGTGCTCTATGCGGCATATCAGGAACTATTAATAGAACTGGGACATGCCAGAGAGCAGTTTGCGGCAGATTTAGCAGAATATGCGACCTTTGAGGGACTGAAGGCAATACTGGTTTTTGACGCACATTCCGCTGCTGCCGGCAGAGCTGTACGTTCGGAACTCATGACAGAGAATATTGAAGTTATTTATACTGCCGAAGGTGAAACGGCAGATAGTTTTATTGAAAAAATGGCGTATAATCTGGTTCGGCAAGGCGAACGGGTTTTTGTCGTGACATCAGACCGGATGGAACAGACTGTCGCGTTAGGAACCGGGGCATATCGGATAACCGCCCGTGAACTTGGCGTGCGGGTCAGGCAAACCAAGCAAAAGCTGAGTATGCAAACCCAGGCTGTAACGTATCGTGACCGCCGTGAACTGGCTAATCACCTGAATGAGGACGTTGCCGCCCGGCTGGATAAATTGCGGCGAAAGCTGTAAGGATTTTGCATCGCCGATCTTCTGGTATTGCCGTGTGCTTTTTGTCAAAATGTCTGTCCTGTTTGACAAAAAAACGTCTTACTATATTGTGTGTTGTTTCAGCTGCCCTGGGGAGAGAGGGGTCTTGGCAGACAATTAGCTTGACTTAGGAGTGGCGTGTAGAGTATAATTTGATAGAAAAGTGGCATGTACTAAAGCACATACAGCTTCGCTTTAGTGCATTTTATTTTTACGGTCAGCGAAAATTGAAGAGTGGGGGCGATGCGATGCGGGTTAGTGCTCAATACGATGTATATAGTTGTTTTGAGAACATGACCGATGAGGAAATCGTGCTTGATGCGAAAGAAAATGAAAGCACGCTCGCGCAAGAGTATCTGATTGGCAAATACCGCAACTTCGTTCGGGCCAAAGCTAGATCGTACTTTCTAATCGGCGCAGATCGTGAAGACATCATTCAAGAAGGCATGATTGGACTGTATAAAGCCATTCGTGATTTTCGCAATGATAAGCTTTCCTCTTTCCGGGCATTTGCTGAATTGTGCGTGACTAGGCAGATTATTACTGCTATTAAGACAGCTACCAGACAAAAACATATTCCGCTGAACTCATATGTATCTCTTAATAAACCCATTTACGACGAGGATTCTGACCGGACACTATTGGATGTTCTCTCAGGATCAAAGATATCTGATCCGGAAGAACTCGTGATCAATCGAGAAGAATTTGTTGATATCGAACAAAAAATGGGCGAGATTTTAAGTGAGCTGGAATGGAAAGTACTCATGGCCTATCTGGATGGTAAGTCATATCAGGAAATTGCTGTTGAACTTGAGCGGCATGTAAAGTCGATTGACAATGCATTGCAACGAGTAAAACGGAAATTAGAGCGATATCTTGATAATCGGGCTGATGATAACGACATTCGCGGCATGTATAAGGGTTTGGTCGGATTGAATCGCGAAATGCAGGAACTGGAGTTCTGCGGCTCGCAAGATGAATAATGTTATTTGTAGTTGAAAGGCATCCGTTAGGGTGTCTTTTATATTTTTTAGGTATTTATTCAATTATTTTCTTATGCAGTGATAAAGGAATATGCTGATTTTTGCCGAATGATACACTGTGTATACAGGTGAGCACTATGGGAGGTGATACCGATGATGGTGCAGCGCATTGTGGAATTTGTCCGTGATATTGAAAAACATGACGAGAAATTGGTACTGATTGTTGGCCAGCCGGGTAGTGGCAAGAGTAAAATCATGCGCGAACTGGGCGCTATGCGTGGCTGGGAGTATGTCGATTCTCGCGTTCTGGTAACAGAGGAGCTGTTAGAGTTGGTGCCGCAGGCGAGATCACTGGAAGCGCCTCGAATTATGGATACTATTTTGAGTAAATTGGAAGCGGAAGTCATTTTACTGGACGGCATTCAAGCTCTTTTTGCACCGGTTTTACAAATGGACCCGTTAGGAATAATACGCCGTTTAAGCCGTAAGCATATGATTGTGGCGGCGTGGCCGGGACAATTTGAAAATGATAAGTTAGTGTTTAATCAGGACGGCCGGTTGCCGTACCGTGAGTATGAGCAGAAGGGACTTCAGCTTGTTCAAATCGACTAAGTGCATCAGGTCGGTTCATCCTAGTGGTGATCCGGCTTTTTTTGCATATGCTTACGCTAGAGGAATTATTGTTGAGGTGATGTAAATGGCAAAATATAAGACAATTGGTATTTTAACCGGCGGAGGAGACTGCCCCGGACTCAATGCGGTAATCCGCGCTGCTGTCAAAAGTGCATTAGGACGCGGTGTCCGTGTATGGGGGATACAGAATGGTTTCGGCGGATTAGTCGAAGATCAAATGATTGAGCTTGATGACAAAAGTGTGTCTGGGATTCTGCCGCGAGGCGGGACAATTCTGGGAACGACAAACCGTGATAATCCGTTTGCCTATGCCAAAGAGGTTGACGGAAAACTTCAATATCAGGATATGTCGGGAAAAGCCCTGGAAAACCTGCGGCGTAAAAATATTGAAGCCTTGATTGTCATTGGCGGCGATGGAAGCCTGGCTATTGCTACAAAATTTAATGCTCTGGGATTCCCTGTCGTCGGAGTTCCCAAAACCATTGATAATGATATTGCCGGCACAGAAAGAACCTTCGGTTTTGATACCGCTGTTGGTATTGCTTGTGAAGCGCTTGACCGCCTGCATACTACGGCTGAATCGCATCACCGGGTCATGATTTTGGAGGTGATGGGGCGTTATGCCGGTTGGATTGCCTTGCACGCCGGTCTGGCCGGAGGAGCGGACTGTATTTTGATCCCTGAAATACCCTATCATATGGATTCGGTATTAGAAAAAATTAACCGCCGCCGCCTGGTTGGCAAACACTTTAGTATTATCGTTGTCGCTGAAGGCGCAAAGCCTGTCAATGGTGAAATAACCATTTCCCAAATTGTCGAAGGCAGTCATGAGAAAATCCGCTTAGGTGGTGTCGGTGTAAAGCTGGCGAGGGAAATTGAGGCTTTGACCGGCTTTGAGTCTCGCTGCACCGTATTGGGTCATGTGCAGCGGGGCGGCACGCCAACCGCCTTTGACCGCGTTTTATGTACCCGTTATGGGGCGGCGGCTGTCGATTGCTTGTTCGAGGGAGTTAGTGGCTATATGGTGGCTCTGCGCCAGGACCGGATTATCCGGTTGCCGCTGGCTGATGTGGCTGGCATTACCCGGCAAATTGAGACTGATGACGAGCTGGTATCTGCCGGACGCGCCATTGGCATTTGCTTTGGTGACAAGACAGTATAATTTAATTCACTAAGCTATGTTTTGCTCTTCACACAGCCTGTTGATCTCCGGCTCTTGAGCCGGAGATCAACAGGCTGTAGCTCAGACTCTATCTTTCAGAATATGGCTTTTCTTTATGTATAATTGCTTATCTGAACGGCAATGATGACAACAGGATTTCGCAATCATATGGAGGTTGTCAGCATGAAGCCGGCAGATGTTTATATACGGCAGTCTGAATTTTTAAGGAAACTTTCGATCATGCATCACAAGAACCCTGCGCTCAGTGTGTCTGCACTGCTTAAAGCAATGCGCCTTGCCCGGCGTAAAGAACGCAATGGGCCGACTTCGCCAGGACCGCGTTGACGATTTTTCATGTAAATGATATGATGGGACAAAATGATTCTCCTGGGGGATATTTTATGCAACAGCGGTTTTCCTTTTGTCCCAAATGCGGAGGAAGCTTAAGCTATACGGCGCGTAATGGAACCGGGCGGCTGGTTTGCGGGTCCTGCGGCTATGTAATGTATGAAAATCCGGTAGTGGGTGTAGCGGGGATATGCTTACAGGACAATAAAATCCTGCTGGGCCGCCGTTCTGCCCATTCTACATATCCCGGACTTTGGTGTATTCCCTGCGGCTATGTGGAATATAATGAAGATGTGTGGGAAGCTCTGAAACGGGAATTCTTTGAAGAAACCGGACTGCTTGTTCAGCCGGAGCATGTTTTTACAGTGCTTTCTAATTTTCACAATCCTCAAATGCATACGGTAGGCATCTGGTTTTCTGTTAGCGTAGTGGGCGGCAGTGTCCAGGCAGGCGATGACTTAGACCAGGTGGATTTTTTTCCGCTGGATGCAGTTCCCGCGTTAGCTTTTCCGACAGACTATACAGTGATCTCCATGTTAAGCAGCCAGGCACAGGCCAAACAGGCGAAGTGCTGTGCCAATCCTAAAACTGGGGACTAGTTGCCGGACAAGGCGGAAGGCCGCCAGTATGCCCTGATGAAAAATGCCGTATGGTGAAATTTTGACCGGCAGTCGATTTAAGGGCAGTGTGAAAGGAAATGACAAAGTGAACGAGATACTTATTGCGATTATTATCGGTATTGTCGAAGGCTTAACAGAGTTTCTTCCTGTCTCATCGACAGGACATATGATTTTGGTCGGTTCGTTTTTGGGTTTTGAGGGTGAAAAGGCAAGTGTCTTTGAAGTGTTCATTCAGTTAGGCGCTATTTTATCAGTTCTGATTTTCTATCGCCAAACATTTATCGATATGTTTAGTCCGCGCAGACTCCAAGCCGGTTGTTTCAGTGTCTGGCATATTGCGGCAGGTATCCTGCCCGTCCTGGCTGTTGGTTTTGTTTCTCATAAGCTGATAAAAACGTATCTTTTTTCTCCGCTGACAGTAATCATTGGCTTGATAGCCGGCGCTATTCTCATGCTGGTAGCTGAAAAGAAGGCTACCCGGCCGGTCGCTCGTCACTTGGATGAAATTAGCATTCGCCAAGCGCTGTTAGTCGGTTTGTTTCAGATCTTTTCGCTCTGGCCAGGATTTTCCCGTTCCGGTTCGACCATTGCCGGCGGACTGTTTTTTGGCTTAAGCCGTAAAGCGGCGGCCGAGTTCTCCTTTATTATTGCCGTACCGCTGATGCTGGTTGCGTGTGTTTATGATTTGCTAAAGATTTGGCAGACCTTGAGTATTGCGGATATAAAAATGTTTGCCACCGGTTTTGGCGTTGCCTTTGTCGTAGCGTATTTCTCTATTGTTTGGTTTTTGAAATTCCTTAATAAATCGACTTTGGCTTCATTTGCCTACTATCGATTCGTCTTGGCCGGACTGTCCTATTATTACTTTTTTATTCGCTAACAGACACGTGCCGTAAAAAATACGTAAAGTGAAAAAGTAAACAAAAAAGTCCTGATAAAGGTGTTGACATAGCGGATTTAGTATTATATAATAAATTTCGTCACTAAGACAGCGCTGGCGTAGCTCAATTGGTAGAGCAGCTGACTTGTAATCAGCAGGTTGTGGGTTCAATTCCTATCGCCAGCTCCATATGGAGGGATTCCCGAGTGGCTAAAGGGAGCAGACTGTAAATCTGCCGTCTTTGACTTCGGTGGTTCGAATCCACCTCCCTCCACCATAAGCAGCGAACCAAGTTGTCGCGAGCCGGCAGGCAAAGCGATAACTTGTGTGAGTCGCTTAGTTCCGGGCGATAGCAAGGAACATCCTTTATAACTATAATATCGCGGGGTGGAGCAGTTGGTAGCTCGTCGGGCTCATAACCCGAAGGTCGCAGGTTCAAGTCCTGTCCCCGCAACCATGATTTAAACAGCTTATCTGCGACAGCCAAACATCTGCCACTAAGCCGCAAAACGGCTTAGTAGTGTCTAGATACGAGGCGGAAGCGAGGAGGTGCAGCGCGGCGCACTGGGAAGTGCGTAAGCAAGCCCCCGCAGCGACAACGAAGTAGATGGGCGCTAATAAGTCGTTTTGCCTTATGCTGGTGTAGCTCAGTCGGTAGAGCGTATCCTTGGTAAGGATAAGGTCACCGGTTCAATCCCGGTCACTAGCTCCATTTTAATACGGCGGCGTAGCTCAGCTGGCTAGAGCATTCGGTTCATACC
>POVV01000750.1_pt1 | contig 17143 bp, 17 predicted proteins | sample 1560271 | NCBI WGS metagenome assembly POVV01 (sample SAMN08337232, study PRJNA429181) | Bioreactor metagenome, whole genome shotgun sequencing project. | biome: cows' rumen and soil; feature: anaerobic; isolation source: anaerobic chemostat enrichment culture, galacturonate as sole carbon... | reverse complement strand
CGTTGTGTCAGTGATGCACCTAAGCTGCCAGCTAAATGATATCGGCGTTCACTCCAGTCTAAACATTGTCGAGCAAAGCAACGACGACAGTTTCGCTTTTTCTCGACTTCTATTCCGAAGTTTTTAAGTTTGGTTTTACCTGCTTCGGTTAATAGGAAATCTTTACCTGATTTCTCCAGAAATCCATCTTCAAGTAGTTTGTCTGTTAAGCTTACCCCTAGTTTGCCTGCCAGATGATCATAGCAGGTTCTTGCAAGCTGTAAAGCTTGTACTTGATTCGATTCTCGAAGGGATCGAATGGGTTTGGAAGGAGAAATTGCAAGAAGGGCTTCAAGCGCAGTTGCCACTTCGGTAGTTGCAAGACGAAAATATTTATGGCGGCCAAAGGACTCTTGAACGAGGAGCCCTCCCTTTATCATTTTAGCGAGATGTGTGCTAGCCGTCTGAGGCGATATCCGGGCGGAACGGGCCAGTTCGCCTGCAGGTAAGGCTTTTCCGCCGAGCAAACTTAGAAGCATTGTGAGACGTGAAGGATCACCGATGAGAGAGGCAATTTCTACGAGATTAGGATTTATCATCATATTTTAATAGCTCCTTGTAACATTCATACTTCGATTCTAGCCGAATTATTGCTATGTTACAATATGCTCAAAGAAAAAGTGGGATATGACGGAGGTATCGTAGATATGAATGATAAGCACGGCTTAATAGAGCAACATGGCTATATTAAGCAGCAACAAGACGGATTATATGCAATACGGGTTCGAACCATTGCAGGTAACTTAACTAGTTTTCAATTACACAATCTAGCAGATTTATCCGATAGATACGGCAATGGTCAAGTGCATATTACCACTCGGCAATCAGTAGAACTGCATTGGATACCGGAAAAAAAATTAGACAGTATTTTTCAAGAAATAAATGAGTTAGGTTTACTGCTTGCAGTTCGTGGACCGCGAATATTAACCGTTATCGCTTGTCCTGGAATAAGGCTCTGTAAAAAAGGGATTTGCAATACTAAAAATCTAGCTACTCAATTGGATGCTTTAATGGTAGGACGGAGTCAGCCGTCAAAAACTAAAATTGCTTTAAGCGGTTGTCCAAACTCTTGTGCTAAGCCTCAAATCAATGACATTGGGCTACATGGAGTTATTGTCCCAACTGCTGACAGTGGTTGTATTGAGTGTAAAACTTGTGAAAAGGTGTGCAAATTTAAGGCAGTTTCAGTACAGGACGGTAAGCCACATATTGCGGTTGAAAAGTGTATTGGCTGCGGATTATGTGTGAGAATTTGTCCTAACCACGCTTTGCACATCCATAAACAAGGTTATAGCCTTTACATCGGCGGAAAGATCGGTAGAAAACCAATCTTGGGTAATAAGATTTTTGCTGTTATACCAGAGCAGGAAGCTATTTCCTACATTGAGATCGTACTTCATGTTTATAATCAATTAGCTTATAAAAACGAGCGAATTGGGGATGTAATAAATCGAATCGGTTTGAATAGTTTCCTGCAAAAAATATTGCAACATGTTCCAGAAGGCTAATATCCTGTTAAAAACGCTCGCATTATAACAGAATGAAGATAAAGATAAGCACGGTCTGGATAATATGCCACGGAATGATTTAATGACATGTCCGTAGCTTTTATTCTTTTTATCCTGCGCTCTCCATATATCTATATGGGAGGGGATTAAAAAGTGGGAGAGAAAGAAAATTATGTTTTTCAAACACTGTTTGGAATTTATGAACGAAGTTTAGATGAGGCAAACAATATAATAGCCCGTGCACAAAATCCTTTAGCGGCTCTAAGTGTAATTATTGCGATCTGGGGTTATATGGTGCAGTCGATAATTTCATCACCAATACCAAGAATAACTTTAGAAAATTGCCCTATAATAGGAGGATTATACTTAGTCTTAATCCTAACGGTGTTTTATGTGATTCAGTCAGTTTATTATCTCTGGCGCGGTTTTCGGCAAGGGTTTAAATATGAACTTGTTGCGTCGCCAAGTCAGGTTGAATCATTAATAAAATCGCCTGACAGTGATAAAGACGTATTTCTTAAGCTAATAGAAAGGTATAAAAGTGCTAGTGAATTTAATAATGAAAAAAATATGGAGAGAATGGTATATATTAGGACTGCAACGGAAAAAATAATTCTAGCGGTGGCATCTTGTTTTTTTGCAAGCATCTTGTTTTGTATCATTATTCTTTTAAAGTGAGAAACTGGTAGCATTTTACGGAAGGTGACAGTATAAATAAATCAAGCATTGATGAATCGGTAGATATGAGATTAACTCGTATTGAAAATGGATTAGAGGATATTAAGAAGCAACTTTCATCGATTTCAGAGAGAATGAATCTGATTGACTCAAATACTATTTCAACAACTAAAACAACATGGGACAAACATTATAGTGTTTATTAGAATGATATAGGAAAGAGACTCAGAGATGCCCCGCTGTTTGTTAGCAGTTTAAATGAATTTGCAATTGATGTGTATAAGCTGATAGTTGAACCATATTGGCCTACGCGGACTGCGTTTGATACAATGGTTGCGGAAGCAGAGCTGGAATATACTCAAAAAGAATATGTTTCATTGGCAGATTTAAAGCGAGAGAATAAAAATGTATGAAGTTGTTATTCGACTCATCTATACTTGCATTTTGCCGCAAACAGGCTATAATTAAAAATAGGTGGGAATTAAAAAGTCGACGTGACCTGAAAGTGCAGCAACACTTCCAGGCCCGCGCAAGGTGCACACACACCTACACGTAACAGCCAAGCTGTCCACGACGACATTTCTATTATACACCGGGCTTTTGCCGCTGCACAAGCGGGGGAGCGCGGGGGTAATAGCCGTTGCCGCCGACGCGCCGGGCTGTGGGTGCGACTGGACGCAGCAAATGATTTGGACTAGCCTCATCAGCTACTGAGCAGCAGGCAGACCAGACCAGGACCTAAGGGTTTGTGGCCGCCTGATTGTTTGGCCGGGTATACCGGCTTATTAGCGTTGAGTATGTAACAGACATCGAAACAGGACGCATGTGTAGGGTAAACCCTTTGCATGTGTCTTTTTAATTTCCCCCTGTAAAAAAGCTGACGGCCAACCGGTCGCAGTCTAAATATAGGGGGTATATAAATGTCTAATCAAGTAACGATACCCGGCTCAGTTTCTTGTACGGGACCGGTATCTGCCCTGACGGCAGAGCGAGACCGGGAGCCGCAGCTGTCGGGGCCAGCACAAGACGACCGGCTTATGCTGCAAAGCATCTTAAACGAAGCTTTTAATCAGTATATTTTTACCAGGGTGGACAATATCCTCAAACTGGCCGAAACCAATGATGCCGATTATAGTGAGACGGTCAATAAGGTCAGCGGCCTTCTGAACCGGCTCCTGAAACTGGCTGGGAAACTGAAGGAGCAGTACCCGGAATTGATTGAACTGGTCATGGAGTTGGAGTCGTACATAGCCCTGGAATCAGGCCAGTCGGCGGAAATCGCCTACAAGCAGGGATTACAGGACAGCGGCTATATTCACAAGGAATTTATGACTTTCCAGCAGCAGCGGTAGGATTGAAGGGCAGTGGTGGTTAAATTCTCCTGTCAAGCATCCGAAATATCCGCAGTGGGCATACGAGTTTGCGTTCTCATTAATTACTTTATACGCAGCACAAAATCGTGATATATTGGCGATTTTACATGAAACAGCGCATACAATGTATACCGTATGCGCTGTATATTTATGGTGAAATGCACCGTAGAAAATGCTTATCAGGTATGCGAGAATAATTTACACGGGATGCTTAAAAACACATCATTATTAATCTTAAACCCATGTTTCACGTAATAACTTGATATTGTTTCTGTTGTTTGCACTAACCATTCCGAGTTTGGGAAATGCTCAATACAGCGTTTTACCAATTCTTTGCCGATTTCCTTGTTTTGAAATTCTGGTAATATAATTGCTTATCATATCTGAAGTCTCTGAGCCATTTGACCAACCTACAGACATAAATAATTTATGTAATTGTTCAGATGGTAAATCTTTTTTCGTGTCATTATAAATAATATCCATACGTTTCTATCCTTTTGATAATATAAATTTCTACACTTCACATTATCCCGAACAAGTTATCTACATCATAGCATGATAATATAAGTAGGGAAAGTGAGAGAGTGAGTCCTATATTAATTTGGCAGGGGTTTTGAAGTCTAGCGGGAATGTAATTATAAAAAGGGATAAGTGTCTATCAATTAAAAGGATAGTGTGTATGGTATGAAAAAAATTTGTAAGCGTTGCGGTCAACCCGTCATAATAAATCAAGATTATTATGACGTATTTGAGGGAATGCATTGGCTTTGTTTTCATTTATCATTTGAACATGGAAATTATGATCCTGACGAACCTTGCGATGATCCTAGTTGCCCATGGAATAGGATTAGTGAAAGTTACCGGGCAGACTATTCAGAAAGAAACTGGGATATCAAACTGATAGCATGTAATAGTCGCCAATTAATAGAAATGAAACTTGTCGATTGGGAAAGTAAGCATCTTCCGAGCATGTGTACACAAATCGGCTTTTTAGGTGGTGTAGTTGGCTACAAGGGCAAAAAAGTCTGGTATGAACTATCGGAAGTGAATAACTTTATAGATCATTAAATAAGTTGAATGAAAAGTATATTGGAAGAGCAGTTTTAAAAAGTATGAGCCCAAGAGAATTTGAGATGGAAATTGAAAACATTGATAAGTTCGGACACTTTGTTTTAAAATATAGCTTTACTTTTTACGAATATATTGGCGATCATCGAGTTGAGTCACTTATCAATAGTGGTTTTGAGATTGATTTGCAAACAATTTGTAAACTTGCTAATGGTTTTACTAAGATGATTAACATGAGATATTCAAATAACCCCTGATATCGTCTATAAAGAAACTTAAAAGTATCAATGGAATATAAGCCGTTACACGATGAAGATCGTCAATAGAAGAACTGATGGCATTCATTCTTAATCAATGTAGAGATGGAGGACTATAGATGTTTACCTTTTGGGCAATGATTGTAATTGCAGCCTATGGCATACTTTCAGGGATAATCATTATATCTACAATTGTCTTTTTGGGCTATTTGGCTTTATTACCAAACCCGGAAGACCTAGTTGGAAAAGTTCTGATTATCTGGGGCAGTATACTGCTCGTTTACTCATATGCTCTGCATACTTTAACAATGTTTCTGCTACAGCCTCTTATTAATTTTACTCGAAAGAAAGTCCGGGAGTTACCTTATACACGTCGCTGGAGGTAACTTTCCGGGGGGATATTCAGGAGGACGTTATGTCAAAAATTTACGATAAGTTAAAGGGCGGAGATCTGCGGTCAATCGGTAAAGCCGAGGAAGTAGTTACAGATATTTTGAATGACAAAAATCTGTTTATAGAAGTTTTTGACGGAATGTTAAGTGATGATGCGCTTATTAGGATGAGATCCGCCGATGCTATTGAAAAAGTATCACGTCTTTATCCCGAATATCTTCAACCATTCAAACAGCGACTAATAGACGAGATCTCGCAAGTTAGGCAACAAGAAGTACGATGGCATATTGCCCAAATGTTCTCGCGACTGGAATTTCAGAAGGAAGAAATTTCGCAAGTAGTTAGTTTACTAATTGAATGGATAGACAACAGTCAAAGTAAAATAGTAAAAGTCAACTCACTACAGGCTTTAACTAATATAGCAAAAAAACACAATGAAATAATATTTTTGGCAATAAGCAAAATCGAGGAAGTAATAGACAACGGTAGTCCGGCTATGATAAGTAGAGGAAAGAAGCTATTAAAGGAGCTAACTGAATAACTAAAGATATAACTAGTTTGAAGTAAGCATGTTCAGAAATGGAAACCTTCGTCAATGATTTGACAGAGGTTTCATGTCCAATCTTCCGTAGAATTCGCTGACGTAGTTTGATTCAGAACCATTTCCTCTATAAAAAATGGTATTGGCTTAAAATGGATAATTGCAACGTCCTTATTAATAAACTTTGATGGGGAATGAATTTATAGAGCAAAAGGTGTGTAGCTTATGAAATCTGAAAAGACAGAAGGATTTGTCCGTCCAATAATGAGAGGTATATTAATTTTGTTGTTTTTTTTTAGTATACAGACGACCTGTGAAAGTAAGCAACAAGAACCCCAGTCTAGTATACCTGAGTTCAGATGGGAGCTTGTAGGAATTTACGATAATGATCTAAAAATTAGCATAGACATGAATAATGTAGAGCTAGATGAAGATAATGTTGTACGGTATTGGACAAAAAATGAAAGCATGTATCCAGATAGCAATTTTTATACTCTGGATTTTGATGAAGTCAAAATAAGAGAAAAGACTATACGTAATATCAAAAGACTTATTTACTTTAAAAATGGAGAGGTTAAAGTTATTGAATTTCCAATTTCAGAAGGCAAAATTCTTGAAAAAGGTCCAATTCCTTTAGAATTTAATTATCTTGTAAACAACCATCCAAAGTTCCGAGATAGTCATATAGAAAAATTTAATGATTTATGATGATACTTTTGAATATGTATACCCGCGAAACTTATTAGACTTTGGGGGACGCAAGGGGACGCAAAATCTGCTTCGCAGCAACACTTGATTTTAACTGAGATCAGGCATGGCAGAAGTAGAATATGCGTCCCGTGCGCCAAGAAGCGCACGGAGTAAAGCGGGTGGAAATCCCGTCTGGGAAGGTCTAGCCAACCACCCAGTATCCAGCCTTTCAGGCGATACTGCTCAGTATCACCGGCAGCATATTTCTTCGCAGTGTTTTTCGATATACCTAATTCTTTACCAATTGAATACAGGGATTGACCCGCCAGAGCCTTTTGTCTTATCATTAATATCAGCCCACTCCTTAACATTTGCTACCCCCTGGTGATCTAGTCAATCCCAATGGTAGCTTATGATTTTGGAGTGGGTCAATTCTTTTCCGGCTCTATAGGGCAATTATATCCCGGCGGTGACACATCATGGCTTCATTGTTTTTATTGTTTAAAAAACAACTCCCTGTCCCTGTGTTTCTTTCTGGATTTCTAGAGATATAAATTTTATTTAAAAGGAGTTTGCAAAAATGTTATTTACAGATATTACACTGATTACAGAAGATGTATTAAATCTTGTTGACTTTTATGAGGAGCTTTTTGGTATTTCCATCGAAAAAAACGATGTTCATACTCAATTTGAGATCGGATCTTTAAGAATTACATTATATTCTAAAAGAGCTGCTGAATCGAATATGGGTTTTGATTTTAAACAATATAATGGAACAGGGAAAATGACAATAGGATTCAATCTTGACGAAATTGATAATGAAGTGTTAAAACTTAAAGGATTAGGTGTTGAATTTGTGGCTGGACCGAAAACTTATCCATGGGGTGCAAAATCAGTGCATTTCAGAGATCCTGATGGAAATATAATATGTTTTCGTTGCTGGCCTAAAGTATAAAATCAGGGGAACAGCACTACTGGTTGATAAAGAGGATTCGTAGCAGGTTACGTTTAGAAGCATAAATCTTACCGTAATCGAACAGAATTCTTGCAGCAGCTCTATTCCACGCAATAACATTAGAAGCAAGGGGACGCAAAATCTGCTTCGCAGCAACACTTGATTTTATGCATTATAGAGGGATTGTGATCTATAACGTAAGAAGCAAAATGTACGTCTGTACTTTTACTACTCGATGAACGCAGTCAGTTTTTAAAATATAGGCTTAAAAGTTGTCAAATAGGGAGCGTCCCCTGGTGTCATAAGCGCAGTCGGACAAAAAGCGAAAATTACTGGACGGTGTTATGTACCTATACATATCCTAACGGTAAAAAATGCGACCAGGTAGGTAGAAAGCTGGATGATGATTTTTATAAGGCATTGTATCAGCATATTATCAAGATTGACGAGCAGACGTTGGAATTGGTAGATGAAACCAATGTACAATATAGGGAACTTAATGCACTAATTGATATGAAGCAGAAAGAGTTGGAGTAGACAGAGCAGGCAATAGAAAAGCTGTTTGAGCTTTTTGAGGATGGTGCAATTACTAAGCAGAGATTGGCTGACCGGATTGCTGGTCATGAAAAGACTAAGGTTGAGTTGGAAGTGGAGTTAGAGAAATGTAAGACGGCTTTGGCAGCTCAAGTCAATATGGTAACTGTTGAGATGGTTCAAAAACGGATTGACGAGTTTAAGTCATTGTGGATTAATGCTATTAATCCTAATGAACAAAATCGCGCATTTAAGCTGTTAATAGATCGAATTGTATATGATCGTGAGGATAATGGTCTGAGGTTAGAAGTTTTATATAAATAATTTGAAATAAATGAGAAAACCCTGCTAAATTTGTATTAATTTGGCAGGAGTTTTGTGCTTACATAGCAAATATTTTCAGAGAGAAATAGGGGTGTGTTATAGGTTGGATAGAAGCGCTCGGCATAAGTACTAAAATAAAATGTGATTGCCGGTTATTCGATTTGTTCTAAATAGAGTGCGAGATTCGAGCCTTTATGGCAACCCTCATAATATACAAATTTTTATATTGAGGAGGAAAGCTAATGAAAGAACATATTCTTGTGGAAAAAGCATTTCGTTATTCGGAGCCGACAGTTGAGCCTGTACCTATTAATTGCACATATCAGATGAAAAAAGGATACTGGATAAATAATAGTACAGGTGAAGTTATGATGTTAAGTAGTGATCAACAACGTCCTCAATCAAAAAAATGTGATAGAGAAACAGGGGAAGACCAGAAAGGTGAATAGAGTCGAATATTTAATTATTTCAAGTAAAATAGATTATTCTACGGATTTAATAAGCTGCGAATTCGAAAAACGTGGTTTGAAGTATTTGCGCTTAAATAGAGATCAGTTTTCTGATTATAATGTTATATATAGCCTTAGAGATGAAATTCTTAGAATTGTTATAGAAAAGGAAGAATATCATATTTCTCCAAATTATTTATCTTCAATTTACTTTCGAGCACCTGTTTTTTTACGAAATACAAATAAACAATATTCATTAAGTAAACAAGTCTATAGAAGCCAATGGAGTTCGTTTATCCGAAATCTTATTGTATTCGAATCGGCTAATTGGGTTAATCATCCAGTAGCAACATATAAAGCCGAAAACAAGTTATATCAGCTAAAAATGGCAAGCAAATGCGGATTTGCAGTTCCAAAAACTATTGTTGGAAATTTTTTGCCTCAGGATATTAATCGAAACCAAATATACATAGTGAAATCATTAGATACTGCTTTATTTTTTGAGGATAAACAAGAAATGTTTACTTATTCCACCAAGTTAAGCGGTGAAGAACTATTGGCGTCTGAATTAAGGTTAGCTCCAGTAATTATTCAAGAATATTTGCAGAATAAGATAGATATTCGTGTCACAATTATTGGAGATACGCTTTTTGCCGTTGATATTACTAAAAACGGGAATCCTATTGACGGTGATTGGCGTAAAGCTTCTAAGGAATCTTTGATGTATAGACCAATTGATTTACCTGACTCTGTAAAGGTTTTAATAAAAAACACAATGAAATCTTTAGGTTTAAAATTTGGCGGTATGGATTTAGCTTTAGTAAGTGACAATTATTATTTTATTGAAGTGAATCCAACAGGGGAATGGGGATGGCTAACTACATCTGCGCAACTTCCGATTGATAAGGCAATCGCAGATTATTTATCAGCCAAGCACGCATTATGATAAAAAATATTATTGGTATCATACTTCCTTTTTTGGATAATTACACATCAAATAAAAAGATTCGCAAAAAAATGAATGAATCAAATGGTCAACTAAGCGATATTGGAAATTCAGATGCCATATCATTAGATGTTTTGAAAAATCAATACTTGGACACATTGCATACAAAAGATAAGTTAGAGGATAAGGCCAAGTCAAACATTATAGCAGTTACAATATCAATTACGCTAATTATGGGTGCTTCTAACTTACTTAATACCATTTATTCCAAATTTCCTTATATTGGTCTTTATTGGAGCTCAGTTATTATGTTTGTTGCAGCAGTACTATACATGATCATAGCAGGTATTTTATCAATCAGGGTATTGGTGAATGAAAACATAATTTATACTGTGAGATTAAAAAGCTATGCTTTAAGCCAAAGCGAGTTGAGGAATGATTATGATATTTGCACTGTAATGAATAAGGCACAAAATTTAATTCGTAATAATGGAGTTTATACCTCGTATGAATGTATTAGAAATGCTCTTGTATGTCTATTTATTATATTAGTAATGGCTGTTTTTCCTTATTCAACGAAACAGAATGTTACACCACCAAGCTTAAGTAGTGTTAACGGTTATAAAATTGTTTATTCATCTGATGCAATAAAGCATATTGTAATAAACAATAATCAAGCTATCGTTGAAGCAACTGTAGTTGATGCAATAAATAGTAATAAAATAAATGATTCAAAAATCACAGGGTTAATTAATACATCAGAAAAAATATTTATAAAAGTGCAGTTAAACAATCAAACGCTTACAGTACTAGTTATTGAAGATTTTAAGTAAATTTGATTTGATCTATCAAAATTAACTTTCTTCTCTTACAAACCAGATATAAGCGTTGTTCCAGAAAATTTTGGATAGAAGTAGGGAGATAGAAACTTTGTCAATAGTTTTTAAAACAAGATACTTGTCAGCGCGATTTATGTAGTTATTCGGAAGCATACCTCGAAAGAGACTAATTATTTACTGAGTAATATAGATTTATAAAGGCGGAAAGAAATATATTATCATAAATGAGTGGAGGTTGCGACATGGGAGAAGCCAGTATAGTTTATTTTCCAGTAGGTAATGGTGATACAACCCTAATTAGGCTAGCGGATGGAACATCGTTACTTATTGATAGTAACATTACAAAGGATGCCATAAATAAAGATAATAGTGAGCGGTATGATGTTTACTCGTTTCTGTATAAAGAGTTAAAAAAAGAGATGGGTATAAGGCATCTTGATGCATTTATTCTCACGCATGCCGATGATGACCACTGCCGAGGTATCGGAGATATTTGTTATCTTGGAGATCCAGATGAATACTCAGATGGAGATAAAAAGAATGGATTAATAGTTATTGATGAACTATGGTTTACGCCACGACTATTTTTAACTGAAGAAGCGCAAAAAAGCGAGTGTGCTAAGGTTCTAAAAAAAGAAGCAGAACGTAGAATGACACTTTATAAGACAGGCAAATCGGAGAGAAATGATCCCGGAAATAGGATAAGAATAATAGGGTTTACAGAAAACAAAGACTTAAAAGGGTTAGAAGAGATTGTTACCGTTCCGGGAAATTTGATAGCAGAAATAAACGGAAAAAAGAAAACTGATTTTAGACTCTTTATCCTTGCCCCAGTAAAAAAAGATGTTGATGATAAATCAGGTGAGCGTAACGACAGCAGTATTATTATGCAAGCTCGCTTTGATGTTGACAAGGTGGGGGATGCTTGTGTTGCGTTTTTCGGGGGGGATGCAAGCTGCCCAATTTGGGAAAAAGTTATTGACAAAAATAATGAGGCTAATCTGAAATGGGATTTGTTTCTTGCACCCCACCATTGTTCTTGGTATTTCTTCAGTGAAGAAGGATCTGATGATAAAAACGCAAAACCATCCGAAAAAATCATAGAGTTACTCGATATGAAACGAGAAGGGGCATGGATAATATCATCTAGTAAACCAATAAAAGATGATGACGATAATCCTCCTCATTATCGTGCGGCAAAGATTTATAAAGAAATAGTAGGGAAAAATAATTTTTTATGTACAAGCGAATATCCTAAAGAGAAATCTCCAGAACCCATAGTATTTCTAATGAGTTCAAATGGACCCGTAAAAGACGAATTAAATGAAAACACGAAAAGCTCTGTAAATGCCGCCGTAAAGTCTGTTCTTGGCACTCCAACAACCTATGGAAAGTGAATTATTTTCGGCTCTGTTAAAGGAAGTTAACCCGGAAGACTACGGGAGTAATATCGTTGATGCATTTGAGGAATTGCGGCGAATCTTCGGTGCAGACGAAGTAAAGGCTTTCCATTGGAATGAGGACTATATCGCGGCAAGTTTTAGTGTTTCGGTGAGTAAGCCATCACGTGGAACTGTAAATGGTATTGATATAAGAGATAAGGAGCCTATACTTTTACTGTTTAGTAAAAAACTATACCCACATAAATGTCCAAGGGTAAGATCGGATCGTATCGGATTTCCTGTAAAAAATGTTCCTCACATTAGTCCGGGCTATCGAGGACAAGCTCCTAGTATATGTATTCATAGGGGCAATTATGATGACTGGTTTGCCGAACATACTCTTCAGGATATAATAGTTCGTATAAAAAGGTGGTTTCGGGATGCGGCTCGGAATAAACTAATTCCCGAGGGGGATTTGTATGAATTTACGCGTATGGATAATGCTACTGGAGTGGCAATATATGACAGTGCTATTCTCATAGATTATATCCATAAGTATTGGGATGAGAATGATGGACGAGCGGGCTATGCCTTCTTATGGATGGAAATATTATCTGAAGAAAGCTATGAAAAAAAAGATAATAAGTACGCAGTAAGAGTAGAGCAAGTAATTCACGGTAGCTTATTAGAGAAGGTACGGGATGTATTCCTAAGTATGAATCAGCTTCGTGAAGAGATGAAAATTAAAACAATACAACTTATTGGTATCTTAGTTTTTCCATCTAGAGAGAATCCTAGTAATCAATATATTAGTAATCAACCTCAAAAGTTAGAAGAAATATTAGAAATTGCTCACGAATTAGGTTTGCCAGTCCAAGAGGCACTTGAAGAGTACAATATACGCGAGTTAAAGATTCTTAAAGGGGTTCCGCTATTAACAACAATATTAAGACCTCGTAACATTATCGGTCTAGATACTAATATTGAATTCCTTCATCATGTTCTCTGCGCATTTGATGAGCATGATGTCAAAGACGGTATTTGGCAAAGAGAGACACCAACATTTATCTTAGGGCATCGAATGCCGCTTACTAAACGATTAGCACGAGAAATTTCTACTACACAAACACTTGAAAACGGGGATTTGGTAATTATTGGATGTGGTGCAGTGGGTTCCAAAATTGCATTATCTCTGGCACGTTCAGGAGAAACCGATCTTTGTCTTGTAGACGGCGATGAATTGTCTCCGCACAATATGGTCAGACATGCCTTGCTTGCGGATAGTGTTGGTACAAACAAAGCAAAGGCACTTAAAGCAGTTATTGAAGAGATTTATAGATCAGACCGAGCGAACATTTCAATAGATATATTCACCGATGAGATTCAGGAGATAGTACATAGTAGTAATGCCTTTAAATTAACACAGTCGAAAGCAATTATTGATTGTAGCGCCTCATCTAACGTACTAAATTTTTTTACAAATAAACAGATGCTAGAAATGCCTCCAGTTATTCGCTGTGAGATAACTGATAAGGGGAAGGTCGGAGTCTGCTATTCAGAAGGAAAACATCGCAACCCCCGTGTTGATGACTTACAGGCTATCTTATTCGATTTATCGCTAGATAATCCACGTATTTCGTCTTGGCTAATTGACCATAAATTAGAGAGTGAAGGAATGACAGGGGCAGCATTGCAGGATATAGATATAGGTATGAGTTGTAGTTCATCCACTTTAAAATTAGCTGATGATGTTATTTCTTATCATTCTGCAACTTTTACCATGGGTCTTAGAAAGGTGTTAAACTCAAATAATGATGTTGGAAATATCAGAGTCAGTTATTATGATGAGAAGGATGAAATATCGGGTTGCATATTCGAATTTGAAGTTAGGAAATTCTTAGTTTTTAATTCTGGTGAAGATACTAATTCGTGGGAAGTTAGAGTTAGTGATAATGCAGTTAATTTTATGTCAGAGCAACTTAGACGGGCTATTCCGGCAGAAACAGGGGGAATTCTGGTAGGCTATTTACAACCAAAACGTAAAATTATATATGTTACTCGTGCATTGAATGCTCCGCCAGATAGCCAGGCTAGTCCGTATGCTTTTATAAGAGGTATATCTGATAGCCCAGAGATAATAGATGAAATTGGTAGATTGTCTGGTGGATTATTAGGTTATGTAGGTGAATGGCACACTCATCCTTTTGGAAGTTCAAGACTAAGTTCAAGGGATATAACTTCCGCGCAAATGATAAAAGCAACACTAGATAAAGTAGGACTTCCGACACATATTATAGTCGTTTCACGGCAAGCTATTGCGTCGTATATAATTTAAAATAACAAGAGGAAACCCAAATGGTTTCCTCTTGTTATTTCCCGGGTGTATTTGAGAGTTTCTTTTCTTTATACCAAGACAGAAAAGCTAGATAAGGTATTTGGTCGGTCATCTTTTTAAAAAAACTCACATTAAGGATAGATAAACATAGTGAAGATATAATTAAAATAAAAAGACAAATAGTTTGAAGCCAAAATATTTCAAGCATTGGGTTTAACAAAAAGTAAAATAGTTTCCCAATTAAAAAAAATAGATAGAGTGTTAAAAGACATGCAAGACATCGATTTAAGTTTGCTAGAGCTACAAAGACTGCTCGTTGTCCCATTCTATCGTGTACGGGACTATAGACAAGGCCAAATGCTTCTTCGCGTTTTAAATCAGAAAGATTCAAATTATAATATTCTTTAAAAATTGTATCTAACTCGTTTGCAAGGATTGAGGAGAAGGGTATATCATAGTGTCTTCCTCTTATCAATGAAATCTCTTGGTTTTCTAAAATGTGGCTATCGGTGAAGAGTTTAGTATTGATAATCTTTTTTACGTATCCTAAAAGTCTCCAATACACTCTGGAGGCGGATTGCAATAATTGGCCACAAACATAGCTTAAGGCAAATAACAAGGCTAGGTGGAGATTTAGGGATTCTAAATTCCAAATGATCCAATTAGCATATTCAATTTTAACTATTAGTAAAGCGATTATTCCTGGCAAGAGAACGCTAACAAAATCATAAATTTGCAATGGAAGGTTCATTATTTACCTCCAGTCAAAGTTAAAAATGTAGAGGGTTTGTAAACAAAGCTCATTTATGTAATCATTTATAAAAATTTTCGACTATATTTACGGATATCCTGCAATTTTTTGTGTAATGTATTGCAATTACAATTGAAAGTTGATTTTGGCAATCTTATTGAGAAAGAAATCAAATTGCTAATATGATTCTGCACTCTTTAAGGAGATCTTTAATAGCTTTAACATTAACCCAATTACGCACTGGGATGTCTAGTGGGCAGAGTTTCTCTATTCTGGAAAAATACTTGACTTACCACAGTATCCCAATTATTATATAAGTAGTACTAATAGATAATAATTATCCGATATATAGCGTATGTAAAACCAACCACAAGCAAATCCTAAACAGTAGCTATGAAAACGAGGTGAAGCGAATGTCTGAGAAGCACGTTAACCACCTGGCGAATGAGAAGAGTCCGTACTTATTGCAGCACGCGCATAATCCAATAGACTGGTACCCCTGGGGCGAAGAAGCGTTTGCCAAGGCTAAGGAAGAAGACAAGCCGATATTTTTTAGTTGCGGCTATAGTACGTGCCACTGGTGCCATGTCATGGAACGGGAATCTTTCGAAGACCAAGACGTTGCGGCGTTGTTAAATAACTACTTTGTTGCCGTAAAGGTTGACCGGGAAGAACGGCCTGATGTTGATCATATTTATATGGCGGTGTGTCAGGCTGTGACCGGGCAGGGTGGTTGGCCGCTGACTATTGTGATGACACCTGATAAGAAGCCGTTTTTTGCCGGGACGTATTTGCCTAAGCATGCCAAATGGGGCAGGCCCGGGATTATGGAAGTCTTGTCAATGCTGAAGGAGCAGTGGGATCAAAACCGGGACAAGATTGAGGAAATTGGTGAAAAGCTGGCTCAATCACTGAAACAGCCAGTGCTTAAGCCGGAGGCGGGGCAATTATCGCAAGCAACCCTGGAACGTGCCTTTTCTCAGCTGTTAAATGACTTTGACCCCAATCATGGGGGATTTGGGGCTGCGCCTAAGTTTCCCACACCCCACAACTTACTGTTTCTGATGCGCTATTGGCGGCGAACAGGCGATAAGAAGGCCATCGCCATGGTAATCAAGACCCTGGATGCGATGAGCCGCGGGGGGATTTATGATCATCTGGGTTATGGTTTTGCCCGCTACTCAACAGATACCAAATGGCTGGCACCGCATTTTGAGAAAATGCTGTATGATAATGCCCTTTTATGTTACGCCTATGTTGAAGCTTATCAATGCACAGACGATCCGGATTTTGCCCGTATTGCCGGGGAAATAATTTCCTATGTGCTGCGGGATATGACGAGTCCCGGTGGCGCGTTTTATTCTGCTGAAGATGCTGATTCAGAAGGGGTAGAAGGCAAGTTTTACATATGGTCGCGGCAGGAACTGCTGGAACTCTTGGGGCCGGAACTTGGGGAATTGTTTGCCGATGTATATAATGTCACGCCGGAGGGCAATTTTGAGGCCGGCGACAATATTTTGAATCTGATTTCCCGTGACTTGTATGACTATGCCGCCCAGCATGATCTTGATATCCATGAGCTTGAGGAAAAAATGGCTGAGGCCAGGCAGCTCCTTTATCAGGCGCGTGAGCAGCGGATACCTCCGTTTAAGGATGATAAGATTCTGACAGCCTGGAATGGACTGATGATTGCCGCTTTGGCCAAGGCAGCCAGAGTGTTGCAGCGGGAAGAGTACGCTGATGCTGCTGAACGGGCGGTAGAATTTGTTTTTACCAAACTTACTGCCGAGGACGGTAAGCGGCTGTTGGCCCGCTACCGGGACGGCCATGCGGCATACCTGGGCTATGTCGATGATTATGCCTTCCTGCTCTGGGGTTTGCTGGAAGTCTATGAAACCACCTTTAATCCGAAATATTTGCGCCAGGCATTGGAGATCAGCGAAGAGCTTACACGGCTATTCTGGGACAAAGAAAATGGCGGGTTTTATTTTACCGGGAATGACGGCGAGGAATTGCTGCTGCGTCCGAAGGAGATTTATGATGGCGCTATCCCATCGGGAAATTCGGTGGCTGCCCTGGCT
>POVV01000749.1_pt1 | contig 17151 bp, 14 predicted proteins | sample 1560271 | NCBI WGS metagenome assembly POVV01 (sample SAMN08337232, study PRJNA429181) | Bioreactor metagenome, whole genome shotgun sequencing project. | biome: cows' rumen and soil; feature: anaerobic; isolation source: anaerobic chemostat enrichment culture, galacturonate as sole carbon... | reverse complement strand
TGTACTGCCAACTGCCGTGGACAGTGATTTTGCAAAAGAAAATGCAATTGAGGTGATCCGCCGGTACGCAGATGAACGGAATGGTGAGTTGGAACTGCTTGTCATAGGTCCGATGACCAATATTGCTATTGCTCTTTCGCTTTATCCGGACATTGCAGAAAAGATCAAGCACATCTGGTTCATGGGTGGGGCGGTAAAAGGAGGGAATGTTTCCACCGCATCTGAATTTAATATCTGGGTGGATCCGGTTGCCGCCAGGCTGGTTCTGGCATCCGGGATTCCCTGCACTATGGTTGGCCTGGATGTGACGGAACTGGCAATTATGAATCATCAGGATGCAGAAGTTTTAAGAAGTATGGGAACGAGAGCTGCGCTGCTGACAGCCGATATTCTGGATTATATGTTCAGACGGCATGAAAAAGGCGGCGAAGCTGCGGTGATGCATGATGCCCTGGCTCTGGCTGCTGCATTGTGTCCGCAGTGTCTGATATGTAATGATTACTTTGTCGATGTTGAGTGTATGGATTCTTATACAGTGGGACATACGGCAGTAGATTTAAGAAATAAACTAGGCCGGAAGCCCAATGTGAAAGTAGCAATGGATATCCATGTCGATTTATTTAAGGAGTGGTTGATTGGCTGCATTGGAAACAGCCGTGAACTATGAGTTTAGTAAAAAGAATAAACTTTCCAGTTATTAGGGAGGCTCAGTTTTATTCCAGGATCCTAATGTTAGGGGTACCCATCATTCTGCAACAATTTCTGCGGGTTAGTGTCGATACGGCAGACAGCATTATGCTGGGACGAATTGACCAGGTACAAATGTCAGCAGTTTCCCAGGCACAGCAGATATTTTTTATTTTTTATACTTTATGCAATGGCTTTTCAGCCGGATGCTGCGTACTGGTTGCTCAATATTGGGGGCGCCAGGGCAAGGAAGAGATAAGAATACTATTTGCGACAGGTATCCGGGCAGTTGCTGTTTTCGGAACAGTGATTTCACTTCTGGTACTGACATTTCCACAGATATTTATGCGGATTTACAGCAGTGACCCTACTATCATCGAATTGGGGACTTCTTACCTGCGGATCGCGGCTTTCATGTATCTTCCGTGTGGCATGAGCACTATGATGTTTGCCTGTTGCCGGGGAATTGAACAGGTTAAGATATCATTTATTGCCAATGTGATTTCATATCCGATAAATATTTTGCTGGATTATTGTCTGATTTTTGGTAAGTTCGGATTTCCTGGTATGGGGATTCAGGGGGCGGCCCTGGGCGCCGTGATTGCCAGATTGGTGGAATTTACTATCCTGGTAGTATTTGTCTTTAAGAAGGAAAAAAGAATTCAGATGAAAGTAAGAGATTTGCTGAAATCGGACAAACGGTTAAGCAGGAATTTTTACTTGATTGGTATTCCGATTGTTGTCCATGAGTTCATCTGGTCAACGGGAACGACAGCAGGAAGTGCTATCACCGGTCAGATGAGCATCAGTGTAGTCGGCGGATATAATATTGCAAACACATTCTACCAATTGGTTGCCTGCGTCATGAATGGAATTCTGCAAGCCAGCAGTGTTGTGATTGGTAAAGCGATCGGATCGGGTATGAAAAAGACGGAGATTAAAAAGCAGGCTTACAGTGTTCTGGCTCTTGGCTTTGTCGGAGGGACGATACTGGGTATGATAATGATTCTGTTTGGGATACCGTTTACAAAGCTTTACCGGCTGACCGATGAGACCCGGGCTTATGCCATACAATTTATGGCGATTCTGGCACTGATCTGGCCGTTTTCTGGTGTGGAGATGACCGGAATCATTGCCACTCTGCGGGCCGGGGGAGACGGGAAGACTGGGCTGGTTACGGATATCTTTACGATGTGGCTGATTACCATACCCCTGGCATCATTAGGCGCTTTTGTCTTCGACTGGCCGGCGGCAGCGGTGATTGGAATCATTAAATTTAATATTGTATTAGAAGCACTGGTGGGAGTTTGGCGGATTCGATCCATGAAATGGATTCGCAACCTGACGTCGTGCTGAAAATAAAGCAAGAAATCAAACAAAAAAGAGGAGGATTTATATGAAAAAAAGTGTAAAGAAAGTAATCGCGGTTGTGATAGCCATGGCAATGGCAGCAGGTCTTACAGCCTGTGGTTCAGGAGGAACAACAAAATCATCAAGTGCAGTTGATACCGGAAGCCAGGAAACGAAAACCGAAAGCGGGGCTCCGGCTGCAAAAGACGGCGAAAAAGGGCGGATTGCCTATATTGTAGGAAATCTGGGGGACAAGTCTTTTAACGATTCCGGTGAAGAGGGAATGAAAATTCTGCGTTCGGAAGGCTGGGATTGCAAGACGGTTGAAGCCGGCGATGAGACAAAAGCGGATAAATGGGAAGATGCCATGCTGGATACCATTGACGAAGGCTATGAATATATTGTGGCATCCTCTACGTATCGTGATATTTTAATCCGCTTGGCGAAGGAATATCCGGAGATTAAGTTTGTATGTTTTGATGATTCTATGGATGAATCTGAGATACCGGAAAACATGGCTCTGATTTTCTATGCCCAGAATGAGGGTTCTTACATGGTAGGACAGCTGGCAGCCGGTATGTCTGAATCAAAAGTAGTAGCAGTTAATGTGGGAATGGATAATCCGGTTATTGCTGACTTTGTCACCGGTTTTGTAAATGGTGTTCAGGATTACGATCCGGAATGCAAAGTTGTTAAGGCAGCAGTTGGTTCCTGGACGGATCCGGCCAAGATGAAAGAGCTTTGTCTCTCTCAGGCAAGAGATAAAAAAGCCGATGTATTCTATCAGGTGGCCGGAGGAGCCGGTGGTGGTTTGTTTGAAGCCTGTAAAGAACTGAACACCTGGGCAATTGGTGTGGATTCTGATCAGTATCAGTATTATAAAAATTCTGAGAATCCGGAACTTGCCGATGTGATTTTAACCTCCATGCTGAAAAATGTCGGTGATTCATTTGTATCATTTTTCCATGATGTTGAGGCTGGAAAAGATGTATGGAAGAAAGTAAACCGTCTGGGTCTGTCAGAAAGTTCCGTTGGATATGTTGATAATGATTTCTTCAAAGAAACCGTTCCGGAAGAAGTGCGTCAGAAGATGAAAGAGGCACAGTCCAAGATCGTCAGTGGCGAAAAGTCAGTGAAATCTTACTATGATTTTGCGGATGAGGCCGAGTATCAGGCAATGCTTGACAGTGTAGCACCTTAACAGAACAAAGTGTAAACTGCCGGGATTTTTTACAGAAATTTCGGCAGTTTGCCGTAGGAGGAAGATATGTCTGGTGAAGTTTTGAGAATGGAGAACATTACTAAGATTTACAGCAATGGATTTGTCGCCAATAAGGACATTACCTTTTGGCTGAATGAAGGAGAGATTCTGGCTCTGGTTGGGGAAAACGGAGCAGGAAAAACGACGTTGATGAAAGTTCTCTTCGGGTTGGAAAATGCCCAGTCCGGACGTGTTCTCGTACAGGAGCAGGAGGTTCAGATTCAAAATACACTGGATGCCATTGATAAAGGCATTGGAATGGTACATCAGCATTTTATGCTGGTACCGTCACTGACTGTAGCGGAGAATGTGGCTTTGGGAATCGAACCGATGAAAAAGGGGACGTTTGATTATAACAAAGCGGTGGAGATGACCAGAGAAGTAGCAGAAAAGTATAATTTTAATATTGATCCCAAGATGAAAGTAATGGACCTTTCGGTTGGTCAGATGCAAAAAGTTGAGATCATGAAAGTATTGATCCGCGGAGCGAAAATTATTATTTTGGATGAACCGACGGCAGTCTTAACGCCCCAGGAGACAGATGAATTGTTTGAACAGCTGATTCTGTTAAGGAAGAGCGGGCATTCGATTATCTTTATCTCGCACAAGCTGGAAGAAGTAAAACGAATCTGCAGCCGTGTTACGGTCCTGCGCCATGGTTTTTGTCTGGGCAGTTATGAACTGGAGGATATGAGTGAAGCAGATATCTCAAGACTGATGGTCGGCCGGGATGTCGTACTTAGGATTGATAAAGAGCAGCCGAAGCCCGGAGAAGTTGTAGTACATATCAAAAATCTGGTCAAGATCAACGAAATGGGCAAGACCGTACTGGATGGAGTCTCTCTTGATATTCGTGCAGGTGAAGTAGTGGGCATTGCCGGTGTAGAAGGAAATGGCCAGAGTGAACTTTCCGATGTGTTATCAGGACTTGGCATCTTCTCCTCCGGTGAAGTATCCATTAACGGAGCCAGTATATCAGGAAAAACCGTTCATCAGATCCGACAGTTGGGGCTGGCATTTATTCCGGAAGACAGAATGGATTTTGGCTGTGCCGGAGATATGTCAATTCGGGATAATATTATTTCGGACCGCTATTTTCAGCCGCAGTACCGGAAGGGCCCGTTTATTAACCGAAAATATATTGACCAGATTGTAGATCAGTGCATTAAAGAATTTGATATTGCCTGTGATGATAGAAACCAGCCGGTACGGATGCTTTCCGGTGGTAATATCCAGAAGGTGGTGGTGGCAAGAGAGTTTACTTCCGGCAGTAATTTTATTCTTGCTAATCAGCCGACCAGGGGAATTGACGTCGGTGCAGCGGAAATGATTCGCAAGACGATTGTCCGTAAATCAAGGGAAGAAAAGACGGCTTCCCTGCTGATCTCAGCCGATTTGAATGAAGTACTGGAGTGCTCTGACAGGCTGCTGGTTATGCGGAAAGGGAAGGTTGTAGCAGCATTTAAGCAGGCGAACCTTGTTTCTGAAGACGAATTAGGAGAATATATGCTGGGTATTAAGACAATGACAGCAAAAGAAATGGAGGCTGTGCTATGAGTAAAACAAGACGAATAGAAACAACAGTCGAATTGGTACGAATCCTTGCTGCTATCGGCATTGCTTATGGAATTGCTCTCGTTACTCTGTTTGCCATCAGTGATGATCCGGTCTATGTTATCAGGCAATTTGTCTTAGGCCCGTTTTCTTCCGTACGGAGAGTCGGAAGCATAATTAATCTGGCCATTCCGTTTACATTTACCGGTTTATGTTTTTGTTTTATGTATGCAGTAAATAAGTTTAATCTCTCCGGTGAAGGCATTTTTATGTTTTCAGGGTGTATTGTGTCTCTGGCTGCTATTTCATTAGGCGGAGCGGGCCTGCCGACACCGGTTATGCTTTTGATCCTGCTGGCAGTTGGTGCGGCAGTCGGGTTCTTGGTTTCCCTGATTCCGGCATGGCTGGATGTTAAGTTTAAGGCCAATATTGTGGTGGTCTCCCTGATGCTTAACAGCATTTTGGCATTTTTATCGATCTGGGTGCTGAAGTATTTCATGCGGGATCCATCAATTGGTTCGCTGGGGTCTTATATGATTCCGGAGACGGCAAAGCTTCCCATGATCTTTGGAAAGTTCCGGGTCCAGTCAGGATTCTTTGTGGCTTTGATTGCTGTGGCTTTCGTTGGAGTTTTGTTTTATAAGACCATTTTTGGATATAAAATGCGGGTTGTGGGAAGTAATCCGAACTTCGCGAGGGCAAGCGGTATCAACATGAATGGGACGATTATTTTGGCTCAGTTAGTTGGCGGTATCTTTGCCGGCATGGGCGGTACGTGTGAGATCCTGGGCAATTATGATCGTTACAAGTGGGTCGTTAGTACCCAGCACGGTTTTGATGGTCTGATGGTTGCTGTTTTGGCGAGAAGGAATCCGATCCTGGTTCCGGTAGCGGCGATTCTGCTGGCATATATCCGGATCGGTGCTGATGTTGTAAACTCCAAAGGTGATATTCCGATTGAGTTCATTACGGTTATCCAGGGAATCGTTATTCTTCTGGTAGCGGCTGAAGAATTCATGGGAAGATATAAGAAAAAACTGATCTATAAAGCGGCTCAGAAAGACATGAAAATGGACCGGGAAAAAGAAGCAAAGGAAATTTTGGTAGAAAATGCAGCAGAAGCCGGAAAGGAGAGCGTGGGGTAAGATCCATGCAGGAACGCATATGTTTACAATAGAATGGTTTGCAAATTTTGGGTTTTCAGTACTGCGTTTATCAACACCGCTGATTTTCGTTGCATTGGCAGCGGTCATTAACCGGAAAGCCGGAATGCTTAACATGGCACTGGAAGGAATGATGCTTTCGGCAGCACTGGCAGGTGTGATTTTTGCCGGTTTTTCCGGGAATGTTTGGATTGGCTTACTGGGAGCCATTATCTTTGGTGTTCTTTCCGGCGGGGTACTGGCGTTGTCCAATCTCTCCGGTAAAACAGATCTTTACCTGACTTGTATTGCGTTTAACCTGGTTGCCAGCGGCGGCACAGTATTTGTCATGTATTTGTTGACCGGAGAAAAGGCGGCCACTTCGGCAGCAATTAAGGCCTATACGATTCCCTCGGTGGTTATACCGATAATTGATACGATCCCGTTTTTAGGACAGGTACTGTCGGGACATAACCTACTTACTTATCTGGCATTCTTGAGCATCTACTTCGTATGGTTCTTCTTATATCGGACCCGGTTGGGACTCAGGATGCGGGCAGTTGGGGAAAACCCGCAGGCTGCGGCATCGGTGGGTATTAATGTAAAAAAGATTGGTTATATATCATTTCTGGTTTCGGGAGTACTTTGCGGTTTTGCAGGAGCATTCATGTCGATGGGCTGGGTTAGTTTCTTTATGAAGAATATGACAAACGGCAGAGGATATATCGGTTTATCGGCGATGAATATAGCCGGAAGTAATCCGATCGGAACCGCGGTAGCAGCAGTTTTCTTTGGCTTTTCCGATGCCTTGGCGACTACTCTAAAAAGTCAGGGAACTAATTTTCCGACGGAGTTTATTGAAATGATTCCCTATGCAGCAACTATAATTGCCCTTGTATTGATTAATATGATTCGGATCAATCAGAGGAGGAGGATAGAAAAAGGACTGAAGAGAGAAGGTGCATAAATGATGGAAACAAGTAAGAAAGTATGGATTGACTGTGATCCGGGAATTGATGACAGTTTTGCACTGCTGCTGGCAATGAAGCATCTTTCTGTTGTCGGAATCTCGGCAGTTGGGGGAAATACCGGACTTGATCATACATTTCATAATGCCAGATATGTGACGGAGCTGGCGGGACATGGTGATATTCCGGTTTATGCCGGCTACGATATGCCGATGTTTGCAAAACCTGAACGAGCTGAATATGTTCATGGCAGCAGTGGGTTGGGGAATATCATGGTTCCGAGGCTGAAAGAAGCTCAGAGTAGAAAACATGCGGTGGATGCGCTGATTGATGCTTTTCGCTATCAGACAGACATGACGCTGGTAACGCTGGGACCATTGACTAATGTGGCACAGGCGCTTTTAAAGGAGCCGGAGCTAAAACATAGGATTCCGGAAATTATCTCCATGGGGGGCTCGGTTACGACCGGGAATTATAATGCCTGCGCAGAATTTAATATAGTTGTTGACCCGGAAGCAGCAAAGATTGTTTTCGAATCCGGAATTCCGATCCGGATGGTCGGGCTTAATCTGTGCCGTCAGAATTCCATGACAATAGATGAAGTGAAACAGCTTAAGGCGCTGCCGGGGCTGGTAGCGGCAACGGCAGCAGATTTACTGGAATATTCAGTCAATCAGGGACGTCAATCGCAGCTATGTGATGCTTGTGCGATAGCATGGTTGATTGATCCGGCGATTATTACCTGTGCATTGCCAATGCATGTAGATGTGGAGACAAAGGGAGAGTTTACAAGGGGAATGACTGTCTGCGATTACCGTGATTATATAGGCATGGCGCCAAAGGAGGATATTGGCAGAGAAGTCTGCTATCCAGTAGATGGTATTGAAAAGAATGTACTTGTTGCAATGGAATTTGATAAGACACGTTTTAAAAAATTGCTGATCCAAACCATAATAAGCTACGAGGTATAATATGAAACTATTAAATTTTGGCTCAATGAACATTGATTATGTATATAAAGTAGAACACTTTGTTCGCAAAGGAGAAACCATATCTTCAGAAAGTTTAAATGTGTTCGGTGGCGGGAAGGGATTAAATCAGTCGATTGCCTTGGCCAGAGCGGGGGAGCAGGTATATCATGCCGGGGCTATCGGGAGTGAAGGCGAATTTTTGTTAGAGATCCTTAGTCGGGCGGGAGTAGATACCGGCTGTATTACAATCCTGGATGAAGTGCAGACCGGTCATGCTATTATTCAGAATGACAGTGAAGGGGATAACTGCATCATTCTATTTGGTGGGGCGAATCAAATGATTGGTAAAGAACAGGTTGAACAGGTTCTGTCTGGTTTTTGCGCAGGGGATTTTATTGTTCTTCAAAATGAGATCAGTGAACTGGAATATATCATCAGCAGGGCACATGAAAGAGGTATGACGATTGTTTTAAATCCTTCACCAATGGATCATAAGGTTTTAGAATTACCGTTAAACCTGGTAAATTACTTTCTTGTAAACGAGGCGGAAGCAGCATCTTTAGCAGAAACATCGGGCGAAAGTGATGAAGCAGTGCTGGTAAAGCTGGCGGCGAAATTTCCTGATGCCAAAGTAGTCATGACACTTGGGGAAAAAGGATCCTTTTACTGGGATGGACAGCAGATTTACCGCCAGGAGGCGGTAAGAGCGGAAGCGGTTGATACAACGGCGGCAGGAGATACATATTCAGGATATTTTATCTCTGGAATCATGAAAGATGAAAAGATCGAGGATGTTTTGCATCGGGCGTCGGTTGCCTCGGCCATTGCAGTAACAAGGCCGGGGGCGGCAGCATCAATTCCGGAACGAAAAGAAGTGGAAGAAGTGATAAAAAACAAAAAGGAAGGGAGATAAAAGGATGAATGAAAATAATGCTATGAAACACACACCAACTCCTCATATTGATGCAGGACCAGGAGATGTTGCAGAATCAATCCTGCTTCCGGGGGATCCGCTGCGGGCGAAGTTTATTGCTGATAATTTTCTGGAAAATGTAACACAGTTTAATCATACAAGAGGAATGCTGGGGTATACCGGTTACTTTATGGGCAAACGGATATCGGTAATGGGAACTGGAATGGGCTGCCCGTCTATTGGGATCTATTCCTATGAGCTGATTCATTATTACGGTGTGAAGAATTTAATCCGGATCGGAACTGCCGGATCGATGCAGCCGCAAGTGAAGCTGCGGGATGTAATCATTGCCATCGGCAGTTGTACGGAGACGAACTATCTGGCAACATACCAGCTGCCGGGAGATTATTCCTGTACAGCGAGTTACAAATTGCTGCGTCAGGCAGTACAGTGCGCGGAAGAAATGGACCTGCCGTATCATGTTGGCAATATTCTGTGCACAGATACATTTTATAAACCCGACTTGCCGAAAACAGGTGTATCATGGGCAGATATGGGGGTTCTGGCGTGTGAGATGGAGTCTACTGCTCTTTATGCGAATGCGGCCTATGGAAAAGCAAATGCATTGTGTATTTTAACGATTTCAGATTCGCCGTTTGAAGAAGAAGAAATCTCTGCTGAAGGCAGGCAGAATTCTTTTACCAGGATGATGGAACTGGCACTTTCTATTATTTAAGGAGTAAGAAAAATTTAAGGAGAATCCACAAAATCATGATATTATCATGACTTTGTGGATTCTTTGGTATTCTATTGGGGAAAAAAGTTTACAAGGTGTCGAGAATTACAAATATAATAAGTTCAGAGAACATGTTAGGGCGATGGTATGCCTCCATTATAGAAGAGAACATGTTATTATATGGATATCATTAGGTTTATTTCATGGGATAATTAAATGTATAATTATTTGAAATTACATTATTGTAATATGGTAGTTATAATTGCTAATTAATAAAATATTATGTTATAGTAATAATGAAAAGCTCAATTTATAATAATTATGAAGCTATAGAGAAGGGCCTAAAGGTTCTGACACTAGAGATGAAATGAATACTTATCAGCAATATCCCATTTAATATAACCGTAGGGAATTAATCGTGAACCTTACAGGTTTTGCTTCAAGTCAGGAGACAATATATGGAGAACAATGCAAAAGTAATTCAGGCTATAGAAAAATACTGTTTAAAGCACCCAAGTGCATATGAGGCAAGGCCATTTGGTGAATATCCAATCTGCTATAAGGTTATGGGAAAGATCTTTGTACAACTTAATCCTGAGGAAAAGTTTTACAAGATAACGTTAAAATGTGTGCCGGATAAAGCAAGTCTTTACCGGCAGCTTTATCCAGGGGTTGTAGTACGCGGATATCACTGCCCGCCGGTTCAGCAGCCCTATTGGAATACTATAAATCTGGATGCTTTCTTCGATCTGGACATGCTGTTTCAGATGATTGATGAAGCATATGATGCTGTAATTAATAAGTTCAGCAAAAAGGCAAAGGCGGAGCTGCTGAATCTTTCTGAATTGGAGTTTAAGGACACGGATGGGGAAGATCAGGATTTTGCAAAGCTTTGCAATCGATTGGACAATGCTCTTGATGAGATCGTTGGGGGTAAATTTCAAAGAAGCCAGTATGAACAATATAATCAAAGAGATTGTATCCATGACGTGATCGTGGCTTATCGGGAAGGCAAACCGATTGGGTGTGGTTCCTTTAAAATGTATGATGAAGATCATGCAGAGTTAAAACGAATTTATGTAGAACCATCGTATCGAAACATGGGATTGGGTGCAGAATTGGTTCGGAGATTAGAGGCAAAGGCAAAGATTAAAGGATATCGATGGTGCATTTTAGAGACTGGTAAACCGTTAGAAGCAGCCTGTTATATGTACAAAAAGGCAGGATACAAAATTATGCCGAACTATGGGCAGTACGCGGATATGCCGGATTCGATTTGTATGGAACGAAAAATTTGATGGGGAATATTGGGGGATTTATTTTATGGAGAAGTATGAGCTTGGCTTAAATAAAAAGTCTTTTTCCTTATTTTATAATGGCGGAGAAGTTTGGTGCGAACATTTGGATTCCCTTTATGGTGAAAAGGAATTGTTAAAGCAGAAATTTAAACGGGATCTAATAGAAATCAGCAGACCGTCTACGAGCTCCTTTATTGCAGTTGTCCTTGATGATTCGGAAGTTGACAAAGAAATTTTAGAATTGATCGTTGATAATTTTGTTATGCTAAAGAAGCCGCTGCGTAAAGTAGTATTTGTCGGTTTGGATATAAAAATGAAAAACTATATTAAAAAGAGAAAAGCAGATATAACATTTATGATGACTTGCATAGATGATTTGGAAAAGGCGAAAGAGTGGCTTATTTCGTAAAGATAAGAGCAAACCGAGAGATTAATGCTGTAAGGGTATGACCCTGAATTGGATTTGGCTGTTCTTGATCCGGAAGGAAGACCCGTGGGACTTGCTATCCTATGGTAAGATAGACAAAGAAATGAAATAGGACAGGCAAGAGTATTTCATAGAAGGGAGAACAGGGATGTTTCGTGTGGAGCAGGTTAAGTCACTGAATGATCTGGAAATGGAAGTATATCAATATGTGACGAAAAATTATGATAAAGTGAAGTACATGAGAATTCGGGAATTGGCTCAGGAAGCCCATGTTTCCACTTCTACGGTACTGCGCTTTTGTAAGAAAATGGATTGTAATGGTTATGCCGAGTTTAAGGTAAAGTTAAAGCAGCATTTTGAAAAGGGAAAAGAAATATCTGCTGCGGACGATGTGACTGAAGTCATTGACTTTTTAAAGAAAACAACTTCGGAAGAATTTGAGAAAAAGCTGGATATGCTGACGGAAGTGATTGTCCGTGCAAACCGTATTATTTTTGTGGGCAGCGGCATGTCCGGGATTGTGGCAAAATATGGGGCAAGGTATTTTTCCAGTATGGGAAAGTTTTGTCTTTATATTGACGAACCTCATTATCCCACGGAGAGCAGATTTTTTGAAAATGCCCTGGTCATTGTATTTTCAGTTTCTGGAGAGTCGAATGATACCATTGGTCATGTGATTCGTTTTAAGGAACAAAATTGCCAGATTTTCAGTGTGACCAATACGGAAAATTGTACTGTGGCGAAGTTATCGGACTATAACATAGCTTATTATGTGACGTATACGAGGCTAAAGGTGTATGATATTACCACTCAAATGCCTGCAATTAGTATTATAGAACGGCTGGGGAAGAAGCTGTACCGGTATACATCCGAAGAAATGGATCATAATTCAAATTAGAAAAGTTATGAATTGAAGTAACATACTGTTACGTATAAAAAACAAGTGAGAATTGACGTCACTTGTTTTTTTGCACCTTAGAACTAATGACAAGAAACCTGATAAACAGTATAATCACAATCAGCAAAAACTATGCGAATTCATTAATTTATAAGAGAGGAAAGAAAAATGGCAAGAGATTATGCGGTTGTATCAAAAGCTATTGTGGAAAATATTGGGGGAATCGATAATATTTCCAGCCTTACCCACTGTATGACCCGTTTAAGATTTGTCTTAAAGGATGAAAGCAAGGCAAATGAAGCGGCGGTCAAAGCCATTGACGGCGTTATGGGAGTTGTAAAGCAGGGAGGGCAATTTCAGGTTATTATTGGAAATCATGTTGGAACTGCTTATCAGGAGATATTGAAGTTAGGTAACTTTGGAGAAGAAAGTAAGGTTGCAAGGGGAGAGAAGAAAGAGCCTTTGACCCTTAAGAAAATCGGAAATAACATTTTAGACGCCATCGTTGGAACCATGTCTCCGTTAATTCCGGCAATTATCGGCGGTTCCATGGTAAAATTGCTGGTTATGTTATTGGCAATGGCTAATATTTTACCTGCTGACAGTGACACTTACAAAATTATTAATTCCATTGGGGACGGCGCCTTTTATTTCCTGCCTGTAATGGTGGCAGCTTCTGCTTCTAAGAAATTTAAAACGAATATGTTTCTGGCCATTGCGATTGCAGGAACTTTAATTCACCCGGATTTCCGCAGTTTAATGGAGGCGGTAACGGTTGGAGAAACAGCGGCCCATTTCCTGGGAGTACCCATTGCGTCTGTAAAATATACTTATACAGTAATTCCTGCAATCTGCATGACCTGGATTTTATCTTATATTGAGCGGGGCGTTGACAAAATTACACCTGCCGTGACAAAGAACTTTTTAAAGCCAATGTTGATTTTATTAATTGCGGCTCCTATTGCGATTTTAATTATTGGACCTGCGGGAATTTTAATTGGTACATCAATTTCTAAATTTGTATTCTTTGTACAGGCAAAACTTGGATTCCTGGCAGTTGGTATCATGGGTGCAATTTGGCCTTTACTCGTTATTACAGGTATGCACAGGGTATTTACTCCAACGATTCTGCAGACGATCTCTGATACAGGAATGGAGGGAACCGTTATGCCGTCTGAAATAGGCGCGAACCTTTCCCTGGGCGGAGTTTCATTAGCAGTAGCATTAAAAACAAAAAACAGAGAACTTCGTCAAACCGCCCTTGCAGCAGCGTCTTCCGCACTGATTGCAGGAACTACGGAACCAGCTCTTTATGGTGTTGCCGTTCGTTTAAAACGTCCTTTGATCGCTTCTTTGATTACAGGATTTGTTTGCGGCTGTTTAGCTGGAATTGGAGGGCTTGCCAGCCGTTCCATGGTCTCACCCAGTGTTTTAACCGGAGTACAGTTTATTGACCCGGAACATCCAGGAACCAGCATTGCATGGATCGCAGGTATTACGATTTTGTCGATTGTATTATCGTTTGTACTGACTTTGGTGATTGGTTTTGAGGATATTCCGGAAGAGGAGGAATAAATTGAGCGATTTTCAATTTCCTAAAGATTTTCTTTGGGGAGGAGCCATTTCCGCCAATCAGGCGGAAGGCGCCTTCCGTGAAGGAGGCCGGGGATTAAGTAATATTGACGTACTTCCTCATGGAGTACGAAGATTAGAAGTAAAAACAGGGAATGTTCCCCAACCCGAATTGCAGAAAGAAGAATATTACCCCAGCCATGAGGGAATTGATTTTTATCATTGTTATAAAGAAGATATTGCTTTAATAGCGGAAATGGGATTTAAGGTATTCCGTACTTCTATTTCATGGTCACGGCTTTTTCCTGAAGGAGACGAAGAAAAGCCCAATCAGATGGGAATAGATTTTTACCGCAATATGTTTCTTGAGTGTAAAAAGTATGGCATTGAGCCTTTGGTGACGCTGTGCCATTTTGATGCACCCATGGGACTGGTGGAAAAATATGGTTCGTGGAGAGACAGAAAAGTCATAGATTTTTTCCTTCGTTATGCGGAAACCTGTTTTAGAGAATTTTCAGGGTTAGTTAAATATTGGCTGACGTTTAACGAGATTAATATTATTTTACACAGTCCATTTTCCGGGGCGGGAATTGCCTTCCAGGAAGGGGAAAATAAAGCTCAGACCACCTATCAGGCAGCACATCATATTTTGGTAGCCAGCGCTCTGGCTACTAAGCTGGCCCATGAATATGATCCGGGCAATCAGGTGGGCTGTATGCTTGCAGGAGGCAGTTTTTACCCTTATTCCTGTAATCCCAAGGATGTTTGGGAGTCTGTGAAAAAAGAGCAGGAAAATTTATTCTTCATTGATGTACAGGTGCGGGGGGCTTATCCCTCATATGCCCGTAAACTCTTCCATGATATGGGAGTCAGTCTTATTATGGAAGATGGGGATCTGGAGATTTTAAAAAATACAGTAGATTTCATTTCCTTCAGTTATTATGCAAGCCGCTGCGTAGCTGCAGACATGAATGATAAAACAGCAAATGAGGGCAATATTATCCGTTCAGTGAAAAATCCTTATTTACAAACAAGCGAGTGGGGCTGGAGCATTGACCCGCTGGGACTTAGAATCACCATGAACCAGCTGTATGACCGTTATCAGAAACCTCTGTTTATCGTTGAAAATGGTTTGGGTGCAAAGGATGAGATTGAGCAGGATGGAGGAATACAGGACGATTACCGCATTGATTACTTAAGAAACCATATTAAGGCAATGAAAGAAGCCATGGAGGATGGCGTGGAGTTAATGGGGTATACGGTCTGGAGCTGCATTGACATTGTTTCTGCTTCTACCGGAGAGATGAGCAAACGATATGGTTTTATTTATGTGGATCGTGCAGACGACGGAAGCGGTACGCTGCAGCGGAAAAAAAAGAAATCGTTTGATTGGTATAAAAAAGTAATTGTAAGCAATGGAAATGATTTAGACTGATAATTAATAAGCTGAGGAATTGCGGAAAGCGTAAGAAACTTATAAAAAGTTTGAAAAACCAGGATAATTTTTTCGGCTGCATTTGCGGCCGGAAAGAGAGCTCCGTGATAAAAAGGACTTCACATGAGAGTGTGGAGCCCTTTTTATGTTGTAATTTATAAAATCACGTATTATATTTAACTATGTTGTCTGCCGGTTTTTTACAAGATTGATACATCCATATGTTTTTTTATATAGTAAGACGTACAATATGAAATAATAAGAAGAAAATTATTAACAGGTACCATAATCGGATTCGGGACCTGGCTTTTTAATGAAAAAGGGAAACTGGATAGAAAGGAAATAAAAATGCATAATATTTTAATTGTTGAAGATGAAAAACCTATATCTGATTTTATTAAGCTAAGCTTGAGAACGATGGGATATGAATGTGAACAGGTCTATGACGGGGAAGCGGCTGCAAATAAAGTTTTGGAAAAAAGATATTCGTTGATTCTTCTGGATATCATGCTGCCAAAGGCCAATGGATTTGAATTAATGGAATTTATCCGTCCAATGGAGATTCCGGTAATATTTTTGACTGCAAAAGGAAGTGTGCAGGACAAAGTAAAGGGCTTCAAGTTAGGCGCTGATGATTACTTGACAAAGCCATTTCAGATAGAGGAATTGCAGGCCAGGATTGAAAACGTGCTCAGGCGGTATTACAAAACAGACGAAATCCTGTCTTGCAGAAATATTTCCGTGGATGTATCATCACACAAGGTGACAAAGGATGAGAAGGAGATTACATTAACAGAGAAAGAGTTTAAATTATTGGTGCTATTTATTAAGAATAAGAATTTGGCATTATTTAGAGAACAGATTTATGAGAGAGTATGGGAAGGGGAGTATACTGGAGATAGCAGAACGGTTGATATGCATATACAAAGGCTGCGTAAAAAATTAGATCTATATGATCAATTGGTATCTGTATTTAAAATTGGATACCGTTTGGAGGATTAAATGAAACTTTCCTGGAAGATATTCTCAAATACATTTCTTGTCGTTCTGTTCGCATTGACATTAGAGGGCGTTGTACTGCTGTCAATGACATTCCATAAAGCATATTTGCTGGAGGTTGAGAGGGAAAAAGAAAATATCGAAAGCATTCATCGGGATCTGGTAACGCTGCTTGCGAATGACAGCAGTACATTGTATAAGGAACTAACAGAAAGTATTGAGGAAGCAATTGATATTTTAAAAAACAATTGGAATGGAGAATCTTATAGAATACGCGATGAAAATGGAAAGATATTATATCAGAATGATGATGCAGGATTTTTAGATAAAAAGAGTAGTGAATTATCTCTTTATAGGATTGTATATCGGGTAGAAAAAAATGCTAAGGGTTATTTTTTACAAATGTCAGTTCTGACAGAGCTGCTTGGACGGCCTATTATAATTGAGGTTCATAAAGATCTCACACAGGTTTTTTTAGAGAAAGAGGATCAGCAAAGAATATTTATAATAACCATAATTGTAGTGGGGGCCATAAGCGCATTGCTAAACGCTGCAAATGTTATAAAATTAACGAATCCAATTCATAAATTAATTTATGCGGTGAAAAAAATCAGGTCTGGAGATTATACGGAAAGAGTGGAATATAAGGAGAAAGACGAGGTTGGCATTTTGGCATCCGATTTTAATGGAATGGCGGAACAATTAGAGGAGAAAATACAGCTGCTGAAGGAAACTGCAAAAAAGCAGGAAGAACTGGCAGGCAGTTTGGCGCATGAAATCAGAACGCCTCTTACTGCCATGATAGGATATGCGGATTTAATAAAGAGAAGCAAAATGGAGGAGCAGGATTTCCTATATGCCGTGGACTATATTATTTCGGAAGGAAAGAGACTGGAAGCACTTTCTAACAGGATGATGCAGCTATTAATAGAAAAGAATG
>POVV01000747.1_pt1 | contig 17169 bp, 14 predicted proteins | sample 1560271 | NCBI WGS metagenome assembly POVV01 (sample SAMN08337232, study PRJNA429181) | Bioreactor metagenome, whole genome shotgun sequencing project. | biome: cows' rumen and soil; feature: anaerobic; isolation source: anaerobic chemostat enrichment culture, galacturonate as sole carbon... | reverse complement strand
CTCTTAAACATCCTGTGACGATAGCTGTGTGGTTCCACCCGTTCCCATTCCGAACACGGCAGTTAAGCACACATACGCCGAAAGTACTTGGCTGGCGACGGCCTGGGAGGATAGGTAGTTGCAGGTTATAAAAAGCACTCGCTCTATGGCGAGTGCTTTTTGTTTTTGTGGTTGCGGAACTGGCAATTGATGAATTACGCTATAAATCCATGAACTGATCCGATAACTCTATGCCAATCGTTAATAAAGAGTGATTATGCTACTTTACTTTTCATATATTTTTAACTAATATAAAACTGTGGAAACTATAAGTACCGAAATAGTTTCTTAAGTTGTTGGATAAAGAAACGAGGCATAGAATATGAAGCAACGAATTATTCAAGCTGCCGCACAAGCTATGAATGAGCGGGGAACAAAATTTACTATTGATACAATTGTTCAGCGTTTAGGTATATCGAAGAAGACGCTATATCAATATGTTGCATCAAAAGAAGAACTGATTCGTCTGATCGTCAGGGTGGGATTAGAAGATATCTATATACAGCAATCGGAAATTTTGCAAAGTAATAAAACCTTGGTCGAAAAGCTAACATCGCTTCTGACTTTACAACCACATATTTTTGGGCCCATTAATGATTGGGTCTTTGATGATATCAAAAATTGCTGCCCGACAGCCTGGAATGATATTGAAGAATTTCGCCGCAATCGTGCGCAAGTGATTATGGACTTGCTGGAAGCAGGCAAAGGGGCGGGATTCATCCGGCCGGTTAACAGCCGTATTGTTGCTCAGGCTTTGCAAGGCGCACTCCGAGAAATGGTTGACTATAAGTTTTTGTCAGGTGCTAATTTAACCTTACAGGATGCCATTGCAGGCTGTGTGGATTTGTTAATCCATGGTATAGCTATGAGTGGAGGGGATAGGTGTGAGTAAAGAGGTTTTGGCAGAAATGCCGCAATCTGGAGGAATCTTTAAAAACCATAAATTTTGGCTTGCCGGGATTATTCTGCTGATCCTGTTCGGCTGTATCCTGCTAAGGGCTATTGTCAAACCCCAGCCTCAGGCAATCCATACTCCGTTGGTGCGGGCTGAACGGGTGAATGTGGGGAATACCGCCTCGTCCTATACTTATTCAGGGGATGTTCGCGCCCGCTATGAGACCGCATTGGCTTTTCAAACCGGTGGCAAGATTATTCAACGTTATGTTGAAGCCGGCAGTGTTGTGCATGCCGGTGATGTGTTATTGGCAATTGATCCACAGGATATTCGTGAAACGGTGAACAGTGCCGGGGCAGCGGTAGCTGCCGCGCAGTCTCAACTGCGCTTAGCCGAGGTTAACTGGGAGCGTTATCGTAAATTGTATGAAAGTGGTGCTGTCAGCAAAGCGGAAGCAGACCGCGCCCAAACCGGATATGAAACTGCCAAAGCAGGTTTAAACCAGGCGCTGGCCAGCTATAACGCGGTGGGGAATCAATTGGATTATAGCCGGTTACTGGCTAATGCCGATGGCGTAATCGCCGAAGTGGTTGCTGAAGCAGGGCAAGTCGTCGCCGCCGGTCAAAAAGTGCTGACATTAGTACAGGATGGTGAACTGGAAGTCGAAATCAGTGTGCCGGAAAACCGGTTGGAGGAATTGCGGCATGCCAAAGAACTTTTGGTCAGCTTATGGGCTCTGCCTGATGTGACGATCTCGGGCACGATTCGTGAGATTGCACCGATGGCAGATAAGGCTACCCGTACCTATAGGGTACGCATCAGCTTAGCAGAGCCGGTGCCGCAAATTAAGTTGGGCATGACCGCAAAAGTGACGGTAATCCCGCACCATGGCAAAGAGACTGCCTATATTCCGCTTTCTGCTATATATCAGAGTGGCGATACGCCTTCTGTGTGGGTAATAAAGGATCAGGTAGTCCACTTAACCCCGGTTCGTATTGGGCGGCTTGTTAATAACAAAGTGGAAATCATTGATGGTTTGGACAATGGTTCACTCATCGTTACTGCGGGGGTTCATAAACTGCAGGAGGGAGAACAGATCCGAATCGCAGGTGAGCAGCCATGAAAAAGTTTAATCTGGCGGAATGGTCGTTGCGGCATAAACAGTTAGTGTATTTTTTTGTAGCGATCATCTTCTTTTGGGGCGGCGCTTCCTACTTTCAGTTAGGGCGCGCGGAAGATCCCGAGTTTGTCATTCGGCAGATGGTCGTTTCCGTCTATTGGCCTGGCGCGTCCGCCCGCCAAGTGGAAGAACAAATTACTGATAAAATTGAAAAGAAACTGCAAAATACGCCGGGACTTGATTATATTAAAAGCTACTCACGTCCTGGGCAAACAGTGGTTTTTGTTCAACTGGGACCTAAGCTGCCTGTGTCAGAGGTACGTCCGACCTGGCTGGAAGTTCGCAATATGGTTAGCGATATTCAACATACTCTGCCATCAGAGGCTGTCGGACCGTTCTTTAATGACCGCTTTGACGATGTATTTGGTTCTGTGTATGCCATCACAGCCGACGGATATGATTATGAGGAAATGCGGGAATGGGCTCAGCGTATCCGGCAAGTACTGTTTGGTGTCGATAATGTCAAAAAAGTTGACTTGATTGGCGTGCAGTCCGAAAAAATCTATATCGAAATTGAAAATGAGAAAATGGCGCAGCTTGGCATTAGTCCTAACCTGATCGCTGCCAGCATTGCGGCGCAGAATATGATGATGCCGGCCGGTATGATTGATACACAGACCGATAATGTATATTTGCGGATTACCGGCTTGTTTGATGATATCGACAGTGTTCGCAACTTGCCCATTCAGGCTAATGGGCGCAGCTTCCGCCTGGGCGATATTGCTAAAGTCGAGCGGGGTTATGCTGATCCGATGGAGCCGAAAATGTATTTTAACGGTCAACCGGCTGTTGGCATTATTTTATCAATGGAAAAGGGAGGGAACATTCTACAGTTAGGGCAAGAGCTTGAACAGACGGTTCAGACGATCCAAAAGGAAATGCCCAAAGGTCTTGAAATCCATCAGGTCTTTGATCAACCGGATGTTGTAAAGAACTCGATCAATGAGTTTATCAAAACATTGATGGAAGCGATTGTTATTGTATTGATCGTTTGTTTTATCAGTCTTGGCTTACGGTCCGGTATGGTGGTCGCTCTTTGCATTCCGTTGATCATGGCCGGGACATTTCTGGTGATGAAGCTGACTGGCATAGACTTGCACAAGGTATCTCTGGGGGCCTTGATTATTGCGCTGACTCTGCTGGTGGATGATGCTATCATTGTTATCGAAATGATGGAGGTTAAACTGGCGGAAGGATGGGACCGGACTAAGGCGGCCAGTCACGCGTTTTCAGTGACAGCTTTTCCGATACTGACTGGTACGTTAATTACCTGTGCCGGGTTTATGCCTGTGGCCTTTTCCGATGGGATGGCTTCTGAATTTGTTGTCAGCCTGTTCTGGGTGGTGACGATTGCGTTGGTCCTTTCCTGGATTGCAGCCGGTACGGTTACACCCATTCTAGGCTACCGTTTCGCCCATGTCAGTACAAAACAAGGCAGTGAGAACAGTCCTTATGAGACACCGTTCTACCGCCGGTTCGGACAGCTTCTCATCTGGTGCTTACGATGCCGTTATCTGGTAATCGGCCTGACTGCTCTGGCGTTTGTCGGCTCCGTATTTCTTACACGATTTATTCAAAGTGACTTTTTCCCCACCTCAGTGCGCCCGGAGATTATTGTCGAGCTGAATCTGCCTGAAGGCTCCTCCATTCAGGCAACAGAACAAGCCATGCTCAGCTTTACTGAAGCCATTAAGGACGAACCGGGTATCGCCAATTACTCAGGTTATATCGGGCAAGGAGCGCCGCGGTTTGTGCTCACCGCCGAGCCGGTTATGCCGCGGGATAATTATGCGCAGATGATCATTGTGGCCAAAGACATCAAGGCACGCAACCACGTGTATCATAAAGTTCAGGATGTACTGGCCAATCAGCTGGCAAGTGTCAATGGGCATGCCAAATATTTGCCTTTAGGGCCATCCTACGCTTATCCGGTCATGTTCAGGGTTTCCGGATATGACCATGATAAAGTGCGTGAAATTGCCGAGCAAATGCGAAGCATAATGGCAAAGCATCCCCAGATTGGCGCCGTGAATTTTGACTGGCATGCTAAAAATAAAGTGATGCGCCTTGAGGTTGACGTGGAAAAGGCGCGGGCAATCGGCGTGGACCGGCAGACCTTAGCCGGCCTGCTGCAGGCGCAAATTTCCGGATTAACTCTCAGTGAGTACCGGGAAGGCGATAAGACGATTCCCTTGGTTCTTAGGCTGAGCCAGGCAGATCGTAAGGAGTTGGAAAATATTAAGGACATTGCTTTTCAAGTCAATGGCAAGGCAGTGCCGCTTGATCAACTGGCTAAAATTAGTTATGAAGCAGAAGAGGGGATGATCTGGCGGCGGGATTTACAGCCGACAATTACCGTGCAGGCGGAAATTGCCGCCGGTGTTACAGGCAATGATGTGACTAAGGCAATTATCCAGGATATCAAGCCGCTTCAGGCTGAGCTGCCTTTCGGATACCGCATACAGGCCGGAGGGCAATATGAAGATAGTCAGAAGACAATCGGCTATCTGCTGGAACCGGTTCCGATGATGGCGGTGATTATCATGGTCCTGCTTATGTTCCAATTGCAAAATATTGCGCAGATGATTCTTGTCATGCTGACAGCGCCAATGGGCTTTATCGGAGTCAGCGTCGCTTTATTATTGACAAACCAACCACTGAATTTTGTTGCCCAGCTTGGCGTATTGTCACTTTGCGGGATGATTATCCGGAACTCAGTGGTATTAATTGATCAAATCAACCAGCATATTGACCAAGGCGAAACACCGTGGAAAGCGATTATTGACTCTGTCATCTTACGTTTCCGTCCCATTATGCTGACAGCCGCGGCAGCTATTCTGGGCATGATACCACTGATTTTCACGGATTTTTGGGGGCCGATGGCTATTGCGATTGCTGGTGGATTGTTAGGGGCTACGATACTAACTCTGTTGGTTTTACCGGCAATGTATGCTGCCTGGTTCCAGGTGCGTGAGGAATAATCCGCTGACTGGTTATATACCGGTCCATGTCCTAAGGCGGGCTGAGTTTTAAGTAGAGTTAACTCTACCTGAAACTTAGCCCGCTTTATAGCAGGAAACCGGTGGTGGGTTACGAACTATATTAAGAGATTAAAAAATAGACACTTTTGCGGAGGATATGGATGCTTCCTTATTATTGGCCACTGGCATTAACCGTAGTTTCGAACATTTGCTATCATCTTTTTCTTAAACTAACGCCTGCTAACGTAAATCCACTGCTTTCGCTTTCCGCCACTTATGCTGCCGCGATGGCGACAACCCTGGCGCTGGCCCCGTTCTATGCCAACGGAGATGGATTACGCCAGGAACTAAGCAGTTTGAATTGGACGAGCATTGCTTTAGGGCTTGCTATTGTTGGTTTGGAGGTGGGCTTTTTGCTTGCCTATCGCTTAGGCTGGCAAATTAGTTTGGCAGGTATGATTTCTAACAGTGCCGTTACGTTACTGCTGATCCCAATTGGCCTGCTATTTTTCAAAGATTCATTGAGTTCAGTTAATATAGTGGGCGTCGTTTTTTGTTTTATTGGATTGATACTAGTTAATTGGAAATCTTGAATTGGCAAGTATTGAATCATCGGGGGAATTAGTATGAGTCCAACCGTTGCTGTAATTGCTCTAGGCGAATTAACGAAAAAGTCGCTGGAAAAACAGATTGGTGAATTTTTTAAAGGCGGGGTAACAATCACTGCTTACTGCCTGGAACGCTTAAGGGAAAACTCGATTGATCCAATTGTTGCTGATGTTGCCGTTGTTTCGAGTGCTCCGGTGCTGCCGATGGCTGTATCGTTTTTACATCCGGCCACCCGTGTTATTGTTGCCCGTCGATTTTTAAATGTGACATCTGTCGATAAGCTTCTGGCATTACCGCGAAGTATAAAAGTACTCGCTTGCCATCGTTATCCTGCCGGTTCGCGCGAGATCATCGAATCCATCAGTGAATTGGGGATCTCGCATATCGAATGTTTTTCGCCATACGAAGCTCCTTATTCGCTTTGCTCAGGGGTGACGACCGCCATTACTGCGGGCGATGGTGGAGAAGTTCCCTCATGGGTTTCCCAGGTTATTGAAATCGGGCCGCGTGAGATCGATCTGGGCAGTATGATCGAAATAGCCCAGATGATTGACTTTCCTTTAAGGAACATTAATTTTTCCAGCCTGCAATACACTAAAGAAATTGCCAAACGCTCTGAATTATTGAAACAAGCGTCACGGACAAATGAACTGCTTCATAATCAAATTAAGGTGGTTCTTAATTCCGTTCGCGATGCGTTGATTGGTATTGATTCAGAGGGGGGCATTCGAGTTTACAATCGCCCGGCCAGCCAGATTGCTTCGATTAAACAGGAGGATTTAGCCGGCTGCAAGCTGTTGCAGGCATTCCCTGAACTCCATGCTGTGCTGAAAACCGATTTACGGTTATCAGACGGAAAAAATCTGGTTAATATTAAAGGTAAAACTTATTATATCACCGTGTCACCAGTTCAGGATGATCTGGGCGCCGCGATTGGAGCAGTACTGGCATTGCGGGATGTTACTGAGGTTCAATGGTTAGAAAGCGAAGTGCGAAGCGCGCTCAAAACACGCGGTCATTTTACCCGCTATAGTTTTGATGATATTTTAGGCATTTCCCCTGCTATACAAACGACGCTGCAGACTGCGCGCAAACTAGCCGCCAGTTCGTTAAATGTATTAATTTCCGGAGAAAACGGTACAGGTAAAGAACTTTTTGCGCAGTCGATCCATCATTCATCTGCCAGATCGGACGGCCCTTTTGTCGCGGCAAATTGTGCAGCTTTGCCTGCTTCGCTGATTGAGAGTGAACTGTTTGGTTATGAAGAAGGCGCCTTTACCGGCGCGAGAAAGGGCGGAAAACCCGGACTGATTGAACAAGCACATGGAGGCAGCATATTCTTAGATGAAATTGGTGATATTGCTGGTCAGGCTCAGGCTCGCTTACTGCGGGTTATTCAGGAGAAAGAAGTTATGCGGGTTGGCTGTACACGTATTATCCCTGTTGATGTCCGCATTATTGCCGCTACCAATCGGGATCTAAGGGCCTTGGTAAATCGCGGGCAGTTCAGAGAAGATCTGTATTTCCGCTTGTTTGTCGCACCACTTACGGTTCCGCCGCTGCGGGAAAGAAAGCAGGATATTCGGTACTTAACTTTGCGTTTTCTGCAAGAGAGTAATTTGCCTGATAGCGTGCTTGACACAGAGCTAAGCAAAGTCTTAACAGACTATAGTTGGCCTGGTAATGTCCGTGAATTACAAAGTATAATCCAATATGCCGCAGTCATTGCCGATAACGAAACAGAAGCAAAACAAGCTATTTTAGCTCGAATTGCCGGATCACGGGTGCGATCGCCGGAGTATTTACCATTAAGTATGCATCAGCGTGATTATCCGCTGTATCAGGCTATTCTTGAATTATTCCAGGAAGCGCGACATCTTGGTATAGGACTGGGACGTGGTTCTGTCAGACTGCAGTTAGAGGCACGGGGGTTAACCATTAGTGAACAGGTATTGCGTACACGACTCGCGGTTTTGCGGAATGCGGGACTATTAGCTTCGGGCAAAGGACGGCAAGCGACGATGATTACACCGCAGGGTGAACAGATGCTATTACAGTTACTCTTGAACAAATAATAGGTTGATAAATAGGTTGCTTTGATGTTTGAATACAAGCCTATTTGTTAACCAGATAATGAGGAACCCATTGTTGCGATGCCCGCTTGAAGCGGGTATTTGTATTTGGTACGAAACTTGCAATAGTAACTTAATGATTTTGCGCAAATGATTTTTTTGACATGTTACAAATGGCTATGGAGCGCAAAGTAGAAAACAATTAGGTGGAGGTAGACGATGGAAAAGATTTTACAAGCCATAGGTGAAAAGCAAGACACGATGATTAACTTTTTAGCTAGTCTGGTTAATATCGACTCTGGTATTGACAATCCGGAAGGAATTGATCAAGTAGCCCGCATTGTGGGCAGTAAGCTGACAGAACTGGGTTTTGACGTTCAATATCTGGAATATCCGGGAGACTGTACCCACGTACTGGCTCATAAACAAGGAAAAGGGCCGAAGAACATCATGATTATGGGGCACATGGACACTGTTTTTCCGAAGGGGACTGCGGCAAAACGGCCGTTTACCATCCGTGACGGTCAATTGTTTGGCCCTGGTGTGTTGGATATGAAAGGCGGTATTACTGCGGCTCTGTTTGCGTTAGAGGCGATGTACGAGAATGGGTGGGAAGATAAGAATATCACGGTTTTCTTTTGTGGCGACGAGGAAACGGCTCATCCTAAAACAAATGCAGTGGAGTATTTTGAGCGGGAGGCCATGGGGAAGGATGCAGTCTTTAACATGGAATCAGGCCGCCCTGATGGTGGGGTAGTTATCGGCAGAAAAGGTGTTATTATCCCGGAATTTACCATTAAGGGCAAGGCGGCTCACGCCGGAAATGAGCCGGAAAAAGGTGCCAGCGCCATTCTGGAGTTAGCGTATAAAACTATTGATCTGCATAATTTAACAGATCTTTCTGTAGGTACGACAGTGAATGTCGGCATTGTCCAGGGAGGAGTAGCCCAAAACGTTGTTCCTGCTGAAGCTTATGCGAAGGTAGATGTCCGGTTTACCAAGGTTTCCGAAGCAGAGAGAGCCTTGACTTCGCTGCGTGAAATCGCGGCTAAAACCTATATTCCCGGCACCAAAACCACGTTAACCAATGACAACATTGTCTTTATGCCAATGGAAACCACTGATGCGGTTCTCGGCTTGTTCAAGTTGGTGCAAGAACAAGCGCGGGCTCTCGGTATTGCCGAGATTGAAGGATTTGTCATGGGCGGAGGTTCTGATGCGGCCTGGACCACTCGGGTTGGCGCCCCCACTGTTTGTTCAATGGGACCGCGAGGCGGCTTAAATCATAGTGACCGTGAATATGTAGAGATTGATGGCTTGATCGAACGCTCCAAGCTATTAGCCATGTGCGTAAATGCTGTATAAATAATAACCGGTACTTACCGGCAGGAGGAGAATGCTTATGTCCCAAGAACAGCAATATAAAGTTACCTGGAAGGGTTGGTTGTCTCTATTTGTTCTGATTATTACGTTTTCCGGCGCATTAACCAAAGCCGGTGTGTGGAGTGCGTTTGACTTCCAAACGCTGACCGGACAATTTGGACAAGTGGACAAAGGTGTTATTTTCACCGGAAAAGGCGGAACAGGAGCTCGCGAAGGCTTCATGTTTACCCTCACTCTGATTCCAACAGTCATGTTTGCCCTAGGTCTGATCCATGTTGCCGAGTCATTGGGCGCCCTTAGGGCGGCTGAGAAAATGTTCCGGCCGATTTTAAAACCATTCATGGGCATCCCGGGTGTTGCGGGCCTAGCTTTTGTCAGCAGCTTTACCAGCTCAGACGTTGGTTCTGTTATGACAAAAGGGCTTGTTGACGATGAACTAATTACCGATGATCAGCGTACAATTTTTGTTTCCTACCAATATGCCGCATCTGCTGTTGTAACTAATACGTTGGGTGCAGGGGCGGCCATGCTGCCGGTTTCTGTACTTCCCGTTGGTGTGATTATCGCGTTAATGATTTTTGTGAAAGTATTGGGTGCCAATGTAGTTCGCTTCTGGATCTATACTCAGAACAAGCGGAAGGGTGGCATCGTTAATGGCTGATGAAAAGAAGAGTATTGTAGAGGAATTTGTAGCCGGCGCCAAAAAAGGGTTCTATATTGGCGTCGAAATGATTGCTCCGGCTATGGTTTTAGCATATGTTTTGATTCTTTTTCTGCAGATTACCGGCTTGATGCAGATTATTGGCAAGCTGGTCGGTCCGCTGATGGCTATATTCGGCTTGCCAGGGGAAGCGATTGTCGCTCTGATTGCCGCCTTCTTTGCTAAAGCTGCTGGTGCGGCAACTGCTGCGACACTGTATAGCAAAGGAATCATTACCGCAGCTCAAGCCACTATTTTATTCCCTGCTACGATCACCATGGGTACGCTCATTGGTCACTTTGTCCGGATTGTTATTGTTTCTAATGCAAATAAGAAATATCATCCGTTACTTTTAGCCATTCCTATTTTTGATGCTGTTGTTGTCATGTGGATGACTAAACTGGTTATTGCGTTTACCGGCAATTCATAAAGCAGAAGAGTTATTTGCCGTTTTGCCGCTGGAATAGTACGGTGTCCATCATTTGAACGGGAAAACAAAGAGAACAGTTGAATCAATCGTTCAACTGTTCTCTTTGTTTTCAAACATGGGCCACAACGCGCGGCCAATTGTTGTAGTCTTTTTAATCCGGAACGGCAATGGGCAAAACATAGTACAGAACAGAGATGAAGTGTGAGAAGCTGCCGGCAAGGACAAACAAATGCCATATCGCGTGATGATAGGGGAGCCGCCGCCAAAGATAGAATATCGATCCCGCTGTATAGAAAATACCGCCTGCCAGCAGCCAGCCGAAGCCGGCAGTGGGCAGCATGCGAATGATGGGTTTTATCACCACCAGCAATAGCCAACCCATGCTCAGATAACACAGTGTTGAAAGTATGGTAAACCGATGCACGAAAAAGATTTTTAACACGATGCCAATAATGGCCAGTCCCCAAATCACACTGAAGAGGGTCCAGCCAAGCTGACCGTGCAGCAAAATCAAAGTAAAGGGTGTGTAAGTGCCCGCAATCAACAAATAAATCGCCGAGTGATCAAGGATTTTGAAAATATGTTTGAGTTTTTTGTTGGAAAAACTGTGATATAGTGTGGAAGCCAGGTACAGTAAAAACAGAGAGGTTCCATATACACTGAAGCTGACGATATGCCAAACGCTCCCGTGAAGCCAGGCTGCGGCTGTCAGGACGATCAGTCCGGCTAACGCTAACACTGCGCCCGCGCCATGAGTAATGGCATTCAATTTTTCTTCCATATCATCACCTTCTTTGTATGTATTGCGCTCTTACTATTATAACACATATCGCTCTGCAATTATTTTTGTTATTTTGTTGTTTTATGGCTAGCCGTTTAAGAGACCAAGGCTCGAAATCTATGAAATAAATAACAAGACATTCCCGCGTTAGCGGGAATGCCGGTTTTCTGTGTATACACTTACGCCGAAGAACGCTATGGTGCTATCCGGTATGGATCGTCACTGGCCGGGCGGATAAAGCCGATAGGGAGCTTCGGTTTGTTTTGATTAACCCGCGGAATGGCAGTCAGCAGAAAATTGATTTGTGAAACATGCTGGATAAGCTCCACCGGCTGGCCGTTATCCAATATACCGTAAAAATGAATCAGACTGGGGTCTGTATAGCCTAGGCGAATTACCGAAAACGTAATGGCTTCGCCAAATGCCACTAACCGCATGCCGACTTCGCTCGTATTATCAAGCTGGTCATCAAATTGCTGTATATGCTGATACAATTTCCGGCAGAATTCGCTGGCCAAATTATCGGTAAGCGCTTCGGCCATAGAGTAACGTGTGAGTGCTTGCCCGGAAAAAAAGACAAGACCTTGCGGGGAACTGTTTCTCGTGTCTTGTTCCATGGCGGCCTCCTTGGATAGTATATCATTATACGGTATTCGGGTTTCGGGGAAATGGAACTGGTAAATTAAAAAACAGCCGATTTACTGCCTGGCAGCAAATCGGCTGTTTTCTTCTGCTCTAAGGTTTTTTGCCAAACCACTTCTCGTAGATTTTAGCATACTCGCCATTGGCTTTCAGTTCGTCCAGCGCTTTATTGATTTTGGCTGTCAGCTCTGGATTCTTCTTGCTGACTGCTATGCCATAGCTCTCAGAATTGAGGACTTCGCCCACTAGTTTGGCATCCTTGTCTCCGCCCTTGGCAAGATAGTATTGATTAACCGGTAAGTCGTTAACCACAGCATCGACACCGCCAGCCTTCAATTCCATATAGGCTTCGGTTGCGCTGTTAAAGTCACGGACTTGAGCATCCTTAATCGTCTTAGCGGTTTCTGAGCCGGTAGTGCCAATTTGAACCGCAATGCGTTTGCCGACCAGATCATCAAAGCCTTTAATGGTAGTATTATTCTTTTGTACTACAACCGACAAGCCGGATTGATAGTAAGGACTGGAGAAATTAACCTTTTTAGCTCTGTCTTCAGTGATCGTCATCGCAGAGGTAATCACATCAATTTGACCGGCGTCCAGGGCCGGAATCAGAGCATCAAAGCCGAGGCTGGCAATTTGCACTTCATAGCCCATTTGTTTGCCGATGGCTTTGATTAACTCAATGTCAAAGCCAGTGTATTCTTTACTCTTTTCATCTTCAAACTCAAATGGAGGAAAGGTAGTTTCAGCACCGGATTTTAGCACTTTGGCGGCAGGCGGCTGTGCCTGCTTAGTTTGGCCGCCGCAGCCGGCGACCAACAAGGAAGCGGCAAACAGCACCGTGAGGATGAATGCGATAGATTTTTTCGACATTAGCTAGGGCCCCTTTCAATCTGTATTCGCTATTAATTATACAGGATGTAAAGAATAAGGCAACCCCCGAGGGCGGAGTACTCATGCCAGATTCCGGAATAGGCGACTGCCCGGGGGTCTTCTTATATTTGGCTTTATGACGGGTATTGAAAAAACGCTTTGTCATGAATGTTTTTGCATGGATAGTATGGGTTTTGCATATGTCATTAGAAAAGTATTCGTATGGGGAGAGGATAACGTGGCAGTTATAGCACTGAATCCAGGTCACTTTCCGGGCGTTGATCCCGGTGCGATTGGACCATCCGGACTTGAAGAAGCAGCAGTCGTGATGTCGGTAGCCAAAAGCGCCGAATTGGCATTGCAGGAGAATGGACATTCGGTGGTTTTTATTAGTGAAAATGAGTTGAACAACATCGCTGATGATGCAAATTTAGTAGAAGCTGATGTGTTTGTCAGTGTGCATTGTAATGCGGCAGTCAATACGGACGTACAGGGAACGGAAACCTGGTGCTATGAATATAGCGAGCAGGGCTATCGTTTAGCTTTGGAATTGCAGCGTGAAGTAGTCGATGCTTTGCAGCGGCCTAATCGGGGGATTCGCTATAGTGGCGGGCTCTATGTATTGAAACATACATTTATGCCGGCGGCGCTGGTTGAGCTGGCATTTATTACTAATCCTGAGGAAGAGCAGTTATTAGCTGATCCGCGATGCCAGGAACAGGCTGGTTTGGCTATTGCGCGCGGTATAGAAGCCTGGCTGCAGGATAGCTGATTTGTCGTTTTGTCAGAGTTTTCTTCTGTATGCAACAATCTGGCGAAACATATAATAGCAGCAAGAGAGGGGTGAAGGCAGTGAAATTAATTTCGCTGGGGCTTTCCGACTCGATAGACGATGTCCGGGCCAAACTACAGCAAGATTGCAACCTGTTTCAGCGTGAAGGCTATCAGATCGTCATTGATCAGCTTCAGGCGGGAAAGTATACGTTTCTCAACTGCTCCATTCTGGAAGGTGAAATTTCCTTTCGTAATTATGAGCGAATCAAGAATTTGCTTAAATTATATGTAGCGCAAATTCTGGCCGACTTAGTCGTGCATCGGGAAGAGCAGAATGTGTTGAGGCGGATGATTCGTTTTGGGTATGATTATTTATCCCTGGAAGAGCAAGAAGAGGTACTGGTGAAAGCCATGTCCATTCTCGCCGAGACAGACCCGGAGGCCAGAGAATATCATTTACCTATTCGCCGCAGCAGAGTATTCTCAAGAATCCTGGAGTATCTTGATATGCATAATGAATTAGTTCTTGATGGCTTTATCCGCTTCCGGTTAAAAGACTATGGGCAGGTCCTCAACCGGGTAGTTGAAAAGGCTGTTGACAACTATATGTCAGATATCGAGTACCAGGAATTTGTCAAGGTATTGCGTTATTTCGTCAATGTGCAGGAGCCCCGGACCGGTGAAGTCCATGTCGTTGTCGATCGTTCAGCCAATATCAGCATCTTTAATTCTGAAGGCCAAGCCTTGAGTGAAGCCAACGGGGAGCATTTTGTCGCTCAGTCGGCAGATGACTCGAACGGACAGGATTTGTTGATGAGTGCATTAATTACCATTGTGCCTTGTGTGATCATGTTTCATTTTTATGACCGTAAAACGAATGCCAGCCTGGTCAACACGGTAAAAGATGTCTTTGATGACAGAGTGATTGTCTGTGAGGGTTGCCATATCTGCAATGCTGAGCCTGAGCAATTGGCAACACTAGTGCTGCGCCAACCTTGAAAACTACATTCCCTGACGGCTGATTTTCCGTAAATCAGCGTTGTCGTCAATTGGCATACTTCCGGTATGCCTCATTCCTCCGCCTTGACTTACGAAAAATCATCTCGTCATGAAACTGCAGTTTCAAAGCTGGTGCAGCACTAGTTAAGAATTCACTTTCGAATTGACAAGGGATTTTAAAAAGAGTATACTCATTTATAATAATTACAAAGTAAAAGTAATGATAAGGACATGACACAGTGTGTACGACGTGTATAGAGAAAGGATGCCGCTGGCTGGAAGCGTCCTGACGCCGAAAACTGTTGTTACCACCTTTGAACTGTGACACCGAAGAGACTGGTTGAAAAAGCCCAATCGCTTGATGGAGCTCTGCAACGGTTTCAGGTAGGCTGTTGCCGGGATTGCTTCCCGTTATCATAGCAAGAGCCGGGCGCATGGCGTCAAGCAGGGTGGAACCGCGGGTAATATTCCCGTCCCTTTCAGGGACGGGATTCTATATTTTTAAAGGAGGAATAAATATGATACACGTTACACTAAAAGATGGTTCAAAACGTGAGGCAGACAAAGGCATAACGCTGTTGAAACTGGCGGAGTCGATTAGCCGGGGGCTGGCAAAACATGCCCTTATCGCTAAAGTGGATGGCAAACTGACTGATTTGACGCGCACAATTGACCACGATGCCAAGGTTGAATTCTTAACGTTTGAGGATGTTGAAGGCAAGGACGCGCTGCGGCATACCGCGTCTCATATTATGGCGCAAGCGGTAAAGCGTTTGTACACTGATGCGAAATTGGCTATTGGTCCGGCAATTGCCAATGGTTTCTATTATGATATCGATACTGCGCATACATTTACTCCGGACGATCTGGCAACGATTCAAGCCGAGATGGAAAGAATCATAAAAGAAGATTTATCAATTGAACGGGTTGAAATCAGCCGCGACGAGGCGCTGCGGCTGTTCCGTGAACAAGGTGAAATCTATAAAGAAGAATTGATTCGTGATCTGCCTGAAGACGCGGTGATTTCTTTGTATAAGCAGGGAGAATTTGCTGATCTTTGCGCCGGTCCGCACGTTCCTTCAACCGGCAGAGTAAAAGCGGCCAAATTACAGAGTTTAGCAGGCGCCTATTGGCGCGGCGATGTAAAGAATAAGATGCTGCAGCGAATTTATGGCACAGCATTTGAAAAGAAAGCCGATTTGGAAGAGCATTTGCGGATGCTTGAAGAGGCGGCCAAACGTGATCATCGCAAGCTGGGCCGGGAACTCGATCTGTTCAGCATCCAGGATGAAGGCCCAGGGTTTCCGTTCTTTCATCCCAAAGGGATGGTGATCAGAAACGAGCTGGAGGCATTCTGGCGCAAGCTGCATATAAAATACGGCTATCAGGAGATTAAGACGCCAATTATTCTGCATCAAAGCTTATGGCAGCAATCAGGACATTGGGATCATTACCGCGACAATATGTACTTTACGACGATTGATGGTGAAGGATATGCGGTTAAGCCGATGAACTGCCCGGGCGGCATTCTGGTGTATCGTGCCCAGCATCACAGTTACCGCGACCTGCCGTTACGGACTGCCGAGCTTGGCCTAGTGCACCGGCACGAGATTTCCGGTGCGTTGCACGGACTGATGCGGGTTAGAAGCTTTACGCAGGATGACGCACATATCTTTATGCTGCCGTCGCAGATCAAACAGGAGATTCAGGCTGTTATTGACTTGTTTGATACGGTATATGGCGTATTTGGCCTCTCGTATCATGCCGAACTCAGCACGAAGCCGGAAAAAGCCATGGGGTCGGATGAAATGTGGGAAACGGCTACTACCGCGTTGCGCGATGCCCTGGAAGCACGCGGCATGCAGTATAAGGTCAATGAAGGGGACGGCGCTTTCTACGGCCCGAAAATTGATTTCCACCTGCGCGATTCCATCGGCCGGACCTGGCAATGCGGTACGATTCAGCTTGATATGCAGATGCCCGAAAAATTTGATCTGACCTATATTGGCGAAGATGGGCAAAAACATCGTCCTGTTATGATCCATCGCGTTGCTTATGGCAGTATGGAGCGCTTCATCGGTATTTTGATTGAACATTATGCGGGCGCTTTTCCGGCTTGGCTGGCGCCGGTTCAAGTACGGGTCCTGCCCTTGACTGACCGCCATGTCGAGTATGCTGAGCAACTGGCTGCCGGCCTGAGGGATAAGGATATCCGGGTGGAAGTCGATGCCCGCAATGAAAAAATCGGCTATAAAATCCGTGAGGGACAAGTCGAAAAGATCCCCTATTTATTGGTTGTCGGCGATAAAGAAGCGGAGTCCGGAATGGTGGCTGTGCGCAAACGGAGTGTGGGCGATCTGGGGTCGAAACCGGTTGAGCAATTTACTGACGAACTATTGGCAGAGATCGCTGCAAAAAGATAGTAAGATAATGGCATGAGAGACTTGCTTTTTCATGCGACAGGTGGTACACTGTTATAGTACTTAATAGTGAGTCAAGTAGAAGCCGCTCGCTTCTCGCCTTACGACGCCAGGGAGCTGTTGGTGAGGTTCAACAAACGATCCAGTGATGGGCGTTTTTGCGGGTGGTTTATGCCGCCCGCTTTCTGTTTTGTAAAATGTATGGAGGTGACAAACAATTAGCAAGGAGACGTTAAAGGTTAACGAGGAAATCCGCGCCAGAGAGGTTCGCGTGGTAAGCGCTACGAACGAGCAGTTGGGCATCATGTCTTTTCGTGATGCATTGCGTTTGGCAGGAGAGCAAAATCTTGATTTGGTCGAGGTAGCTCCTACTGCAAAACCGCCGGTTTGC
>POVV01000746.1_pt1 | contig 17182 bp, 8 predicted proteins | sample 1560271 | NCBI WGS metagenome assembly POVV01 (sample SAMN08337232, study PRJNA429181) | Bioreactor metagenome, whole genome shotgun sequencing project. | biome: cows' rumen and soil; feature: anaerobic; isolation source: anaerobic chemostat enrichment culture, galacturonate as sole carbon source...... | reverse complement strand
CGGTATTGAAGAAACGCAACAAGTAAGAAATAGAGCAAAGAGTACAGCAAACGTAGTTTCGGACGCGGGGTGGAGCAGCCTGGTAGCTCGTCGGGCTCATAACCCGAAGGTCGTCAGTTCAAATCTGGCCCCCGCAACCAATACTACTGAACCTTGCAGGCATCGCCTTCAAGGTTTTTTTATATCTGAAATCTGCCCTTTTCATTCCTCTCTTATCTGCTAATGTGAATAATCCTACTCCAGATTAATCAGGCGATACTGATGAAAATGTCCCCTTTCCCTTTTAATATCACTCAATGGGCTGATGTTGAAAAAACTGAACATGCCGGCGAAACAGGCATGGCTTTCTGGCAAACCCGTTATTTTGGCGAGCAGCAAAATCAGATTCGGGTACGCATCGTTGAATACACGGCGGGCTATTTGGCCGATCACTGGTGTAAAAAAGGCCACGTCCTTTTCTGTCTGGAAGGCGAATTAGAAACAACGCTGGAAGATGGCCGTAAGTTTACATTAACGCCCGGAACCAGCTATCAGGTAGGAGACAACGCAGAAGCCCACCAGTCTTATACCAAAACCGGTGCCCGTCTGTTTATCGTTGACTGATAAAGAAGTTAGTATTTGATCGTGGCGAAATAAGCTTTGATCCCGGCAAAGACGGATTCAGCAATTTGCTGCTGGAACTTTGCCGTTCTCAGCTTACGCTCTTCTTCCAGATTAGAAATAAAAGCGGTTTCTATCAGTATCGATGGGATATCCGGGGCTTTTAATACCGCAAAACCGGCCTGCTCAACCTTATTTTTATGCAGTTTATTGACCTTTCCCATACGGGTAAGCACTTCTTTACCAAACTTCAGACTATTATTAATCGCCGCCGTTTGGGCTAAATCAAAGATAGTATGGTCAAGATAGCGGTCGCCACTCTTACTGACACCACCGATCTCATCGGCTTCGTTCTGAGTTTGAGCTAAATATTTAGCTGCGGTACTGGTCGCACCTTTAGTTGATAACGCAAAAATAGACGAGCCGTTGGCCGAACGATTAGTGAATGCATCAGCATGAATAGAAATAAACAGATCCGCCCGCAGTTTTCTGGCTTTTGCTACCCGCACCTTAAGCGGAATAAACACATCTTCATTGCGGGTCATATAGGCCTTCATTTTCGGATCTTTCTGTATCAAAGTCCGCAGCCGACGGGCTATCTGCAATACAATATCTTTTTCACGCGTACCTCGTTTGCCAATGGCACCGGGATCTTCACCCCCGTGACCCGGATCGAGCATAATCACCAACGGACGATCGAGCCCGACCTTACCTGCCTGCGGGCCCTGAGCCGGCTGATCTTTTTCCAGCGCGCCTTTATTGTATTCCTTCAGCAAGGCTAATAACGGATCGTCCGCTTCATCCGCATTGCTATTTGCAGGGTATAAGTCCACCACCAGCCGATTCTTAAATTCAGCAATAGGCTTAAGGGTAAACAGATTAGGATTAATATTTTGTTTTAGCTCTAACACCAAACGTACAGTTTGGGGATCAAACTGCCCGATACGCGCCATTTTAAGATAGGGATCGCTGGTCTGAACCTGGCCCGCGATACCTTTTAATACGCTATTTAACTGTACGTTCTCAATATCAATCACGATACGGTCAGGGTTAGCCAGGGCGAATTGCTTATATTTCAGCGGGGTGCTGGATTCCAGAGTAATACGTGTATAAGTCGAAGACGGCCATACCCGAACGGCAATAACGCTGGACGTTGCCGCAGCCACACCGACACCACTTACGCTCAACAACCACGTCGCGGCGGCTCCTTGCAATAAACGACGGCGTAAATAATCGGGTTTAGAGCTAGACATGATTCTCCGAAATAAGCGTACTGCTGAAGCGATACGGTAAAACAAAATTGAAAGTTGGCGTAAAACTCTACCGAAGAGAAGCGACGGTGTCACGCTTAACATGCATGTTATTCGGAATTAACCCCTAACATGAAGCACAAAATCGGGAAAAATAGCACTTACTGCTTAAATTAGACGTTAAATTACCAAGGTTGCTGATTATTTCACGTAAGTGATAATGACAATAAATCGGTGTCGGTTAAATATTCTTCTTGCCTCTGAGCATCAAATAGAATAAAAATACAAAAAATACGAATTATTATGCAAGAGGTTTATCATGAAGGAACGTAGTATTGAGCTGGTTGAGGGCTTTCGCCATTCAGTTCCTTATATCAATGCGCACCGCGGCAAAACCTTTGTCATTATGCTGGGCGGAGAAGCCATTGAGCATGAGAATTTTAGCAATATTATTAATGATATCGGTCTGTTACACAGCCTGGGGATCCGGCTGGTTGTGGTCTATGGTGCCAGACCACAAATCGATGCTAATTTAGCCGTTCATAATAAACAGGCGATCTATCATAAACATACAAGAGTTACCGATGCCGAATCGCTTGAATTAGTCAAGCAGGCTGCGGGTCGCTTACAGTTAGATATTACCGCCCGCCTGTCAATGAGCCTGAATAATACGCCTCTGCAAGGAGCGCATATTAATGTAGTCAGCGGTAACTTCGTCATCTCTCAACCGTTGGGCATCGACGATGGCGTTGACTACTGCCATTCTGGCCGTATCCGTCGCATAGATGAAGAAGCCATTCACCGCCAGCTAGACAGCGGTGCGATAGTATTGCTGGGGCCGGTTGCCGTATCAGTAACCGGAGAAAGCTTTAATCTGACCTCTGAAGAAGTTGCCACTCAGCTAGCCATTAAGCTTAAAGCTGAAAAAATGATTGGTTTTTGTTCTTCTCAGGGAGTGGAAGATGAGAATGGCAAAATTCTTCCTGAATTATTTCCTAACGATGCTCAAAAATATCTCGAGAATCATGAGGCTATCGGCGATTACCATTCAGGTACCGTACGCTTCCTGCGCGGCGCGGTAAAAGCTTGCCGCAGCGGAGTGCGTCGTTGCCACTTAATTAGCTATCAAGACAGCGGAGCGCTGTTACAGGAGCTATTTTCCCGTGATGGTATCGGTACTCAGATCGTTATGGAAAGTGCTGAACAAGTGCGGCGGGCAACCATCCATGATATCGGGGGAATTTTGGAACTCATTCGCCCGCTAGAGCAGCAGGGTATTCTGGTTCGTCGTTCCAGAGAACAGCTTGAAATGGAGATTGATAAATTCACCATTATTGAGCGTGATAATATGACTATTGCCTGCGCGGCTCTCTACCCTTTCCCGGAAGAAAAAATCGGTGAAATGGCCTGCGTAGCCGTTCATCCGGAGTATCGCAGCTCGCTGCGAGGTGAAATACTGTTAGAAAAAGTCAGCGGTCAGGCACGCTTGATGGGGCTGGAAAAGCTGTTTGTTCTTACCACTCACAGCATACATTGGTTCCAGGAGCGGGGCTTTATGCCGGCAGATATTGATGATTTACCGATGAAGAAACAGGCCTTATATAACTATCAGCGTCGGTCAAAAATTCTCGTCACTCCGGTGTAATAACGCCAGAACTCAAAAAAGGCTTACCCAATATTTATTGCGGTAAGCCTTACAGACCCGCCCCTACTTTTCTTTTTTTCACTCTTTTATCGCTGACTCATGCAAATTACAATGATAATAATACTCATTTACATTGAATCTCATTGATTAATACGGGTAAACTGCAACAGATAAATAACATACAGCCCTATTAATAAAAGGTAATGTAATGAAGAAAATCTTATCTCTTGCAGTTGTAACCACGTTAGCGTCAGTTCTGGCAGGCTGTGACCAAAAGCCCGCGGACAACGCAACGGTTGCACCAACAACAATTCAGGAGCCGGCGACTCCCGTTCAGGTAAAAGAGGCCGATAAAATTAGCGTTACCCATGCTAAAGGCACCGCTGAAGTTAAAACAAACCCGGCCAGCGTTGTTGTTTTTGATTTTGGCACTTTAGACACCATGGACACCATCGGCGTTGAAGTCACTACCGCCCTGCCTAAAAAGAATGTCCCTCACTATCTCCAGCAATATGTTACTGACAAGGTTACTGATGCCGGGTCAATGAAACAGCCGGATCTCGACGCTATCAAACAACTCAACCCCGGCCTGATCGTGATTACCGGACGCCAAAGTAAATCTTTTGACTCACTGAATGCGATTGCTCCAACCCTTGATCTCAGCATCAACAATAAAATTTATCTGGATTCATTTAAAAAGAACGCTCTGACTATCGGGCAAATCTTCGGAAAACAGTCCGAGGTTGAAAACAGTCTGGCCGCTCTGGATAAGAAAATTGCTGACGTCAGAAAAAAAGCTGAGGCTTCAGGTCAAAAGGCACTGGTGTTGGTTCACTATAACGGCAAATTCGGCGCGTCCACCTCTAACGGCTACGCCTCTATTATCCATCAGGTTTTGGGCGTAAAAAAAGCAGATGAAAATCAGGGTGATGAGCGTCAGGCAGCCACTCCGGACTACATTGCGGAAAAAAATCCTGACGTTATTTTTATCATCGATAGAAATGAGGCTATCGGAGAAGGTAAAGTAGACCGCAGCCTGATGGATGATGAAAAGATCAAAGCCACTAATGCATTCCGTAAAGGCAAAATTATCTACCTGACGCCTGACCTGTGGTATCTGTCCGGAGGTGGTTTAGAGAGCCTGGGCCTGCAAATTGATGAAGTCGACGCAGCAATAGAATAATAACGCTGCCATAATGGTTAAACAGGACCAACCTGTCGGTCCTGTTTAACCAGAAAACGTAAGCTCTGAGTCCATTGAAATCAAATAAAACTACGTTGCCATCAATCTAACCGCTAAACGATCTGCCAACCCGCTTCTGCGTTCTGTCGGCGTTCTGATTGCCCCAAGAAAAATATTTTCATTCGCGAATAAGGTTAGCCTGTTACGGGCTCGGGTAATTGCGGTATATACCAGTTCCCTGCTCAGCAGCGGAGAAAAACTATCGGGTAAAACCAGCACGGTATGGTCAAATTCAGAGCCCTGAGATTTATGTACCGTCATGGCATAGGCCGTTTCACAAGTAGGTAAACGACTGGGCTGGACCGCCTTTACAGAACCATCCGGCAGTTGAAAATAAACCCGAATTTCACCATTATCAGCCCGCAGAGTAATGCCGATATCCCCATTATACAGCCCCAAAGAAGCATCATTGCGACTCACCATGACCGGACGCCCCGGATACCAAACTCCGCCCGGACCGGGTAGTTTATTAATCAGCTTCTTGGCCTGTAGCGCCTGTTCAATGCGGGTATTTAACCCTTCAACGCCAAAAGGACCGTTTCGCAATGCACACAGCAGACGAAACTGATTAAACAGCGCCAAAATCGATAACGGATCTGAATTTTTTATCTGACTCAAATATTGTCTATAACCTTCAGTACAGACGTCCAGCAGCTGCAAATAATCATTGCTGTCGCTCATTGTCAGCCACTCAAGATCGTTATAGTCAGGCCTAAAACAGCCTATCGCGCCACGGCCATCACCGCGGTTAACCGCCATGGCCAACTGCCCGATACCTGAATGCTCATGGAAACGATAGCTTTTTCTTAACAAGCACAGATTGTCCCGAACCGGAACGGCATCGGGTGAATCATAGCCTTCAATATCATATCCGGTCAGAACAGATAACTGACCGGCTCTGGCTGTGCTATAGCCCTGTTCTGCAAACCGACAGATATCCCCCAACACCGCACCGGCTTCAACCGATGCTAACTGATCGCGATCGCCTAGCAAAATTAGCCGAGCGTGTGCGGGTAAAGCCTCAACCAAACGCGCCATCATCGGCAAATCGACCATTGAAGCTTCATCAACAATTAACACATCCAGATGTAACGGATTATCTTTGTGATAACGCAAACGGCGGCTATTCGGTTGGACACCAAGCAAGCGGTGAAGAGTCGAGGCTTCAGTTGGCATTTGTCGTTGCTGTTCATCGCTTAACGGTAGGCTTTGGCTGGCTTTACCAAGAGACTCCGTCAGGCGAGCCGCCGCTTTACCGGTAGGTGCTGCAAGCGCAATTCTGAGTTTAGACTGCCCGGCTAATTGAATCAGTGCCCCAAGTAAGCGGGCCACGGTGGTCGTTTTCCCGGTGCCCGGGCCGCCGGAAATAATTGATACCTGACGGCTGGCTGCAACTGCAGCCGCAACCTTTTGCCAGTCAATATCATCAGGCTGAAGCTCAAATAGATGGTCTAACGTATGACGCAATGCTTGTTCAGGCAATCCGATAGCCTGAGTATCAACAGGCCGACTCTGGCGCATAAAGAAATCAGCGATCAAGCCTTCGTCCTGCCACATGCGCTGCAAATACAAACGATCGCCGGACAGCACCAAAGGCGTTGGCAGGCCACCGTCACTCACCGCAGGAGAAGCAGCAACCGCAGCTAAAAAATCACCGTGATCCGGCAAACCGGCACTATGCCATATCTCAGCGGCCAGCTCAGTATTTCGTCCGTCAAACAGTGAAAATTCATTCAGTGAACCTAAAGACAGGCAGACATGGCCAGCCCCGGCCTCAGCGCTTAACTTAGCAATCAATAGTGCCAAGCAGGGCTCACTGTCAGAGGCCAATAAGCGGGCCAGTTGAATATCCAGCGGACGAAGCAGGTTAACCTCAACGGCTTTCTGTAACAGGCTAAACATTGGCTGGTTCCTTCTCTCCGGCAAAAAGACGATCTAAACCATCAACTAACGCCCATTCAGGCCGGCAATGGAAAACACCCTGTTCAGGTTTATCCTGCTCTAAGCCTCGAAGAAAGAGATAAAACACGCCGCCAAAGTGCTGTTGGTAATCATAATCAGCAATCCGATGGCGTAAATAGCGATGAAGAGCCAGAGAGTAAAGCTGGTATTGCAAATCATACCGATGGTCACACATTGCCTGACTCATGGCCTCAGGCGTATAGGATTCGCTGCTTTCACCCAGCCAGTTAGATTTATAATCCAACAGGTAATAGCGGCCCTGCCAGCAAAAAACCAGATCGATAAATCCCTTTAGCATTCCGCGAACCTGACGGAAATTAAGCTCCGGGCATCGCACAGACAGAGGGTCATAACGTTTAACCAAAGCATCCAGCTTAGCGGCTTCCAGCGCCGGGCCAATAGGCAGGTAAAATTGCAGTTCAGCCTGTCGGTTAGGCGCTAAAATACCCTTCAGGCTAATCCCTGAACTCTTCTCAAGGGGGGCGCTAACAATTGTTTCCAACCACTGTTTCAAAACGGGCAGCCAACCGCTGTCCAGCCCCTGAATAACCAAGCGCTCACTAAGGAACTCATCATCTATTGGCTGGCTGAAATCAATCGACTCCAACAGGTCGTGCAGGAAAGTACCGGGAGAAGCCCCCTTAGGGAAAGTATGCGGGCTCATTAATGGTTGCTTATTATCATTCTTTTCACCGGCGGCATCAGTATCAAAACGCGGAAGTAAATCATAATGATGAGTCGCCCCCTGTTGCTGTAACCCTGAATAGCTGGTGACCCGCCAATTATCCTGACGATGCCCGCTAAATGTCCGAGCGCTCAGGCTTTCTGGCAAAGTGATAATATCCTGCCAGATGGCAGAATCCGTCTCAGCGATCGGATAAACTTGAATGCCGTTATGCTGTTCCAGCGCGGCCAATGACTCAGCCAACAGCGCAGAATCACCGGCAACGCCCTGCTGTAATAAATAGCCAATCGCACTGCGGTGTAAATCTGAATGCCCTTTTTTACGCCCACCGGAGTAATACGGCGTGACGCCAATACTGCAATGGTAAATTGAGCGGGTCAGAGCAACATAGAGTAAACGTAAATCTTCAGCTAACCGCTCTTCTTCTGCTAATGTAAGTGCGTCCTCACTTTGCTGGAGATCCAGCGTGGCCGAAAAAGTCTCACGATCGTGATATAACGCCTGGCTTTGAGGCCGGAAGCCACAAATAAAAGGCAGCCAGACCAAAGGATATTCCAGCCCTTTCGACTTATGGATCGTCACGACACGAACTAAATTACGATCGCTTTCCAGGCGCAGTTGCTGGCTATCAGCCTGAACGTTTGGCTGGGCAATTTGCTGAGCCAGCCAGCGTACCAGTGAGTGTTCACTTTCCAGCTTTAGCGCGGCTTCTTGCAGCAGCTCGCCGATATGCATAACGTCGGTTAAACGTCGTTCGCCGCCCAAGGTGACTAATAAGTTTTCGGCCAGTTGCCGCTTAGACATCACTTCCCGGAGCATCGGTAATACGCCCCTTTTCAGCCATAGCTCACGGTATTGGCTGAACTCTTCGACTAATTCATCCCACTGCCGCTCATCCTGATTGATGGCGTCAATATGACGGGCATCTAGCCCAAGCAGCCCGCTAGCCAGAGCGCTACGTAAGGCGCGATCTTTTTCCGGCGTCAGCACCGCCTGCAACAGCCATAAAACGTCTTTAGCCTCCGCGGTGGAAAATACGCTCTCGCGGTTAGAAAGATAAACGGATGGAATAGCTAACGCGCTCAGGGCATCACGAACCAGCGCGGCTTCTTTCCCGGTCCGCACCAGAATGGCAATATCTGCCGCAACGACGAGTTCTCGTTTATCACCCCGGACTAACCAAGCCTGCTGTTGTTGACCGGCTGCCAGCCAATCTCTGATTTGTGCCGCACACTGGCGAGCCATCAACTGCTGGTATTCATTTTGTCCGGAACCTTCGCCCGGCTGTAACCAAATCCCCATTGCCGGTTGGCTCACACCATGCAGCTCAAAACTCAGGCGCTGATTTTTTTCGGCCGGTTTTACCGCCATAAACGGAATCTGACTAAAAATAAACGGAGAAGAGGTTCGTTGAAATAAGGTGTTAACGGCGTTCACCATATCTGATGATGAACGCCAGTTGGTATCCATGGTGTAGTGACTGCTTACTTCACTCCGGGCCTGCATATAGGTAAAAATATCCGCACCGCGAAAAGCATAAATAGCCTGTTTCGGATCGCCGATAAGCAACAACCCGGTGTCTTGCCGCCCGCCGTATAACTTATGGAAAATCCGATATTGTTGAGGATCGGTATCTTGGAATTCATCAATCAAAGCAACCGGATAACGCTGCCGTATCGCCTCAGCTAAAGCATCGGCATCAGGCCGTTGCAGCGCCATATCTAATCGGCTCAATAGATCATCAAACCCTAATTCAGCCCGACGACGCTTTTCTTGCTGTACCGACATGCGCACTTCGCTGAGTGCCTTAGCCAAAATTAAATCCCGCAGCGTTAAAGGCTCGGCATAAAGCAGCTCTATAACGGTAAACAGAGGATGAACCGGCGGCGTCCCTTTCTTGGTTTTTTCATCAATAACTGACTGGCGGAAATTATTAAGTTCTTTAGGTAGCTGATAGCCCTGCGTCTCTTCATCAGACCAAAGCGTGACTTTATTCAGCCAGTTGGGTAAATGTTTTGAACTATAGCTGCGCTTATCAACATCAGAAGTGCTGATTAACGACTCAAGATCGGCAGCAGACTGCCGCCATTGCTGTTTTGCATCCTCGATTCGTTCAATAATTTGCTGATGCCGCTGTAAAATATCATCTTCAGACGGCGGATGCCGCAGCTGAGGAGCCTCACCATGCAGGTAAGGAGATAGATCAGCCAACAGGCTTTCAGGGCCGCTCCATACGGCACAAATAGCCTGAGCAACCGGCAGAGGTAGCGGATAGCAATGGCGACGCCAGAAATCGGCGGTAGCCTGACGGCGCAGCGGTAACTCATCCTGAATTAAAGACTGTTCAAACAAAATACCCGATTCAAACGCATTATGGCTAAGCATTCGCTGGCAAAAACCATGAATGGTATAAATAGCCGCTTCATCCATCTGACGTTCAGCAGCCAATAGCAAGGCAGAGGCATCACCCAAGTCCGGAATTTCCGTCAGAAGATGTTCTAAAAGAGCATCGCTACTCTGACGGCGAATGCAGGCAATTCTCAGATGATGAATATTCTCTCTTATCCGGTTGCGTAGCTCTTCCGTTGCCGCCTCGGTAAAGGTAACAACCAGAATTTCCTCTACGGACAGAGGCCTTGGATAAGCGGCTTCTCCGCCTAGCCCCAGCAGCAGCCGTAAATAGAGTGCCGCCAGAGTATAAGTTTTTCCTGTTCCGGCAGAAGCCTCAATCAGACGCTCCCCGTACAGCGGGAGCGTGAGTGGATTAAGCGCTGCGGGCAACCGCTCGGTCATTAGTTCTGAACCTTAACCGGCAGAGTTTTCTGCAGTGCTGATGCATTCGGATATTCGGTCCAACCTTTAGGTTGTGCAAATGCGGCTTTCAGTTCGCCCTGCCCCATAATTTGGGAGAGAACGGCCAGACCGTTATGCTCAACAATAGCCTGCCGGTAGAAGGTATGAATATCATCCTTAGTCAATTTTTTTACCTGATCCAGTACTTTGGCTCTGGTATCAAAACGCGTATTTCCACGACCAAAGTCGTTGCTGTAATAACCGGCCTCTTCATCCAGCGTTTGCGGGCGCTGTTCCAGCTCATTAATTAATGCCTGCTTATACTGATTAAAATCAGCCTCTTTCAGCTCAGACAAACGCTTATCGGCCATTTGATAGAAGTTGAGATAGCGTTGTTCAAGGTAGGCCGGCGTCTGGTTATTACTCTGCAGTAAGAATCCAATACCGGACTGGCGGCCAACGCTCATCGGGAAGGCAAACACCGCGTACCCCAGTTGCTCTTCGGTTCTCAACTGATTATAAAACCACGGCTGAATAATTTGGGTCAGTAGATTACTGCGGGCCATGCTTTGAACTTCGTCATAGCCGACAGGGATATAAACCGCGGCTAGCGCCGAATCGGTGCTGCTACCGTCTTTCATCAGATTAGCCAACTGAGGCTGAGAAACCACCACATTCTGGCCATGCCACCATTCAGTGCCGACACTGCCTAACTGCTGTTTAAGATTCAGGGCAAGCTGTTTAACCTGTTCCGGCGTCATATTGCCAAGAACAAACATCTCTGGCGTTCCTTGGGTTAATAGCTGATTGCGGTATTGAACGATGTCGTTAACCGCTATGCTATCAAGTACCTTTCTGCGTTCTTCCCGCTCAAAATAAGGTACCTGCGACACGGCACGAATCGGTTGTATAGCCAGTTCATACGCCTTGCCTTTTTCAGCTGCATCCAATTGTTCCCGATACCACGACTTAGCCTGAACAAGCTGCTCATTGGTAGGAGCAAATTTCTGATACTGTTCTAAAAAAGCGCTCATCAATTGTGGAATTCGTTGATTGAAGCCACTGACATTAAATTGTAGCCCGTTGGCCGAACCGGAAGAAATGCTGATACCGCCGACCGATGCCTGATAGCTGATTTGGGCCAAAGCCTGATCGGCTAAGTAACCGGTCAAAGCAAACATCACCTGATTACGGGCACTGTTTGATGCTTCAGCATTACGTAAGGCGAAAATCACATTCGCCTTTGGCTCATCAGGAAAATACTGGCTTGGGGTATACCAGGCTCTGATGTTGTCCTGATTTAATACCTGAATAGGCCCGTCTTTAGCTTCAGTTCTTGGGACTAATTTAAAGTCATCAGGGATATAAGGATTAAGCGCTGGCAAACTCAGATTGAGCCGCTTCTCTTCAGATACCCAACGAGAAATCTGCTGCGGTGAAATACGGTCAACCTGATATGGGGCATTAACAAAGTAAGCTTCTTTATTGTGAGGTTCATCCGGGCTGACAAACCAGATGCGAGCGGCTTCCGGCGTCATTTCATCCAAACGTGCAGCAATGGCTTTGGGATCAAAACGGTCGGCTAAGTAATCAGAGTCCAGAACGTTGGAAATCGGAATGTTTAACATGGTATCCGATAACCACTCGACATAATCCATATCTCGGGAGATTGACGGATAGCGGAAATCCAAATCCAATACGTGGGCGATCTCATCAAAATAATCTTTACGGATCCCCTCTTTGCGTATCACTTTCAGATAATCAAAAATGGCCGCAATCACCCGATCACGATTAGCCAAACCTTTATCCGTCAGAGAAACGCCAATGTTGAATACACCGCCGTTACGATCGACGACAGGGTTTACACCAGCACCAATACTATCGGCCAGACCTTGCTTACGCAGCCAGTCGGATAAGGTATTCTCACTGCGATTCCCTATCAAATAGCTGATATAGGTATCTGTTTTACTACGGAAATCGGCAATATTATTATCAATACGGAATTCAATACGCAGTTGCTTGCTGGGCTGAGCAGGAACGTAGTGAATAATCACCCCTTTCTCTTTATCAGTAGCCGCAGGAACGGTAATGGCCGGAACGCTGGCATCATGATTACCAATCCGACCAAAAGTATCTACCGCAAGCTTAGCCAGCTTATCTAAAGATTCATTACTGTATAGCACGCCAACCATTAGATTGGCCGAATAGTAACGCTGATGGAAAGCCGTCAGCTCATCATGTAATTTACTTCCCGGCTTGTCTTTCAGAGTCTCTAAATTACCACCGGAAAAGCGTGCCGTCGGGTGAGCCGGGTTCAAGGTTTCAGAACCGACCTGAGCCATTCTCATACCGTCACGGGAACGAGCCATGGTGAGCTCGGCATTAACCGCATTTCTCTCACGATCGGCATAGACCGGATCTAATAGTGGCTCTGCGATGGCATCAGCTAAACGATCAACCGCCGGGGCCAGCGCATCATTTTCGACTTCAAGATAGTATGCAGTGCGGTAAGAGGCGGTACTGGCATTATGGCTGCCACCGTGCTTTTTAAGAAATTCTGAGATACTGTCAGGTTCCGGATAGCGTTTAGACCCCATCAGAACCATATGTTCCAAATAATGAGCCAAACCAAGCTGGCTATCCGGATCCTCAAGGGAGCCTACCGGCAAAGCCAATGCGGCAAGAGATTTACTGGCTAAATCGTCTGACACCAATAGCACAGTCATACCGTTATCTAACTTAATCGCCTTATATTGGCGAGTATCGCGCTCACTCTTCTGAATAGTTTCGCTAACAGGCTGCCAGCCCTGCTCGGCGGAAACCGCAGGGATCCAGCAAGACAAAATAAATATGATACCGGTGATATAGGCATGCAACTTTCGCATTGGCTTTCCTTTTGGAATGACTTAATGACAACTTTTAACAGGTAAAATAATACGTTATCGCACCTGACTCTAATCGGGAGGTATAACACAGCACCTCCATTTTGAGATCTACATCAACATTGGACAGCTCGATAACTCAGGGTTCATTTTTTTAGCCAGATTTTTGATTTTCTAACTTGTGGCGAATCAGCGTAAATAAATAGGGTTGGCTATCGCTGATAATCTGTTGGTAACGTTTATCATCCATCACCCTGAATAATCGCATCAGATAAGGGTCTTCGCCTTCACCGGTAACCTGCTGCCCGCCCTGCCAGACCTGAATCAGCTTTTGTCTGGCCTTTTGCTGTATTTCTTCATCCCACAAAATGCGACCAGAACTCTGATCATAGCAGTTAGTTAGCCATGCCCATGCGCTTTTAGGTAAGAGTAATAGCGGAGTACTCAATCCATGCACATAGCCGTTTAACCATTCAGCAAATATCTCTTCCGCCTGCTCTGTCGGCATGGCCGCAAAGCGCCATTCACTATTTTTTCGCCCGAACATACGACTTTCACCGCTGCCGCCATTGATGCAATACACCAAATGATCAAGCCACAACAGCATGCCGTCAATAACCGACAACTCCGCCGGCCGCCAGCGTAATATTCCGTCAGCCTGAACCTGATGTAGCCAGCCGGTTATTTCAAGACCGGCAATATTATGCTCAAACTCAATACTTTGAGCGGGCAGTTTATGTTGTTTAACCACCTCGGCCAGTTCGGCCATATCTTCACTTTGCCCCTGCCAAAATAGCTCACCAAATGCCCCAAAAGGCAGTTCTCCTGCGGCCCGTGCTCGGGAAAACAAAGCGGCAGGATCCTGATCTTCAATCAAGCTGTTAAGCAGCATCACGTTCATTTGATAGCGTTGCAGATTGTCGACCAGAAAAGGCTCCTCATCAGGCAATTCAGTCTCATCCAGAGAGAAATTCACTCTCAGCCGTTGCTGAAAGAATGCCCTGACCGGATTACGGTAAAAGCGCCGCAGATCCTCAAGCTCAACCCGTTTCAGTTCCAGCTCATCCAGGTCGGTACTAAACTCTGCATGAGGAATACCCGCTCTACCGGCTGCCGGTAGCCACTCGCTGGCATAGCTCTGCTGCTCACTACCGCTAACAAAATTCTGCTCACTGAACGGCACGCGAGCGTGCTGGCAAAGCAAATGCTGATATACCTTCAAAGCACTCTGCTCTAAGTCCAGATGCCGGTCGTCAGGCAGTCGATGGCTCTGCGATATATATTCCAATAATTCACTGATTAGCACCGAAGGATAGCGCGGGCTGTTATCCTGAATCGATTGGCCGATAAAGCTGATATAGAGCTTTTGCTGAGCCGAAATCAATGCTTCAAGAAACAGATATCTGTCATCGTCACGCCGGCTTCGATCGCCGCGCAGCGGTTTCCGCGCCATTAAATCGAACCCTAAAGGCGGTAATGTTCGCGGATAAACGCCGTCATTCATTCCCAAAAGGCAAACCACTTTAAATGGAATAGAACGCATCGGCATCAGCGTACAAAAGTTAATCGGCCCGGCCAAAAAGCGCTGGCTGATACGTTCATTATCTAAACGGGCAGAGAGTTCATCGCGCAAAATAGTTAACGGAATGAGGTCCTGATAACGGGCCTCCAGGCCAAAACCGATCTGTTTTTGCCACTGTTGCTCAATCAGGGCTAATACCGGCTCAGTTTCAACATCAGTAATAAAGAACGAATCAACCAGTTCACGGCAGAACGGCGACCATTCAGTCAGCGTTCTGGATTGTTTTAGCTTGTTGCGCCAAATGGCTAGCTGCATCAGAAACTCGGCTAATTGACCGGCGAGGCTGGCAATTAAACCGCTGGACTCATCATAGGGAAGAACGCCCTGATAATCGCCACGCTGGCTATCCATCGCATAGCCAAGCAACATCCGGGTCAGGCCGAATTGCCAGGTATGCTGGCCGGTTGGCGGCAGATCAAGATCGCTGACCATATCGTCATCTAAGCCCCAACGAATGCCCGAATCTTCAACCCACTGACGTAAAATGCGCAGCCCGTCTTCATCAATTTGAAAACGCATCGCCAGAGCCGGAACTTCCAATAAGGTGAGAATATCTTCGGCAGTAAACCGGCTATCCGGCAGGTCCAGCAGGCTTAAAAACGCAGTTAATACCGGATGAGCCTGACTGGCGCTTCTGTCTGAAATCGCATAAGGAAGATAGCGATCCGCCGGAGCATTGCCGAATACCGCTTCAATATAAGGCGTGTAATTATCGATATCCGCCACCATCACAATAATATCCCGCAGGGTCAGCGTCGGGTCATTATCGAGCATCGCCAGCAGTTGATCGTAGAGAACTTCAACTTCGCGCTGAGCACTGTGGCAAACGTGGGTACTTATTGAACGGTCATCTGGATCAAGAATGCGTTTATCACTGCTGTCCAGCGGGGAGTCAGGGCTATTGATGATTAATGCCCGGTCGTCAAGCGAGAGAATATCTGATTGAATACGATGCAATAAACTGTCAGATTCGATATCAACAAACGCGTCGACTTCCTGCATTTTATCGAGCTGAGCCAGCAGATAGAGATTATCGCGCCCAAGCTTCCCCCAACTTGCCAGCAGCGGATTATTGAGTTGCTGATTGCCTTGCTCATCAAACAGCGAACTCGCAGTTTCCGGCGACCGGAACAGGCCAATACCCTGACCTTTTTTAATATGTTTACGCTTACGTGCCTGCAATTTAGCTAAAAAGGCATAGTCCTGAATATCCGCCCAATAATAGCGGCAGGGATTGGTAAACATCAGGTGCACGTCTATATGTTGTCCCAGAGCCTGAAGGGCCTGCAAGTAGACAGGCGGAAGCGCCGAAATACCACAGATAAATACCCGGTGAGGTAGCACCTCAGCGGAAAAATCCGGCTGGTTCAAGGTATCAATAAAGCGTTGATATAAGTTGGCCCGATGCCAGCCCGGCTGCTGTAGGCGTTCGGTGTAATCAATCAATGCCCGCCATAGCGGTGCCTGCCAAATCTGGGCATCATCAAGATCGTTCACCAGCTCATTCTGTTGCCAGCGCTGTAACCACTCCGGGCGATAAACTAAATACTGGTCAAAAAGGTCGGCAATCCGGCCGGCTAGCTGATGGCGCTTACGCATATCCTCATCATCACTCAGGTAGCCTTTTAATGCCGAAAACTCAGGCTGCTCAAGCATGGGTGGTAAGAGCCACATCAGCTTCCACGTCATGGCATCTTTACTAAATGCGCTTTCCTGAGGAATTCCCGGCAGCACTTTGGTAAACATCTGCCAGATAAAGGAAGCCGGTAAAGGAAACTCAATATTTGCCGCAATACCCAATTCGTTGGCAAGTTCAATTTGTAGCCACTGAGCCATGCCGTGGCTTTGAACCAGAATAATTTCTCTGGCAAAAGGATCGGACAGCGGTTTACCGGCGATAAGTGCCGTAGTCAGCGTTTTAAGCAAATCGAGCTGATTTGAGTGATAAACCGTGAACATCCGGGCTCCTGAGTTATATCGGTCCGTTCGGGGCTAGAAAACGCCGAATCGGATTAAATTATAAGACAATTTTCAATCTTATGGACTGGTCTGTAAAGCAATACAGCAGGATACCTGTTTTAACCGATTAATGACGAAATTATTCCTCGCCAGCCTGCCTTAATCATCAGCCAAAATAATTCGGCTCGCAGTCACCTGAAACTTTACGGTGAGATAGCACGAAGGGCTGCCCCTTTCACTTAATGATGCTGGTATATTATTTTTAATATCCGACATTATTGTGTGCTGAATGTATTTCAGCTATTTGGCATGCAACGCTTTAATCTATCGATATCGGCCACCATTTACTCTGACGAGGTGTCAAATATGAGCCAGTTATTTACCCCGATTAAGCTAGGTCCCGTCACTATTCCGAACCGAATTATCATTGCACCAATGTGCCAATACTCGGCGATCGATGGCAAAACTACCGAATGGCACGCCATGCATTTAGGACAGTTAGCCGTTTCTGGTGCCGGTTTATTGATTGTAGAAGCTACTGCGGTAGAACCTGAAGGACGAATCTCACCACAGGATATCGG
>POVV01000745.1_pt1 | contig 17185 bp, 30 predicted proteins | sample 1560271 | NCBI WGS metagenome assembly POVV01 (sample SAMN08337232, study PRJNA429181) | Bioreactor metagenome, whole genome shotgun sequencing project. | biome: cows' rumen and soil; feature: anaerobic; isolation source: anaerobic chemostat enrichment culture, galacturonate as sole carbon... | reverse complement strand
TCCGGCATCAAGGCGGCGGCCACAAGCGTCTGTATCGTATCATTGACTTTAAGCGCAACAAAGACGGTATTCCGGCAAAAGTTGCTACTATTGAATATGATCCCAACCGTTCGGCACGGATTGCACTGCTGCATTATGCTGACGGCGAAAAGCGTTATATTCTTGCTCCTAACGGCCTTAAAGTAGGCGATACCATTATGAGCGGCCCGGAATCTGATATCAAAGTGGGCAATGCATTGCCGCTTAAGAATATGCCGGTAGGTACGCAAATCCATAACATTGAGATGAAAATCGGTAAAGGCGGCCAAATGGTTCGTTCTGCCGGTGCTTCGGCTCAGCTTATGGCTAAAGAGGGCAGCCATGCACTTCTCCGACTGCCGTCAGGCGAACTGAGAAAAGTTCATATTAACTGCCGGGCTACTGTTGGGCAGGTAGGCAATCTTGAGCATGAAAACATCACTATCGGCAAAGCCGGCCGTTCACGCTGGCTGGGTATCCGCCCTGCCAACCGCGGTGTTTCCATGAACCCGATCGACCATCCGCATGGTGGTGGCGAAGGCCGCTCGCCGGTTGGCCGCAAACATCCGGTTACTCCTTGGGGCAAATGCGCTATGGGTGCCAAAACCCGTAGAAGCAAAGCTTCTGATAAATTGATCGTTAAGAGACGTAGTAGTCGCGGCAGTCGATAAATTCGAAGTTCTTGGTTCGATACGTCGAAGCCCGCAGGGAAAGCCGGAGGGTGCTCCCGCGAACTTGCGAATATACGAACTCGCGAACATGCCAACACACGAAAGGAGGCTATTTAGGTGTCAAGATCCATTAAAAAGGGACCTTATGTGCATGAAAGCCTGCTCAAGAAAATTGATGCACTTAATGCCAATAACGATAAAAAGGTTATCAAAACCTGGTCACGCAGCTCGACCATTCTGCCAGCCTTTGTTGGTCACACCATCGCTGTCCATGACGGCCGCAAACATGTACCGGTATATGTTACTGAAGACATGGTTGGTCACAAGCTTGGCGAATTTGCGCCCACCCGGACTTACAAAGGCCACAGCGGCTCGGAACGGTCCACCGGCGTAAGATAGTACTCTTAGCAAAAATCCGGAACTGATAATAGCCGGAAGGGGGTTAAATAATGGAAGCTAAAGCAATTGCCAGACACATTCGCATTGCTCCCCGTAAAATCCGCATCGTAATTGACTTAATTCGCGGCAAGAACGTGGGCGAGGCTTTTGCAATTTTAAAGCATACTCCGAAAGTCGGAGCTGAGGTTTTGGAAAAGGTACTGAAATCAGCTATCGCTAATGCTGAGCACAACTATGACCTGAACGTTGATGCACTTTACATCTCACAGGCGTTTGTTGATCAGGGCCCGACCTTAAAACGCATTCATCCGCGTTCACGCGGTCAGGCGTTCAAGATTTTAAAGCGTACCAGCCACGTAACATTGGCCGTTAAAGAAAGATAAGCTAGGACGAAGGAGGGAAATTTAGTGGGTCAAAAAGTTAATCCGCATGGTCTTCGCCTTGGCATTATCAAAACTTGGGATGCAAGATGGTATGCCGATAAAGACTATGCTAAAAATCTGCATGAAGATATCAAAATCCGTGATATGCTGAAAGAAAAACTTTACACTTCCAATGTGTCGCAAATCATTATTGAGCGTGCGGCTAACCGGGTGAAAGTTACTATTCATACTGCTAAGCCTGGTATGGTAATCGGACGTGGCGGCAGTGGGATTGAGAACATCAAGAGATGGCTCAAAGATCTTACCGGCAAAAACATTGACGTAAACATTGCCGAAATCAAGCAAGCCGAACTGGATGCTACCTTGGTTGCTGAAAACATTGCCGCTCAGCTTGAAAAGCGTATTGCTTTCCGCCGGGCGATGAAGCAATCAGTAACCCGTACCATGCGTATGGGAGCAAAAGGAATCAAAGTAATGGTTGGCGGTCGTTTGGGCGGCGCTGAAATTGCCCGTACCGAAAGCTACCGTGAAGGCAGTATTCCTTTGCACACCCTGCGTGCCGATATTGATTATGGCACAGCAGAAGCACACACCACCTATGGCCGTATTGGCGTAAAAGTTTGGATTTACAAAGGCGAAATTCTGCCTGAAGCCAAAAAAACTGTTGTCGCCGCTGCCGTTGAAGGGGGCGAAAAATAATGCTGATCCCAAAAAGAGTAAAGCATCGCAAACAATTCCGCGGACGTATGACCGGTAAAGCCACTAAAGGCAATACTGTATCCCATGGCGAATTCGGACTTGTTGCTCTCGAGCCGGCTTGGATTACCAACCGTCAAATCGAAGCAGCCCGTATTGCTATGACCCGTTACATTAAACGGGGTGGTAAAGTTTGGATCAAGATATTCCCGGACAAGCCGATTACTGCTAAGCCGGCCGAGACTCGCATGGGTAGCGGTAAAGGTTCACCTGAATATTGGGTAGCTGTTGTTAAGCCAGGTCGTGTTATGTTTGAAATGGACGGTGTGGCTGAAGAAGTAGCCCGTGAAGCTATGCGTCTGGCAGCTCACAAACTGCCGATCAAAACCAAATTCGTTAAGCGGGAGGATACCGCTCATTTGGATATGGACGCACCGGGCGTCAATGCTAAACTGGGTGGTGAAATAAATGAAGGCTAATGATATCCGCGATATGAGTGCAGCCGAACTTGACCAAAACCTGAACAAGTTAAAAGAAGAATTGTTCAACCTGCGGTTCCAACACGCAACCGGCCAATTGGATAACCCAATGCGGATTCCTGCCGTCAAGAAAACAATTGCCCGTATCAAAACCGTTCAGCGTCAACGTGAACTTAAGGCCCAGTAATTTTGGGGGCGCAATGTTAATGAGTGAAGGGAGGCAATGACTAGTGACCGTTGAAAGAAACGAACGCAAGGTCCGGATTGGCAAAGTCGTAAGCGACAAAATGGAAAAAACAGTTGTAGTGGCCGTGGAACGTTTAGTACGGCACCCACTGTACCATAAATCGATTAAACAAACCGTGAAGTTTAAAGCTCATGATGAGAATAACGAAAGCCATATCGGCGATACCGTTAAAATTATGGAAACCCGCCCGCTTTCCAAAGAAAAACGCTGGCGCGTAGTGGAAGTTCTCGAAAGAGCAAAGTAGTATTTAGTTTAAACCAAGCAAGCTAGCTTCTAATGCTCGGCTGCCACGCGCATCGAGCCTCATGAGGAAGGAGGATAAGCACTATGATTCAACAGCAGACCATCATGAATGTTGCTGATAATACCGGCGCCAAACAAATTATGTGCATCCGCGTACTGGGTGGCTCATATCGCCGCTATGCCAACATTGGCGATGTTATCGTTGCATCCGTTAAAGACGCTACACCCGGTGGCGTTGTCAAGAAAGGCGATGTAGTTAAAGCCGTTGTCGTTCGCTCCAAAAAAGGATTACGCCGTCCGGACGGCTCCTATATCCGGTTTGACGAAAATGCCGCAGTTGTTATTAAAGAAGACAAAAGCCCGAGAGGTACACGGATATTTGGACCAGTAGCCCGCGAGCTCAGGGACAAAGAATTCATGAAAATTATCTCACTGGCACCGGAAGTTATCTAGATTAAGGAGGTGTCCTTAAGTGTCAGAAGCTCAAAAGCTGCACGTTAAAAAAGGCGACAAAGTCGTCGTGCTGTCTGGTAAAGACAAAGGCAAAGAAGGCAAAATAGTTGAAGCTCTGCCGAAAAAGGGCAAAGTTGTGATTGAAGGCGTAAACAAAGTAAAACGCCACACTAAGCCGAGCCAAAAAGCTCCCCAGGGCGGCATTATTGTGAAAGAAGCTCCTATTGCTTCGGCCAAAGTTATGCTTGTTTGCCCGGCATGCGACAAACCTACCCGCATTAAAAAATCGCAGCAGGCCAGTGGCTCGTTTGTCCGTGCCTGCAAAAAATGCGGCGAAGTTATTGATAAAGATAAGTAAAACCATTCTTTCCTGAAAGGAGGTTAACTCATGGCTACAACAAGACTTAAAGAAAAATATGCAAATGAAGTAGCGCAAGCTATGATGCAGAAATTTGGATACAAAAACGTCATGGAAATTCCCAAAGTCGAGAAAGTGGTTATCAACATGGGTGTTGGCGAAGCAGTCGGCAACCCCAAAGTTCTCGATGCGGCTGTAAATGATATGACTTTAATCGCCGGTCAAAAACCGGTTATAACCAGAGCAAAAAAATCCATCGCTGCTTTCAAAATTCGTGAAGGTATGCCGATTGGTGCCAAAGTTACCATGCGCGGTGAACGGATGTATCAATTCCTTGATAAACTGTTCAACATCGCATTGCCCCGGGTACGTGACTTCCGCGGTATTAACCCGAAAGCATTCGACGGACGCGGCAACTATACGCTTGGTGTTAAAGAGCAATTGATCTTCCCGGAAATTGACTACGATAAAGTGGACAAAATCCGCGGTATGGATATCATCATTGTTACCACCGCCAAGACTGACGAAGAAGCAAGAGAGTTACTGAAACTAATGGGTATGCCATTTAGCGCATAATTGAATCTGTCCATTAACGCCCGTCTCTAGATGGGACAGTTTAAACAGAAGGAGGGAATTCGGTGGCCAAAAAGGCTTTGATTGAGAAATGGAAAAACGAGCCTAAATTTAAGGTGCGTAAGTATAACCGCTGCAAAATTTGCGGACGTCCGCACGGATATATGCGTAAATTTGAAATGTGCCGGATTTGTTTCCGGGAACTGAGCTACAAAGGCGCCATTCCTGGAGTAACCAAGGCAAGCTGGTAGTAGCAGCAACATATAGGAAGGGGGTTCTAACACATGGTAATGACCGATCCGATTGCAGATATGCTTACGCGCATTCGCAACGCCAACTCGGTTTATCACGATAAAGTCGAGATTCCGGCATCGAAAATTAAACAAGCCGTAGTCCAAATCCTGAAAGACGAAGGTTTTGTTAAAGATTACGACATGATCCAAGATGGCAAGCAGGGAATGCTGCGGGTTAGCCTAAAATACGGCCCAAATCGCGAAAAAGTAATTACAGGAATCAAGCGCATTTCTAAGCCCGGTCTTCGCGTTTATGCTAAGAAAGAACAGTTGCCGCGCGTACTGGGTGGTCTCGGGATTGCGATTATCTCAACATCAAAAGGCATCATGAGCGATAAAACCGCTCGTAAAGAAGGTCTGGGCGGCGAAGTAATCGCATACGTTTGGTAGTCTAGTGATACAGGAGGTGCAATATGTCTAGAATTGGTAGGACTCCCATAGCTGTTCCTGCTGGCGTTACCGTAACCATTAGCGACAGCAATTTCGTAACAGTTAAAGGCCCTAAAGGCGAACTGACCCGCCAACTCCACCCTGATATGATTATCGAGCTGGAAGGCAGCGTCATCAACGTCAAACGGCCTACAGATAATAAACAACACCGTTCGCTCCACGGTTTGACCCGGACGTTGGTCAGCAACATGGTAACCGGAGTAACACAAGGTTTCGCGAAAACCTTAGAGATTGCCGGTGTAGGCTATCGTGCTGCTAAAGCTGGTCAAAAACTGGCGCTTACCTTAGGCTTTTCTCATCCATTGGAAGTTGAACCGCCTACAGGTATCACCATTGATGTTCCCGCACCTAACCGGATTGTAGTTTCCGGTATTGATAAAGAAGCGGTCGGTGCACTTGCTGCTAAAATTCGCGGTTATCGCGAACCGGAACCGTATAAAGGTAAAGGCATCAAATACGAAGGCGAAATTATCCGCCGCAAAGTCGGTAAAGCCGGCGGTAAAGGCAAGAAATAAACTCAAAAAAGGTAATTTAGGCGAAAGGAGTGAACACCTTGCTGCGTAAACCAAGCAAAAACATCGCGCGCCAAAAGCGGCAATTAAGAGCACGGAAAACTCTGATTGGCACCGTTGAACGCCCGCGTCTAAACGTATTCCGCAGTTTGAAGCATATTTATGCTCAGATTATCAACGATAAAACCGGTACTACCTTAGTAGCGGCCAGCACACTGGATAAAGACATCAGTGCTAAAGTTGAATACGGTGGAAATACAGATGCAGCCAAAGCTGTAGGCGAGGCAATCGCTAAACGGGCCCTCGAAAAAGGAATCACTAAAGTGGTATTTGACCGCGCCGGCTATATCTATCACGGCCGCGTGGCTGCTCTGGCAGCTGCTGCACGCGAAGCCGGACTTGAATTCTAAGAAAAGGAGGGAAATTAGTGGCTAGAATTGATTATACCGGTCTTGACCTTAAAGAAAGAGTAGTGTTCATTAACCGGGTTGCTAAGGTAGTAAAAGGCGGCAGACGCTTTTCCTTCAGTGCGCTGGTAGTTGTCGGCGACGGCGACGGCCATGTCGGTTTCGGCTTGGGCAAAGCTGCCGAAGTACCGGAAGCTATTCGTAAAGGCGTAGAAGACGCTAAAAAAAGTCTTATCAAGGTTCCTCTTGTCGGCACCACCATTCCCCATCAAATTACAGGTGAATTTGGCGCAGGCAAGGTATTGTTAAAGCCTGCCTCCGAAGGTACTGGCGTAATTGCCGGCGGTCCGGCCCGTGCGGTGCTTGAACTTGCTGGTATTAAAGATATCTTAACCAAATCACTTGGTTCATCTAATGCCAACAACGTAGTACGTGCCACCATAGTCGGCCTTAGCCAACTTAAACGCGCTGAAGAAGTTGCCAGCCTGCGCGGCAAGACCGTTCAGGAACTGTTGGGTTAAGGAGGTAACATCATGGCGAAAATCAAAATTACTTTGACCCGTAGCTTGATTGGCAGACCCGAAGACCAACGCGCAACCGTAAAAGCTTTAGGTCTCAAGAAAACCAACAGCTCGGTCGTACAGGAAGATAATGCGGTAATCAGAGGCATGGTTCGCAAAGTAGAACACCTTGTTACTGTAGCAGAAGTAGCTGAATAAATTACAAAATGGCGTTAGCCAATATACTAGTTCAAGGAGGTGCTGTTAATGAAATTACATGAATTAGCTCCAGCGCCTGGTTCAAAAAAAGTTCGCACCCGTGTAGGCCGTGGACTTGGTTCCGGTCTTGGTAAAACTTCCGGTAAAGGCCACAAAGGTCAAAAAGCCCGTGCCGGCGGCGGTGTGCGTCCTGGTTTTGAAGGCGGCCAAAAGCCCTTGTACTTAAGATTGCCCAAACGTGGCTTCACCAATATATTTGCCAAAGAATACAGCGAAGTTAACGTAGCTGTACTCAACCGCTTTGATAACGGAACGGTGGTTGATCTTGAGGCATTGGTAGAAGCTGGTGTAATCAAAAAAGTGCTTGACGGTCTTAGAATCTTAGGCAATGGCGAGCTTAACAAGGCTCTAACAGTAAAAGCCAATGGCTTTACTAAGTCGGCCGCTGAAAAAATTCAGGCAGCCGGCGGTTCTGTCGAGGTGATTTAATTGCTGGCAGGGCTCTCGAACGTTTTAAAGATTACCGAACTGAGGCAAAAGGTAGTATTTACCTTAATTATGTTCCTGGTGTTTCGCTTAGGCACACATATCCCGGTACCGGGAGTGAATGCCTCTGTCATCGAGCAGCTGTTTACTCAAGGTAATCTGTTTGGGCTTCTGGATATGTTTTCAGGTGGTGCTCTCAGCAAGTTTTCAATTTTTGCGATGAGCATAACGCCCTATATCAATGCCTCGATTATCATGCAGCTACTCACCGTAGTTGTACCGAAATTTGAGCAATGGTCCAAAGAAGGCGATGAAGGTCGTAAAAAAATTACCCAAATTACCCGCTATGGTACTGTTGTGCTTGGTTTTATCCAAGCCATTGGTATGGCCTTTGGCCTAAAAGTAGCTATCATCAACCCCGGGGTTGGCTCCATCCTTCTTGTGGCGATTACCCTGACCGCAGGAACGACGTTCCTAATGTGGGTGGGTGAGCAAATCACCGATAAAGGGATTGGGAACGGTATCTCGCTTATTATCTTTGCCGGTATCGTATCAAGCCTGCCGGGTGGCATCTATACGATGTTTGAGTATTTGAGTGCCGGAACAATTAGTATATTTAGTCTGCTATTGTTCTTAATAATTGGTTTGGCCATGATTGTATTTGTTATCGCAATACAGCAAGGCCAGCGCAGAATTCCTGTTCAGTATGCCAAACGGGTAGTTGGCCGGAAAATGTATGGTGGCCATTCTACTCACATTCCGCTGAAAGTAAATCAAGCGGGCGTTATTCCGATAATCTTTGCGTCATCTGTGCTGATGTTCCCAGTAACCATTGCTCAGTTTATTAATGTACCCTGGGTAAAAACCGTGGCAGAGTGGTTTGCGTGGGGCACGCCGATACAAACAGTTTTGTATGCGCTCTTAATCGTGTTCTTTACGTATTTCTACACTGCGGTTACTGTGAATATATCAGATATGGCAGAGAACATGAAAAAACACGGCGGATTTATTCCGGGCATCAGGCCGGGTAAACCCACCGCCGATTATTTAGACCGGATTATGACCAGAATTACCCTGGCCGGATCCATATTCTTGGCCATCATCGCCATATTGCCAAACTTCATCGGAGCCATAACCAATATCCAGGGAGTGTATTTTGGCGGTACAGCTCTGCTCATTGTAGTAGGCGTGGCCTTAGACACCATGAAGCAAATTGAGGCGCTGGTACTCATGCGTCATTATCAAGGCTTCATGAAGTAGGAGGTAGTGGTCATGTTTATTCTGTTAATGGGCCCGCCTGGTGCCGGTAAAGGCACCCAGGCGGCCAAACTGGTAGAGAAATTCAAAATTCCCCATATCTCCACAGGAGATATGTTCCGGGCAGCCGTTAAAGAAGGCACCGAGCTTGGAAAACAGGCTAAAGCCTGTATGGATGCGGGTCAACTGGTGCCAGACAGTGTCACTATCGGCATTGTCAAAGAGCGCCTGGCGAAAGAGGATTGCCAAACAGGTTTTATCCTTGACGGTTTTCCCCGTACCACTGTCCAAGCCGAAGCGCTTGACCGCACATTGACAGAGCTCGCCATTAAGCTTGACCGGGTTATTAATATTACGGCTCCGAGTTCAGAATTGGTTGGCCGTATGACCGGCCGCCGGATTTGCAAAAGCTGCGGTGCTACGTATCATGTAGCCTTTAATGCTCCGCAAAAAAGCGGCGTTTGTGACAAATGTAATGGCGAACTGTACCAGCGGGCTGATGATACGGAAGAAACGGTAGTCAACCGCTTATCGGTATATCAAGCGCAAACCCAGCCACTGATTGAGTATTATCAGGATAAGGGACTATATACCGAAATTAACGGGCTTCAACCGATTGACGATGTTCTAAATGATATTGTCGGCAGCTTGCGAGGCGGCCAAGTATGATTATCTTAAAGTCACAAAGGGAACTTAATTACCTGCGTGATGCCGGGCGAATAGTGGCCGAAACGCTTGCAGAAATAAAAAAAGCGGCGCAACCTGATGTCACTACGCTTGAACTTGACAGGATTGCTGAGCAGTATATTAAAAGCAAGGGTGCAACGCCGGCCTTTAAAGGCTATCACGGCTTCCCCGGCAATATCTGCGCCTCGATCAACGATGAGGTAGTACATGGCATTCCTGGATTAAAAAGGTTAAAAACTGGAGATAATGTAAGTATTGACATTGGCGCTTTCATTAATGGTTATTGTGGTGACGCTGCGATAACTGTTGCTATCGGTGAAGTAGACGCTGAAGTTGAGAAACTTATCGAAGTAACCGAGCAGTCGTTATATAAAGGGATTGAGCAAGCTATCGCAGGAAATCGCCTGGGCGATATCTCCCATAGCATTCAAGCCTACGCTGAGGGGCATGGTTACGGTGTGGTGCGCGATTTTGTCGGGCACGGCATCGGCAGGAACATGCACGAAGATCCGCAAGTACCTAACTATGGGCTTCCCGGACGCGGCCCGCGATTAAAAGCTGGTATGACATTAGCAATAGAGCCTATGATTAACGCAGGGACTCATGAGGTCAAGACCTTGAGTGACAACTGGACAGTAGTGACTGCTGACGGCAAGCGTTCGGCTCATTTTGAACACACCATTGCCATTACGGCCGATGGTCCGGAAATATTAACAAAACTATAGGAGGAGACGGCTTGTGCCAGATGGAACTATAATCCCAGGGCACATTGTAATATCATCAGCAGGACGTGATGCTGGCCACGCTTATATGGTAATAGGGTGGTATAAGCCGCAAACTCTTCTGGTAGCTGACGGACGCGGACGTAAAGTCACCAGTCCTAAGAAAAAGAACGTTAAACACGTAAGAAGGCTTTCTATTGCTAATCCTATGACGGAAACAGTCACCGGTGCTCTAACAATTACCGATGAAAACATCCGTCAGGCGCTCGCCCAATTTAGGCGGCCGGATAAGCTGGTAAAAGCGGACGAGGAGGAATAGCTCATGTCCAAACAAGATGTAATTGAAGTGGAAGGTACAGTCGTTGAGGCTCTGCCTAACGCTATGTTCCAGGTAAAATTGGAGAACGGTCATATTGTACTGGCGCATGTATCAGGAAAAATTCGCATGAACTTTATTCGGATTTTACCTGGCGATAAAGTTACTATTGAACTAACACCGTACGATTTGAAACGCGGCCGTATTACCTATAGGTTTAAATAGGTTGTTAGTTATCGGTCGTCGGTCGTCAGGTTCTGTCCTGACAACTGGCCACTGACGGCGGATGACCGCTAAAGGGAGGTTTAATTATGAAAGTAAGGCCATCAGTTAAGCCTATATGTGAGAAATGCAAAATCATCAAACGGCATGGCCGGGTAATGGTGATTTGTGAAAATCCCAAACATAAACAAAAACAAGGCTAAAAAAAAGTGAGGGGGTGGATTAAACCATGGCACGTATTGCCGGTGTAGACTTACCGCGTGACAAACGCATTGAAATTGCTTTAACATATATCTATGGTATTGGACTTACCTTATCAAAAGAGATCCTTGCCAAGACCGGAATCAACCCGGACACCAGGACTCGGGACTTGACTGAGGAAGAAGTTGCTAAACTGCGTGAATCCATTGACAAAAACTATCACGTAGAAGGCGACCTTCGTCGGGAAGAAGCTCTAAATATTAAGCGGCTCATTGAGATCGGCTCTTATCGTGGCAAGCGGCATCGCATGGGTCTTCCTGTACGCGGTCAGCGTACCAAGACCAATGCCCGTACCCGCAAAGGCCCGAAACGGACTGTCGGCGCTAAAAAGAAGAAGTAAGGAGGGGTAACCTTTGGCTCAAAAGAAAGTTGCAAGACCAAAACGCAGAGAACGTAAAAATATAGAACATGGTGTTGCTCATATTCGTTCGACTTTTAACAACACCATCGTCACCATTACTGATACCAGAGGCAATGCCATTTCCTGGGCAAGCGCTGGCGGACTGGGCTTTAGAGGATCGCGCAAAAGCACACCGTTTGCTGCTCAAATGGCTGCCGAAACTGCAGCTAAAGCTGCCATGGAACATGGCCTCAAGCAAATCGAAGTATTTGTAAAAGGTCCCGGATCAGGCCGTGAAGCGGCTATCCGCTCCCTTCAGGCTGCTGGCCTTGAAGTAAATATGATTAAAGACGTAACACCCATTCCGCATAATGGATGCCGTCCGCCGAAAAGAAGAAGAGTTTAAGGAATTGGGAGGTGTTTGGTAAGAATGGCAAAATATACAGGACCTGTTTGCAGATTATGCCGCCGCGAAGGTGCAAAACTGTATCTTAAAGGCGACAGATGCTATAGTGATAAATGCTCGTTCACAGAGCGCGGCTTTGCTCCCGGCCAGCATGGCGCCGGTCAAACCCGTAAAAAAGTTTCCGAATATGGCATTCAGCTGCGGGAGAAGCAAAAAACCCGCCGTATTTACGGTGTGCTTGAACGCCAATTCCACAACTACTTTGTAAAAGCTGACCGCCAAAAAGGCATTACCGGTGAAAACCTTTTGGTAATGCTGGAAAGAAGACTTGACAATGTTGTTTTCCGCATGGGGCTGGCTGAAAGCCGTAACCAGGCAAGACAACTGGTACGTCACGGACTTATCAGAGTTAACGGCCGCCGCGTCAACATTCCGTCTTTCCTGGTAAAAGCAGGCGACGCTGTTGGTGTACGCGAAGAAAGTAAACAATCACCTATTATCAAAAAAATTGCTGAATCTTTAGGATCTAAGCAAGCTCCGGCTTGGCTTGAAGTGAATGCTGAAGATATGAGCGGTAAGGTTATGCGCTACCCCACCCGGGAGGAAATTGATATTCCTATCCAGGAGCATCTCATTGTCGAGTTGTATTCAAGATAATCTGCCCTCAACCGTGGCGATGGCGTAACGTAAGAGTTTGGCCAAATGAGGAGGGTTTTTCCGGATGATTGAAATCGAAAAACCGAAGATCGATATAGTGGAAATAAGTGAAGACAACCGATATGGCAAATTTGTGTGGGAACCGCTTGACAGGGGCTTTGGCATTACGCTGGGCAACAGTTTAAGACGGGTACTTCTCTCCTCTTTGCCTGGCGCGGCTGTAACCTCGGTGAAAATCGACGGTGTACTTCACGAATTTGCCACTATCCCCGGTGTTCGGGAGGACGTCACCGACATAATTCTCAACCTAAAAGAATTGTGTATTAAAATGCATAGTGACGAGCCAAAAGTTTTACTGGTTGAAGCGTCTGAAGACGGTGAAATCACCGCAGGCGATATTAAGGCCGACGCTGACATTGAAATTCTAAACCCTGAACTCCACTTGGCGACAGTAGGTGCCGGCGGCAAGCTCCGCATGGAAATCATGGTTGAAAAAGGCAAAGGCTATGTACCGGCTGACAAAAATAAAAAGCCCGACCATGTCATCGGGGTTATACCTATTGACTCCATCTTCTCGCCCATTGTCCGCGTCAATTATAACGTATCCGACACCCGTGTCGGCAACGTAACCAATTATGACAAGCTGACATTGGAAGTATGGACAGATGGCAGTATGCGTCCCGAAGAAGCTGTCAGCAAAGCTGCTGGCATAATGGTGTCGCACCTGAAATTGTTTCAAAATATTGCCGGAGAACCTCCTGAAGAGGATGAGGGTCAGGGTTTGGTTTCTGAAGAACCGGCTGAGGGTAAAAACAGGACAATGGAAATGACCATTGAAGACCTGGACCTCTCGGTGCGTTCTTACAACTGCTTGAAACGGGCCGGAATCAACACTGTGGCTGAACTTGTACAAAAGAGCGAAGAAGATATGATGAAAGTTCGCAACTTGGGCAGGAAGTCACTGGAAGAAGTTAAGAAAAAGATTGTTGAAATGGGTCTGGCACTTGCAGAACACGAAGAGTAAAGGGAGGGAAGAGTTGTGGCCTACAGAAAGTTAGGACGGGACACCAGTGCGCGTAAAGCGTTGTTTCGCAGCATGTTAACTTCCTTCTTTGCATATGAGCGTATTGAGACAACAGAAGCTAAGGCAAAAGAAATCAGCGGCATGGCCGAAAAAATGATCACTTTAGCCAAGCGAGGCGACCTGCATGCACGTCGCCAAGTGTTATCAAGCCTCTACGACGAAGAAGTTGTAACAAAACTGTTTGATGTAATTGCCCCTAAATATGCTGAGCGTCAAGGTGGTTATACCCGGGTGCTTAAGCTGGGACCGCGTCGCGGCGATGCAGCTCCGATGGCGATTATCGAATTAGTGTAACTAGTAAAAGACGAGGGCGGCCCGGCGGGTCGCCTTTATTCTTACAAACTATCGGTTTCCTATTCAAATGTCTGACAAGAAGTTATACAATAGACTTGGCGGACTACTAGTCATTGTACTTTGTGCAAAGGGGTGGAGCACCTCATATGGGAGAACTTATTAAAATTGAAAACATGCGTCATACATATCCTGGCTATGATGGCCAGGAGGTACATGCGCTTACCGATATTAATCTCACCATCGAACAGGGTGAATTTCTTGCCGTCATTGGCACCAATGGTTCGGGAAAATCAACCCTGGCAAAACATCTCAACGCCCTCATCCTGCCCACCGGCGGTAAGTGCCTGGTAGCCGGCATGGATACTTCCGACCCGGCTAACGTGTGGAACATTCGCCAGCAAGTAGGCATGGTGTTTCAGAATCCTGACAACCAAATTGTGGCGGCGATTGTGGAAGAAGACGTAGCCTTTGGTCCGGAGAATTTAGGTGTACCGCCTGTGGAAATTTCCCGGCGGGTGACCGAATCGCTGGCGCTGGTTAATATGGAGGAATACCGTCATCATGGCCCCCATCTCCTGTCCGGAGGACAAAAACAGCGGGTAGCTATTGCCGGTGTATTGGCCATGCGGCCCAAATGTCTGGTGCTTGATGAACCCACGGCCATGCTGGACCCCCGTGGGCGCAAGGAAGTGCTTGATACCGTGTACCGGTTAAACAAAGAAGGTATTACTGTTGTTTATATTACCCACTTCATGGAAGAAGCTGTTTCTGCCCATCGGGTAGTGGTTATGGAGCAAGGCAAAGTTGTCCTGGAAGGGACACCGGCAGAGGTCTTCTGTCAGGTAGAAAAGTTAAAGGCTATGGGCTTAGATGTTCCGGCAGCGGCAGAAGTGGCTGCCTGCCTGCGGGAGCAAGGCATAACACTGGACGAAACGATAATAAGTGATGAACAACTGGTGGTGGCTCTATGTCCATAAACTTCGAAAACGTTACCTATACCTATATGCCGAAAACCCCTTATCAGCGGACTGCTATCCAGAATATTAACCTTACCATCCAGAATGGCGAGTTTGTCGGCATTATCGGGCACACCGGATCAGGCAAATCCACGCTTGTGCAGCATATGAACGGACTGATTACCCCTACCTCCGGCCATGTGCGCGTGGAAGGCATTGACTTAAAGGACAAGAATCAGGCGGCGCGGGATGCCAGACGGCGGGTAGGCATGGTCTTTCAATATCCGGAGCACCAGCTTTTTGAAGAAACCATCTACCAGGATATTGCTTTCGGACCTAAAAACTTGAGCATACCGGAAGAGCAAATCGAGAGCCGGGTACGCCGGGCCATGGAGTTTGTCGGCCTGGATTTTGCCACCTTTAAAGACCGTTCCCCGTTTAACCTTAGCGGCGGTCAAATGCGCAGGGTAGCCATTGCCGGCGTTATTGCCCTCGAACCCGCATATCTGGTGCTGGATGAACCGGCGGCCGGGCTTGATCCGCGCGGGCGTGACGAGATTTTTAGCCAAATTGTCAAGCTGCACCAGCAAACAGATACAACCGTCATATTGGTATCACATAATATGGAGGACGTCGCCCGGTTTGCCACCCGGGTACTGGTTATGAACGGCGGACAAATTACTCTTGACGGGCCGCCGGAGGATATTTTTACCCACGGACGGGAGGAACTTACCTCGGCAGGACTTGATGTACCGCCGCTTACCGCACTGATTGACAAGCTGCAGGCTAAGGGCTTGCCGATCGGCAATACCGCTCTGACGGCCGAAGCTGCGGCCCGGGAAATCTCTAAAGCCATTAGGGGGCGGACACATGCTCAATGATATTACACTGGGACAATACTTCCCCGGAAATTCGCCCATTCATTTGCTGGATCCCCGCACTAAAATCCTGGGTATTGTTCTTTATATTTTCACCATCTTTCTGGCGGAGGGCTATCTGGCGTACGCCATCCTGATAGCCTTTGCAGTTATGGCAGTGCTCATTTCAGCTATTCCTTTCCGGTTGGTCCTCAAGTCAATTAAACCATTATGGATTATCGTTTTACTGACACTGGCCATTCATGTTTTTACTACTCCCGGTAATGTGATCGGTAACCTGGGCCCGCTGACCGTCACCCAGGAAGGGACACGCATGGGCGTACTCATGTCGCTGCGGCTGGTGCTGCTTATTGCCGTATCCTCCCTGCTGACGTTTACCACTTCGCCCATTGCGTTGACTGACGGTATCGAGCGGCTGTTAAATCCGTTCCGCCGCCTGGGCGTACCGGCTCATGAGCTGGCGATGATGATGACCATTGCCCTGCGCTTTATTCCTACCCTGCTGGAAGAGACTGACCGGATTATGAAAGCACAGATGGCTCGCGGTGCAGATTTTGCTTCAGGCAATATTTTAAAACGGGCCAAAAATATGGTGCCGCTATTGGTGCCACTGTTTATCAGTGCCTTTCGCCGGGCTGATGAACTGGCTGTCGCCATGGAGGCCAGATGCTACCGCGGCGGCGAAAACCGCACCAGGATGAAAGAGCTTAAACTTGGTACGCGAGACATGCTGGCGGCTGTTGTGCTGGCAATATTGCCGGTAATACTGCTTGCTGTTAAGCATATAAAATAGCCCTATGAGAAACATTAAGCTTATACTGGCTTATGACGGCACCGCCTATCACGGCTTTCAACGGCAAGCAAACGCCATGACCATTCAGCAAATAGTAGAGGAGCGGCTTGCCAGGCTGTTCGGCCACCCGTTAAAACTTACCGGTTCAGCCCGGACCGATACCGGGGTGCACGCATATGGCCAGGTTGTCAACTTTTATACTCAGGGCACCATTCCCACCGAACGCATTGTCTTGGCGGCTAAAGGACTGCTGCCGCCGGATATTGTCGTTGTGGACGCCGCCGAAGAAGCTCCCGGGTTTCATGCCCGCCGTTCAGCCACAGGGAAAATTTACCGCTACCGGCTTTTAAATACGAAATTGCCCAATCCGTTTGAACGGAATTATGCCTGGCATATTGCCACCAGGCTTGATGCCGCCCTGATGCATGAGGCGGCGCAAGCGGTTGTCGGTACGCATGACTTTTCTGCTTTTCGGGCAGCCGGGGGAGCGCCGGTAAGCCCGGTACGCACCATTATGGCGGCAGCCTGCCGTGAGGTTGGGACTTGTGGCATTGAATTTGAATTTTGGGGTACAGGCTTTTTATACCATATGGTGCGTAATCTGGTTGGGACGCTGGTAGAAGTAGGTGGACACCGCCGGACCCCTGGAGATTTTGCCAGGGTACTGGCAGGAGGTGACCGTCACGCTGCAGGCATTACCGCCCCGCCCCAGGGCTTGTATTTAATAGAAGTTAAATATTAGCACCTTGTCAGCCCAAATCCATGGTGTTATTGGCTTTTCAGCCCTGGTTTTGGCCCTGGCAGACGGCCAGTCCAAAATAATTTTATTCTGCCAAGGCATAACCCTTGACATCAACCCGCTAATTTATTACAATAGCGTTATGAGATTTTTGCCATGCATTCCATTAGCCCCGGAATTCAAGGT
>POVV01000744.1_pt1 | contig 17199 bp, 17 predicted proteins | sample 1560271 | NCBI WGS metagenome assembly POVV01 (sample SAMN08337232, study PRJNA429181) | Bioreactor metagenome, whole genome shotgun sequencing project. | biome: cows' rumen and soil; feature: anaerobic; isolation source: anaerobic chemostat enrichment culture, galacturonate as sole carbon... | reverse complement strand
GTATCACCAGCCTTTCGTTTTATTCGACTGATTATATTATACCACAATAATCGATTTGCAGCAAGAGATTATAGCGATTCATCCCACCACCTTAGAGGTTGGGGAATTCTCGCTAATATATGTTAAACAGTAATAAATCTCCCGGTTCTATGGTGTATTCCTTGTTTTTACAGGATAAAAGACGCTGTCCTTTTTCAATAAAACCAATCACATAATATTCATGAAAATGATTAGGGAATTTCTGCATTATCCCTTGAAAATGATAGGCTTCCACGCTTAATTCGGCATCATATTTTACAGTTCTTATCTCTTGTTTCATTAACACGCCCCCTTTCCCGATTATCTGATATCTAGTGTACCACAAGAAATAATAGAATGCTTGTATGATATTGCCCTACCCCCTCAATCAAGATAGAAAGCCCACCTGCTTTCCAGCAGGCGGGCTTTCTGTCTTTCGGTCATTATATAAAATTATTTGCAGTATATCGCTGCCGCGTCCCGAAGAAACGCTGCACATCCGGGTGAGATCTTATCATAATAAGCAGTAAAACGCGGATCATCCACATACATCTGCGTCACGCCTTTATGAGCTTCTTTGCTGTAATCGTCCCAATAAAAGCAGAGCCAATTTTTATGCAGCTCACAGGCCTTTTGCGCCAGTTCGCTGGCTGGGTCGCCTTGCTCAAAGGCCGCTTTTAATGTTTCATTCAAATCTTCCGTCAGCCTTTCCAATTCAGCGAATTGTTCCTTGCTCATATTTAAAACCTTGGTGTTGGAGCGGTTTATGTGCTCATCCCCGTATTTTGCCCGGGCTTCCTCTCCATATTGACGCTCGTTATGATCCACCAGCTTTTGAAGGAAGCCTTCAAACTTCTCCTGGTCACTCATTATCATTTCTCCTTTCATAGTCTTAATAGTCTTTTCGACATTGGCGACCAGCAAATTCAATTGCTCTCGCCTGGCAAGCAGGGCTGTCAAATGGCTCTCCAGCGCCGATAGTCCGTCAAAGTCTTTTGAAGCAAGAATATTTCGGATTTCTTCCAGCGATACGCCCAGTTCACGGTAAAAAAGGATTTGCTGCAGCCGATCGATCTCCTTTTGTCCGTAAATCCGGTATCCATTGGAACTGATTCGGGCAGGTGAAAGCAATCCCAACTCATCATAGTACCTCAGTGTTCTTGTACTGACTCCCGCTAATTTCGCCAGCTTGTTGATGGTGTATTCCATCTCTTCACCCCCTTGCAAAAACCACTATAAACTATTACGCAGCGTTAATGTCAACCATTTTATGAAAGATTTATGAAAGATTTATCCTGATGTCAGAAATATCTTCAGCCGGTTCAGGCAAATACCTATATTACTTTTTGATTCTAGCGATTCCCTCTGCATGTTTGAAATATTGAGCCCACTCTGTCCTTTATATTAAAATACCCAGAATCCATCATGATGGTAGGATTGACCTTTAAAGCATTTGGTTTTCCATTTTCCAGACAATCTTCATTCGCATATGCCGCAACAATTTCTCCGAGAAACATGGTAAAGTCAAAGATCGGAATCGTCTGAATTACTTTACAAAGGTAATTTACCGGGCACTCTTTTATCATGGGGGCATTCCCTGCATCATCGTAAAATGGCTCAAAAATAGTTGATTTATCTGTTTTATTTCCTGTTGCAGTCCCGCAATAATCCGTTTTCTCTACATCAACGGAAGAAGGAATGTTTACAGAGAAGTATCCATTTTCTATGACTCCGGCTGTTGTGTAATGGGTATTTTTTAGAGAAATATAAAGTACAGGCTTTTGACTTACAACCCCATACGCTCCAATGGTGGCATAATTTGGCTTTCCCTTTACAGAAGCCCCTGCTAAAACGGTAACATACGGTCCATAAGGGATATTTGCTATCTTTGTTTTTGTCATTTTTATTCTCCTATCATCGTTTATATTTGTTGCAACAGCGAAAAATTATATAATAAAATTTTATAAAAATATAGACTTTTTCTTTCTGATCGATTATCATATAGATAGAGTGTGCCCCATGGGAATACTCTTTTTTTGTTTGATAACTCATATTAAAATTATTATACCCTCATAAGGGAACCCATACGTCTGTCAGATATTGTTGACAAGGTAAGTTATGTACTATAAAATAAAAACATAAAATTTACAGAAAAGGTGATGGAAGTCCGGCATATCTGATGCCACATAATCGGTGACATGGATATCACTGGAAAAGAGCTGATAAAATCAATTCAATAGGTTTATGAACGAGCTGTTAACACAGTTTTGTTTTTGTGCCTGATGTTTGATTTTATTTTACTCTTAACTTCTATTTTATCCTAGGGAGATTAGTCGTAGAGTAAAATCTACGGCTTTTTCTTTTGCTCATTTTTGAAAGGAGAAAACATTATGTTTAGAAGCTTAATTACAATGTTAGAAAGACCGCCACTGTACACAAAAACAGCAGTTCCATTTTGGGATGATGAGCATATATCCAGGCAAATGCTCAAAGCCCATTTAGCTCCTGGCTTTGAAGGCGCAAGCAGAACGTTAGCGTTCATAGATAAATCTGCTATTTGGATAAAAGAGATTGCACCACCGTCAAAATACAAGCAGCTTCTTGACATTGGCTGCGGGCCAGGAATATATGCGGAAAGATTTGCACAAATGGGCTATCAGGTAACGGGAATTGATTTTTCCAAACGATCTATAAACTACGCCATAGAGTCTGCGAAAAAAAGAAGTTTAGATATTCAATACTTGTATCAGAATTATTTGACCATGGATTTGAATCGTAACTATGACTTTTCAACAATGATCTATTGTGACTACGGTGCACTTTCAACAGCAGACAGGCAAACTGTAATGACTGCTGTATATCGTCATCTAAAACCTGGGGGAAGGTTCTTATTGGATGTTTTTTCAATGGCTAGGTATAACGATTTTGAAGAAAAACAAACTTGGGAAATTTGTCAGGATGGGGGATTTTGGCGCAAAGAGAACTATATTGCATTTAACGGATGCTATCGGTATCCGGAAAATGTAACATTAGAACGAACTTCTATTGTTTCTGATACAGGGGCTGTCTCTTACTATTTATGGAATACCTGTTTTACCAGAGAAATGTTGATGAAAGAAGCAACTGATGTAGGCTTCAAGGTATGCGAAGTTTTTGGAGATGTTGCAGGATGCACTTATCGTACAGAGAACACAACGATTTCTATACTGCTGGAAAAATAAATGGAACGTTATCTCATCAATACACCCTGCCGAATAAAGAACTGTAATTCAGCAGGGTGGTTTTTGAAAGGCGGTTGAAAGATAACCGCCATATATGCATCTTTTTGCTTACGGTAAAATGTTCCCGGCGCTAAGGTAAATCTCGTACCATTCCTCCCGGGTCAGCTTAATATCGGCGGCTTTGGCACAATCCTTCAGACGCTCCGCATTCATGGTCCCGGTCACAGGCTGCATATGGGCCGGATGGCGCAGCAGCCACGCCATTGCGATGGTCGTGTTGCTGACCTCATATTTAGCAGAAATTTCATCAATCTTGGCATTGAGCTTTGGAAACTTTTCATTGCCAAGGAATACACCCTCAAAAAATCCATACTGGAAGGGAGACCAGGGCTGAATGGTAATGTCATTTAAGCGGCAGAAATCAATTATGCTGCCATCCCTGTTCACTGCCTGATCATCAAGCATATTGACATGAATCCCCTGGGAGATCATGTTGGCGTTTGTAATGCTTAACTGCAGCTGATTCGCAATAATCGGCTGTTTAACAAACTTCTTCAGCAGCTGTATCTGCATGGGATTTTGATTGGAAACACCAAAGTTACGTACCTTACCTGCGCTTTGCAGGATGTCAAATGCCTCGGCAACCTCTTCCGGCTCCACCAGAGCATCCGGACGATGGAGCAGCAATGCATCCAGATAATCCGTTCTCAGCCTTTTTAAGCTGCCGTCTACTGCTTCTAAAATATGTTTTTTGGAGAAATCGAAAGCAATACCTGGACGAATTCCGCATTTGGATTGCAGGAACATCTTTTCACGCACAGCCGCGCTCATATGTGCCGCTTCTGCAAATATCTCCTCACACACACCGCCGCCATAAATATCCGCATGATCAAAAAAATTAGTGCCTAAATCCAGTGCTGCCTGTACGAAATGCTCTGCTTCAGACTTATCCAGTTTATTGATACGCATGCAGCCGACTGCAATTACCGGTACCTGCAAATTCCCTAACTTAACTGTTCTCATGACATTGAACCTCCTTAACAGATGTCAAGCGGATATTCGCAATCCGCTTCGCTACTTGATTCGGTTAAATTGTATTTTCTTATTTCAGACTATTTTTTATTGAGCCAGCTTATAAATCTCAAGCACATCCTGCCAGTACAGCTTTTTTAAGCCGCCAATGGGAGCCTCATTTCCAAATGCAGCACCTGTCGCTTTTTTAGCCATTATTTCAAGCTGGCTTTCGTCGATGCCCAGTTCTCCAAGGGTTGCCGGAAGTCCCATCTTGTTAAAAAATTCACGCAGACGTAAGACCGCTTCCTGGATCATTGCGTCCGGATCGCGATAGCTGCCCTTCACACCCATGACATTGACCGCAAACTGTACGAACATGTTCACATTGTCCTTGTATACATACTGCATCCATGCAGGAGTAAGTACAGCCAAACCTGCGCCGTGCGCCACATCGTAGATGGCACTGAGTTCATGTTCCATGCCATGGCAGGCCCAGTCCTGATCACGTCCCATACCCACTAAACCGTTATGGGCAACTGTACCTCCAAAGCCTACCTCGCACCATGCATCGTAGTTCCCGGGATTTTCAAGGACAAGCGGGGCATTCTTTATGATGGTCTTTAATACTGTTTCGCACAAGCCGTCCGTCAGATCGGTATGTGTGGTGTTGGTAAAGTAACGTTCAAAAACATGGCTCATCATGTCAGCTACACCGTTTGCGATCTGATTCTTTGGCAGGGTGTAGAACAATTCCGGATTCATGACACTGAGCAAAGGACGCAGGTGTGGGCTGCCATAACCGTATTTGAGCTGTTTTTCCTCATTTGTGATTACCGTATCACCGCTTGCTTCGCTTCCTGCAGCAGGAATGGTAAGAATGGTAGCTACGGGCAGCGCCTTTTCGATTGCTTTGCCTTGTTCATAAATCTCCCACACATCACCATCATAATATACACCCATTGCAATGGCCTTGGCAGAATCAATGGCGCTTCCGCCGCCCACTGCCAGGATTAAATCCACTTTTTCTTCTTTGCATAAGGCAATACCTTCATGTACCAGGGAAAGACGGGGATTTGGCACCACGCCGCCCAGTTCCACATAAGAAAGCCCATTCTCTTTCAGTGAAGTGATCACCGTGTCATATAGTCCGCTCTTTTTAATGCTTCCTCCGCCGTAATGCAGCAGAACTTTGGTTGCATGGGGTTTTAGAAGAGCACCAATCTGTTTCTCCGTGTCTTTTCCAAATAGTATACGTGCCGGTGAATAGAAATCAAAATTAAGCATTATATTTACCCTTTCTTTTGGTTTATTTATTGGTTTATTTATTGGTTTATTTATTGACTTTGTTTTGTCTTACCATGTGATTGTATCAGGATCTGCAGAATATCCACAGCAGCCTTTTAAGCCGGCAATTGTCTGCACATCCTCAGGGGATATCCGGAAATCAAATACATCAGCATTTTCCCGGATGCGTTCGGGCGTGATGGATTTTGGCAGCGGCAGATATCCGCGTTCCAGGCTCCACCGCACGCAGATCTGGGCGATGGACTTTCCATACTTTTGTGCCAGTGACTGCATCTGCGGAACTTCAAAAATCCTGCCTACGCCAAGGGGGCTGTATGCCTCCAGAAGAATCGAATGCTTCCTGCAATAATCTACCACGTTATCCTGTGTATCACCGGGACAAAGCCGGATCTGATTGACCATTGGCTGGATCGCCGCCGTCTGCATAAGCGCATCAAAATGATGGGGTTGGAAATTGCTGACTCCTATCGCGCGAATGAGCCCGGCTTTGTGAAGCTCTTCAAAAGCTTTCCAGGTGCCGGCATTGGCTTCCTGCCACTGGTCGCGGTACTTGACTGGATTCGGCCAGTGAATCAGGTAAAGGTCCAGATAATCCATATCAAGATTTTTCATCGTCTGTTTAAAGGCTTCCATGGTATTTTCATATCCATGCATATCATTTTGAAGTTTGCTGGTAATAAAAATATCCTCGCGGGCAACACCACTTTCCTTTACAGCTATGCCGACGCTTTCCTCATTCCCATACCCTGCGGCGGTATCAATATGACGATAACCGCATTTTAAAGCTTCTTTCACCGATGAGACTGCCATATCTCCGTTTTTGGCCTGCCATGTACCGAAGCCAATACATGGGATTTTTACACCGCTTGAAAGTTCATAACAATCAGTTAATGTTTTCACTATATTTTCCCCCAATCTGCAATTTGACAAACTGTTATTTTGATTGTATATTGGTATCATAAACCTTAATCTTAACTCTAAGTCAATATGAAATTGCAAACGAATTGCAAAAATCTTATTAAATGTTAAAGTGATTGCAAAATACTTATATGAAAAGGCTAACCACGAAAAGCAGGAGTTCCCGGCTACTTTTTCAGGAATTAATCTCTGATGCTTATTTTTTTTGAATAACAATAAACAATTCCATTACAAAGGGAGGAAATCTATATGGGTTACACAATCAAGCAGGTATCGGAACGTACAAACTTAAGCGCACACGTACTGCGTTACTATGAAAAAGAAGGTCTTTTGTTCAATATCAACAGAAGCAAAAGCGGCATCCGAAGTTATACCGAAGATGATTTAGAATGGCTGGGATTGATCTGCTGTCTTAAGAACACGGGCATGTCCTTAAAACAAATCAAGGAATTTGTGGAATTAAGTGCGGAAGGCAGAGAGACTCTCAAGCAGCGGTGCGATATATTGATCGAACATAAGAAGAATGTGGAAGCTCAGATTCAGGAAATGAACAAGCATCTTGAAAAGGTTTCTCATAAAATCAACCATTATACAAAGCAGTATAATGAGTACAACCATGGCGGATCCCATCAAAATTCAGAAGCCTAGGTGCAGCGGTCCGCTCAAAACCAAAAGCCAAAAATTCTTGTTATCCATTATATGACATCGCCTTTGCTTTTCCGTTATTTACCCGATTACATCCGCTTCTCTTTTACACGTATTGAAAGTACCCTTTTAACAATTTCATTGCATGATCAATTTCTTGCTTTGTGGTATATCTGCCCACACTAAAACGTACAGCACCTAATGCAATTTCTTCTTCAACGCCCATAGCAGCTAAAACAGGAGAAATGGTTTTTGAGCCAGAATGACAGGCAGAGCCGGTTGAGGCACATAGTTCAGACAGCGCCGCCAATATCCGGGCACCATTTTCTCCTACAAAACTGACATTAAGAGTATTGGGCAAGCGATGAACCGGGTCACCGTTAAGGTGAATATTACTGCCGAACACTTCCTTTAGCTGGTCATAAAAATAATCTCTTATGGGCATCAAATCATTTTGATCCAAATGTTTCCCTGCCTGCACCGCTGCCTCTCCCAAAGCTACAATATAAGGCACATTTTCCGTACCGGCACGCCTGCCATTCTCCTGGCTTGCGCCATGCAGAAACGATTCTATTTCAACTCCATCACGAATAAACAATGCACCAATTCCTTTTGGAGCATAGAGTTTATGACCAGCAAGAGTCAGAAAATCCACTGGTAACCGTGAAACATTAATATCCACTTTCCCAATGGACTGAGATGCATCTGTGTGAAACAAAACGCCTCGTTCTCTGCAGATTTCCCCCAATTCCCTGATCGGCTGCAAGGTACCTACCTCATTATTGGAATGCATGATACTAACCAAAATCGTCTCCTCATTGATGGCATTTCTTAAATCCTGAGGATCCACAGAACCTTGCCGGTTTACTGGAAGATAAGTGACTTTATAACCGTTTTTCTTTAAAAATGAGAGTGGTTCCATGATGGAAGGGTGCTCGATACAAGAAGTAATAACATGCTTTCCCTTGTTCCTATAAGTGTATGCAACTCCCTTGATCACGGCATTATTGGATTCACTGCCGCAGCTTGTGAATAAAATCTCGCTGGTTTTGGCACCAAGCAATTCCGAGACCTGTTTCCTGGCATTCTCAACTGCACCTTTCGCAAGCTGTCCCAATTCGTAACTGTTGGATGGATTTCCAAACTCTGACTCCAGATAGGGAAGCATGGCATGATATACCTTTTTGTCGATAGGGGTCGTGGCATTATAGTCTAGATAAATCATAAATGATCCTCCTTACACAGATAATATTGAGCATTTAATGAACCGATACAGAACATGTTTTATGTTGATTTTCTTGTTCCTCTCATTGCTTTTTATAAAATAAATAATAATCTTGTAAGCAATATGGAGCAATGTGCAAAAATTCGGCATGCTATTTCATTACATGCTAAGTTTGACAGCAAAATACTTTCTAATAGCAATTTTTAATCGCATCTAAATAAATATAGCATATATTGATAGTAGCGTAAACACCGTATTACGCACATTCCTGTTAATAATATTTCTTATAAAGGAGTAATAAATAAATGTATGATATGACAAACTGTCGGCATGGATACGTTGTTTACTCTATGACAAATAATGCTGATGATAATGAGATAATAGCTATTCGCCAGAAATCCGATGATGATTTTACATTTATTAAGGCTTACAAAACAGGCGGTCAAGGCACTGGAACCCCAATTATTGATCCTCTTGGTTCACAGGGATCAATTGCACTATCCGATGACGGACATTTCCTTTTCGCCGTGAACGCTGGCAGCAACAATATCTCCAGCTTCAAAATCACCAGATCGGGAACCTTGATTCTTGCAGACGTGAAGCAGTCCGGCGGTTTCCTTCCAGTAAGCCTGACAACTCACCGTAATCTTCTCTATGTGGCAAATGCAGGCGATGGAAGCAGTATTGCGTCCAATATTACCGGTTTTCACGTAGACGAAAACGGTATACTTACCGAAATCATAGATTCTGGGAAATCATTAAGTTCAGAAAATGCCAGGCCAGCCTGCATTGTCATCAATCACAACGGAAGAAAAATAGCAGTTTCCGAGCAAAACACGAGCCTCATCAGTTTATTTACTGTTCAGCCAGACGGAACCCTCACCGGCCCTATCGTCAGCAATTCCAGCGGTCCCGGACCTTTTGGCTCTGTCTTCTTAACTGATGAAATCCTGCTGGTTACGGAAGTTGGAATCAATGCACTGTCTTCCTACAAAATTAATCACGATGGAACTCTATCGGTCATCAGTTCATCTGTATTGAATTTTCAGACAGCTACCTGCTGGGTTACACTATCAGAAAATAGACGTTTTGCTTATACTTCCAATGCCGGCAGCCATACAATAACGAAGTATGAAGTTGAAAGCAATGGACGTTTGAGGATTTCAAATATTGTCTATAGTACGAAAGAAGGATCTGGTGCTCCAATAGACAGCGGCGTTTGTTCCAATAACTTGTATGTACTCAACGGAAATGAAGGCTCCATCAGCGTTTTCTTTACGGAACGGAATGGCAGACTCCTTCGAAAGCAGGTTATCCGCGATACACAGTTACCGAATTTGGGTTCACAAGGTATCGTGATCCTATGCTTACCAAATAAATTTTAATCATCTGTTTACAATTCTTTCAATCTCAATTTGCCTGATATCATTTACACAATCCTGTCAGGCAAATTGTGGTTGCGCCGAACCATTATTATATCTTTCTATATTTGTGCTGCGGTCTTCCTACCTTTCCGTATTCCACTAATTTGTATATCTTTTCTTCCTTTTCCATAAGCTCCAGATATCTTCTTACCGTGACCCTTGCGATCTGCAGCATTTCCGCAAGATTTTCCGCAGTATAATACTCTTCCCCGCCCTGCTCAATTTTTTCCCAGATGACATGATAGGTGTATTTATTAAAGCCCTTGGTAAAATCCGCTTCGTTCTGGGCAGCAATCTGACCGGATAAGTACCGGTCTAAATCCTTCTGCTCAATCATTTCGCTGTTCTTAAAGCTGTCATACCGGTCCTTAAACTGCAGTAAAGCTTCCTTAAAGCGCTCAAAACGAAAAGGCTTTATCAGATAATCTACCACCCCATACCGAAATGCCTCCTGGATCCGTTCTATGGATTTATCTGCTGTAATTAATATGATATCTGCATTAATTTCCTGGCTTCGGATCCATTTTAAAAAATCCATTCCATTTTCATTGGGAAGATACACATCAAGCAGAATCAAATCCGGCTTTTGGGAGAGCATCGCCTTTTTTGCTTCCTCCAGATTTGATACCCCTTTGTACAGGGTAAATCCTTCCACTCTTCTTAAAAACTTTGAGTTGATTTCCAGAACCATTGGATCATCTTCCACGATCATGACTCCAATCAAGTTCTTCCCTCCTTTCCATTGGAATTGTAATATCCCATTGAACACCTTCTTCTGATGTTAAATGGATCACTCCTCCATATTCCTCAATGATCTTTTTCACAATGAACAATCCGCATCCGCGCTGCCCCTCTTTGGTGGAAAAGCCCTGTTCAAATATCTTTTCGTGAAGCTCTGGAGGGATTCCTTCTCCATTATCCTTGACCCGGATCGTAAGAAACTGCTTCTCCTCAGCAATTTTGATATCGACCCTGCCTGTCCCGTCATTTTTTACTTCATCCAGTGAATTTTCGATCAGATTTCCGATAACCGAACCCAGATCCTGGGAATTCATGCCACAGGGCAGTTTATTCAGTCTGGAGCTTTCATCAATAGTTAACTTAATTCTGCATTCCTCCGCTTTATTATACTTGGACAAAAGAAGGGCGGATACGGCTGAATCCTTGATATGATCCGTGAGAATATGGCTCATTTCCGTTCTTATTCTGGCAGCATCGGATATAAACTGCAGGGCTTCTTCATATTCCTCAAGCTGTATGAGACCGGCAATGGTATGAAGCTTATTCATAAACTCATGATTCTGTGCCCGTAAGGACCAGGCCAGTTTTTTTACTCCGGTCAGCTCTTCCGCCAGTTTGGTTATCTCAGTTTTGTCCCGGAAGCTGGCTATGACCCCGATCACCTGTCCCCGGTTCATGATGGGAATCCGGTTGGTGACAATCAAAGTATCATGAAGCCTTTGTTCATCATCAAATTCTGCCTGTTTCGTGCTTAATACATTTGTCATGCGGGTATTGGGGATTATCTCTTCAATATCGCATCCGATTACATGATCCTTCATTTCATCTTTATTAAATCCAAGAATCTGTAACGCCGAATCGTTCATCAATGTGATCCGGCCTTCCTGGTCAATGGCTACCAGCCCTTCATGAATGGCATCCAGTATTCCCATTTTCTCATGATAAAGCTTTGCGATCTCATCAGGTTCTAATCCCAGCAGCATCTTTTTGATATGGTTCGCCAAAAGAAAGGCTCCCGCGCTTCCTGCCGACAGCCCTCCAAAGCCGATTAACATGATATAGAAAACAGCCATGTGCTTCGCCTTTTCGATCCGCGTAATCAAAGTACCGACAGAGACAAAACCGATCTCTTGATGGCGTTCATCATAAATCGGTGCAAAGGCGCGCAGGGATTTCCCCATAGTTCCGGTTGCTTCGGATACATAAGTCTCTCCCAGGCGTACCACACGGTCCTCATCTCCTCCCTCAAACGCTTTTCCGATCATTTGGGGATTGGGATGGGAATAACGGATTCCCTGGTTATCCGCCACTGTGATATAATCCACCAGTTCCAGATTCTTAAGCTGCATATCAACATAAGCAGCAATTACCTGAGTATCCTTTTTTCCAAGCGCACCGATCACCTCGCTGGAATGTGCAACAAGCTCCGCCACATTCATGACATTGGTCTTCGCTTCCTTTTCGATACTCCTGGTCATCCATGAAGCAACAAAGGAAATAATGATGGCAATTGAAACAAAAACAACTGCAATGACGAATAAACTCAGCATGGTCTGCAGCTTCATTGGTTTTTTTCTTTCCATAGCGCACAGTTGTCCTTTCTCCCTCTATTTTACCAAATAATCCGGCGGATCACAATGTCCTTTCTCTTGCACAAAAGAATACTCCCACGGGATGCAAACAAGTTTTATTCTAGTCTGCCTCCGTGGGAGCATCGTATTCGTTATTGGTTTCTTAAACCGTTTTTATCCGGCCGCCTCCGCCCTGTCATTATGTTTAACCCCATTCAACTGATTCTGTCTAAGCTTTTTAAATACAAAGGATACAATAAACGGACAGATGATTGCCGATACCACGCAGGCTGCGGCTACCTGTGCGGTTGCTGCGGCTGCAACCACGGCAAGCGTCGGGTCGGCCGCTGCAACCGCCTCAGGCGTTGCCACCGCATTCCCGGCCGTAGAACCGGTCGCCAGGCCGATGATGGGTTCTTCTTTAAACAGCTTAAGGAGTATGTATGCCCCTATTCCGGTAAATGATGCCACAATCCCAAGCAAAATGCCAGGACCTCCTGCTTTCACGATTGTTTCTAAGTTCATTCCAGCTCCCAGAGGGAAGGAAAAGAACGGAATCAACAGTAATTTACTGCTGCCCAAAAAGGCTCTCATATCGGAATCCAGATTTCCTAAGATCATTCCGATCACAATGGGGATCATCACTGCAAGTAATGCTTTAAAAGGAACCTGTGCCAGACCGGAAGCTCCAAGTGCCACCAGGGTAAAAAACGGACCATCCTTAATTGACAGCAGAGCATACGCTCCCACATCAGTCTCATCCCCATACTGTGAGGCAAGGGATGCATAAAGTCCTCCGTTGCAGTTGGTTAATCCCGCAAGAATGGCTAACGGGGAAAGTCCAAGCACACCGGATGAGCCAAAGACCTTTCCGACAAAAATACCAATTCCCGCTCCTACGATAAATTTGCCTGCGATCAGCAAGGCTCCCTTTTTTATTGCCTTTGGAGCCAGTTTAAAATGAATCTGTGAACCGATCAGAAACATAAAACATGCTAAAATCGGCGTAGACGCGGTTTTACTGAATAATGCGGTGGTAAACCCTCCCATTTCCAAAAACTGAGGGAAAAAGGTGTTGACCAGAACCCCTAAGAACAAGGGAACCACCATCATTCCTCCCGGAATTTTATCCAGGGTTTTTTTGATTGGAATCTGCATATTTCAATCCTCCTATTTTTAAAAAAGCTATTCTAATCTGCTTTGTGACTGCTGCAGGTGATTTTAATGCTTTTGCTGTATTCTGGCTGCACCGCTCTCTCTTGCCGCCTTTTTTACTGCTTCCGCCACGTTTTCTGAAACCTTTTTATCCAATGCATTTGGAATGACACATTCCTCATTTAACTCCTCATCAGAGACCATGGATGCAATGGCATAGGCTGCCGCAAGCTTCATTTCCTCATTAATTTCCCTGGCCCTTACCTCCAATGCGCCTTTGAAAATTCCCGGGAAAGCAAGAACATTGTTTACCTGATTAGGGAAATCCGAACGGCCGGTTCCTATGACTCTGGCACCTGCTTCTCTTGCCGCCCCCGGCATAATTTCAGGTGTGGGATTTGCCATGGCAAAGAGGATGGCATCATGGTTCATGGAGCTTACCATTTCCCTGCTTACAATGTCAGGAGCAGAAACACCGATAAACACATCCGCACCCTTTAATGCATCGCTTAAATCTCCCTTTAACTGATCCGGATTTGTTATTTTCGCCAGCGCCTGCTTGGCATGGTCAACGCCTTCTATTCCCTGATATAAAATGCCTACTTTATCACAGACAATCAGCTTTGAAACGCCGCAGGCAAGCAATAGCTTGGCAATGGCGGTTCCTGCTGCTCCTGCACCGTTCACCACAACTTTAATTTCTCTGATATCTTTGCCCACTACCTTTAACGCATTGATAATTCCTGCCAGCACCACAATGGCGGTTCCGTGCTGATCATCATGGAATACGGGAATATCAAGCTCTTTTTTTAACCGTTCCTCTACCTCAAAGCACCTTGGTGCTGAAATATCCTCCAGATTGATGCCTCCAAATCCTGGGGCAATCCATTTAACTGCTGTTACAATTTCATCCGTATCTTTGGTATCCAGGCAAATCGGAATTGCATTGACATCCGCAAATTCTTTGAATAGAATCGCCTTTCCTTCCATAACCGGAAGACCTGCTTTGGGTCCGATGTCTCCAAGCCCAAGCACTGCTGTTCCGTCAGTAACGACTGCCACCAGATTTCCTTTAGAGGTATACTTATATACATCTTCCTCATTGGCATGAATTTTCCGGCATGGCTCCGCTACACCCGGAGTATAAGCAAGGCTTAAATCCTCTCTGGTAACTACCGGAACCTTAGATCTGATCTCGATTTTTCCTGCATGACGTTCATGTAATTTTAAGCTTTCTTCAAAATAATTCATTACGAATCCCCTTCCCTTCCAATACTTCCTTTGGTTGTTTTTGCTACAAGCCGAGGATAACACAAATGCATTTTGATGAAAATATTATTAACATAAAGAAATCATATTGTTCATATTGTATAAATTGTTAAATATTAAACGCTCCTATGTTTCAATGAGGCGCTGCTAAAGTCCTGGCTGTATCAGCAGAGTATTTGCCGAATCCATAATCCGAAAGCGAATAATATCCTTTTACCTGTAGATAATAATCCTATTAATATTAAGGAGAATAATTATGGCAAAAGATTCACAACTTGATCCAAAATCGATCCGTAAGAAAAAAGCCAATGGTGGCCCTACCATGGCTGAGAGCGCATTAGATGGTGAAAGCCGAAATACTAAGAAGCAGTCCGGCAGCCGTCACAAACCCGGTAACGATAAATAATTAACTTTTTATGCAAAGGAGTAAATTGTATGAACCGTGATAAGCTCATATCTCAGGTAAAAGACGAATATGCACGAATAGCCTCGTCTGAATCCCAGCAGCATTTCCACCAGACCACAACCGAAATAACACCGGAAGCATACTATGAAAACCTGTTAAGCAAAGCCATCAGCGAAATTAACAGAGGAACCTTTGACAATTTCAAATCAGGAGAAGAAATCGTTACCGCTATTGCAAATGATAAGTCCTGGCTTACCGATTGGAAATAGCTTTAGTCGCAGATTTATAACCTAAACGGTCAATCAGATATTAGCAATCCGCTTCGTTGCTTGATGAGGTTAAATCACAAATGAAAACCGCAGTCCTTTTTAAAGGGTTGCGGTTTTCATTAATTTCAGTATAAGTACTTCCGTTTGTAAATTCTTTTGTTCAGATATCAAAACAGCCATATCGATGAAAGGGGTTATACTCCATCTAGTTATTATAATGAGTTGAATAAGGATTGATTTTGTAATCATAGTTTTCAAGTGGTACCGGTCCTCTAACTACGGTCCTGTGAACACGCAATTCTCCTTTTTCATTGGCAGCAATTCTCCAATCAACCATTTGTATCTTGCCATTTACAATTTCAATCCCATTAATCCCACGGGTACGTATGCAACAGCCAGTATTAAAGTATGGGAGGTCATCTGCTTTCGGAAACTTTGGTCTGTGAGTATGTCCACAGATCAGCATCATTTTATGTCTTTCTATCCATCTGTCATAAACCTTCTCTACTTTATGTCTTTTAAATAGATTACGGGCCGGGCTGGTTGGATTGCCAAACCCAACGATATGCAGATACCTCCAAAAATATCGAAGTAATAACATGGAAATAAACCATAACTGATCATTGATAACGTCACCCTGATGCCCATGCAGCACAAAAATCTTCTGTTTCGTTTTCTTATGTTTAAGAATGATAGCCTCCTTCGGCTTCAGTCCCCTGTATAAGTCCACTCGAATCTGGTTGTATTCATCATAATATTGATAATAATTTTCTCTTATAAATCGCTTTGACTTTAAATAAATATTATGATTGCCATATAACATGATAAAGCGGCCTTCATCATAAAACTTTTTGATTACTGTAAAAACATCGCTGTGGGCCAAACGAATAACGCTGAAATTCTTGTATTCCCAAAGCTCATCTCCGTCTCCAACTTCTATATATTCATAACCTTCTTTATAATAATAATTTAATGCATGCAAAAAAACATTCTGATTTCTGGTAAATTCATCTGAGATGCTGTCATCCCCTCTATGGATATCACTAAAAAATATATATTTTGAATGATCATCAAAATACACAACATCAGCATTTTTATATGCATGATTCAATCGTCTGTCAGTCTTCATGTTACCTCCTTTCCGATCTCCCCATCCCGGTTGCTATAGGACTGGTACTATACGATAATCAGATGCTTTTCTCCATCGTCTACCAGCGAAACCCTGTTCCCCTGAATGAGCTTGCCATCTACAGTGATTGCTTCCGTTGTCAGCGTTCCCTTGCTTCTGCTTTCGACCCTGATTTCATAGATGGACCTGCCATGCTTATACTCAATGGAAAAATCACCGAAGCTTGCCGGTGTGGCCGGATCAATGATCAGCTCATTCACCTCTTTCCGGATGCCAAGAAACCAGCTTAATAACCCCTGGTACATCCAGCCTGCGGATCCGGTATACCAGCTCCATCCGCCTCTTCCGGTATAAGGCGGGCTTAAGGAGATATCCGCAGTCATAACATAAGGCTCCTTCTCGTACCTGAGCACATCCTTCCTGGTTTGCGTCACGTGAATCGGATTAAGAATGGTGAACAGAGTTTGTGCCATGTGATAATCACGGAGCATTGACGTGGCAATCGCCAGCCAGACTGCCGCATGGGTATACTGGCCTCCGTTTTCCCGCATACCGGGGATATAATTTTTGATATAACCTGGGTTTTTGCTTGTTTTATTAAAGGGAGGCGTCAAAAGCAGGGAAATAGCCTCCTCCTCTCTTAGGAGATAACGCCATGCCGACTGCATTGCCGTTTTTGCCCGTTCCTCTTTTGCCCCTTTTGATATCACGCTCCAGGACTGACTGATGGAATCGATCCGGCATTCATCATTTTCCTTGGACCCCAGTTTCGAGCCGTCGTCGTAAAAGGCACGAAGATACCACTCCCCATCCCAGGTGTGTTCTTCGATGCTTTGAAGCAGGCCTTCCCGTTTCTGCTCCAGTTCCCGGCCGTAAGCCTCATCATTCT
>POVV01000743.1_pt1 | contig 17224 bp, 15 predicted proteins | sample 1560271 | NCBI WGS metagenome assembly POVV01 (sample SAMN08337232, study PRJNA429181) | Bioreactor metagenome, whole genome shotgun sequencing project. | biome: cows' rumen and soil; feature: anaerobic; isolation source: anaerobic chemostat enrichment culture, galacturonate as sole carbon... | reverse complement strand
CGACCAGATATCGGCTAATATCCGCTGCTGGCGTTCTTTGCAAAGCTTCACATTTTCTAAAGACCATTCTGCAACAGCCCCTTCATCTTTACGAAACATACCTTCTCCCGAACAGGGTGCGTCTACGAGTATAATATCAAAGAATCCCTTCAACTTACCAATTCTGGAAGGGTCATTATTAATGACTACTGTATTAGGATTACCCCACTTGGTCATGTTTTCAGATAAAATATTTGCTCGCGAACGTATAACTTCATTAGACACCAATAAACTATGCTCATCTAAAAAATCAGCTATCAATGTCGATTTTCCTCCCGGGGCAGCACAAAGATCTAACACTTTCATTGATGGAGAGGCATATTGTTTCAAGACTTGTGCAATAAACATAGAGGAAGCTTCCTGTACATAATAACCTCCTGCATGAAATAAAGGATCAAATGTAAACTGAGGTCTTTTATCTAAATAAAAACCGTTGTCACACCAAGAAACCTGATTAGATAATTTTCCCGCCGAAATTTTAGAATTATTGATACGTATACTTGTTGGAGACTCTCCTTCTAAAGCCTTAGTAAAGCCTTTCCATTGATCACCGAGCAAAGGCTTAGTGTATGTGACAAAATCGACAGGAAGATTCATTTATATCGTTTTAGGAACGCAAAGTTAATCAAATCATCATTATTTTTCATAATTTTGGGCTTTAATGAACAACAAGCTTATGATGAAGAAAACAATAGCACAAGAAAAGAATATTTTTATCATGCTATTCATATATGCTTTTCTGCTTATCTTCTTCTGTTCCAAAATGTCTCCTCTATATCCGATAAACGAATGGTCGGATATAAATCTTTATTTCAATATAGGAAAGGCAATAACTGAAGGGAGAGTTCCTTATACAGAAGCTTTCGATCACAAAGGACCTCTCATCTTTTTTATATACGGTATTGGAGCATTAATCTCAGATTCATCATTTTTGGGAATGTACCTTATCGAATCTATCGGTTGGACTATTATGATCTTCTTTGCATACCTCACTGCCAGATTGTATGTAGAAAAAATATACGCATTCATCATAGCGTTGATCTTTCCTGTACTGATGCTATCTCACACAGCGCAAGGAGGCTCAGCCGAAGAGTTCATAGCTATTGCACAAGTAGTCAGCCTTTATTTCTTTATCAGGTATTTCAAAGATGGCACTTCTGTTCACAAACCAAAGCATATGCTGATACACGGGCTGATGAGTTCTATTGCTTTATTCATCAAAATAAACCTCGTTGCCTTCTGGTTCTTCCCTCTATTGGCTATTTTTATAAATCTGGCATTGAAGAAAGAATATAAAAATTTGATTCAAAATATCATTGCGTATATACTCGGAGTATTAATCATCGCATTACCAATCTGTATATACTTCTTGGCTAATAATGCCCTATCCGAAGCATGGAATACTTATATCATATTAAATAAGAAATATGCCGCAGTCAACAATTTTACACTATTTGGGGTTGTTGAAAGATTAATTGGAGTGTTTTATTTAAAGCTACGCTACGACACATTCCACTTTTTGATTGTGCTGACCGGAGCAATTTATTTTCCTATTCGATCTATTAAGAATAAATGGGGATGCATTTCCATCATATTATCTTTTGTTGTTCTATTCGCGGCTATATTCAGTACACCTATGCATGTTAATTACTATGCTATACCATACTACGTTTATATTTTGCCGGGGTGCATCGTCCTATCTTCTTTTTTTAGAATAACTCCCTCAAAAACAGCATACGTCGCATCCTTCATATTAATATTGACATTAGGTATCAAACAACAAGATTTCTTTGGAATACAGATAGGCAGCTTGATTAAATCCGAAAAACCGAAAGGTTTGATATTTCAATTCAGCGAAATAATAAAAAAAGAAAAAGAGCCTACATTGCTAAATCTTTCTTTAGATGAGGGGAACGCTGTGTTTACAGCCGCAAATATAAAACCCATAGTTAAATATTTTGTGTCGCCCAATTTGCCGCATAGTATATATCCCGATTTGAGAAATGAACAAACTGAATATATAGAAAAAAAAGAAGTGCAGTTTATCATTTTATCACAAGAATCCCTGAACTATAACTATTTCCATGATCTGCCGGCTTTAGAGAGTAACTACATTATCGTCAGCCTATATGTCAATCCCGAATATGATACCCATTATTATTTATACAAAAGAAAAGATTAAAATATGCATCCATCATTATATCTTATACCTGTCACTTTAGGCGAAACAGAGATTGAAAAGGTTTTACCTCCGCATAACAAAGAGATTATCTTGCAGATAAAATATTTCATCGTTGAAAATATCCGTTCTGCTCGCCGTTTCTTGAAAAAAGTAGACAGTTCTATAAATATTGATGATCTCACATTCTATGAACTGAACAAACATACCAAACCAGAGCAAATAGAAAGTTATCTGAATCCTATTTCAAATGGGTTTCACATAGGTATCATTTCCGAAGCAGGCTGCCCTGCTATTGCCGATCCCGGAAGCGATATTGTTGCCATCGCTCAACGAAAAGATTACAACGTAGTACCACTCGTTGGTCCTTCATCTATCTTATTATCTTTAATGGCATCCGGATTTAACGGACAAAGCTTTGCTTTTCAAGGCTATTTACCGGTAGATGGTTCTGATAGAATAAAAAAGATCAAACAACTGGAACATTATATTTACCACGAGCATCAGACTCAAATATTTATAGAGACCCCATATCGTAATTCAAAACTGGTGGAAGACATATTAAAGCATTGTACACCTACCACTAAGTTATGCATCGCGATGAATATAACTTGCGAGGATGAGTATATAAAAACGTTATCTGTAAAGCAATGGCAGAAGCACTTGCCAAACATGGATAAACAACAGTGTATATTCCTCTTATATAAGTAAATATTCTAGATTTTAGATAAACATTTTGTTAACGAGTTGTGTTTAATTTAAATACGAACTTCTTTAAAACAAAACAAAATGGGAAAATTTGAAATCAAAAAAAGAAAGAACAACGAATTTCAATTCGATCTTAAAGCTAGTAATGGACAAATAATCCTTACAAGTGAAGGCTATACAACAAAAGAAAACAGCAAAAACGGAATTGAATCTGTTAAGAAAAACAGTCAAATTGACTCTCGCTATGAAAAACTCGAAGCAAAGAATGGCAAACCATATTTTAACCTGAAAGCTTCGAACGGGCAAGTAATCGGAACCAGCGAAATGTATGAGAGCTTAGCTGCCAGAGACAACGGTATTGCTTCCGTAAAGAAAAATGCTCCTGACGCAGATGTAGTAGATCTGACCATTTAAATAAAAACAAAAAATGAACAAAAGGCGGGGAGTTATCTTCGCCTTTCTGTTTTTGAAAAGTTAAAACACAATCTTTCAGAAAAACAGGGCCATATCAACAGATTCTCTAAAAACAATGTATCTTTGCCCAGATAAATAAATATTTATGCCAAAAATAACTGTTATTACACCAACTTACAATTCCGAAAACACATTAGACGGAACAATAGGCGCATTACTCAGACAAACTTTCTCAGATTTCGAATATATAATCATTGATGGAGTTTCGAAAGACAAAACAATAGAAAAAATTAAAAGTTATATCCCTGATTTTGAATCGAAAGGGGTAACAGTAAGAATTATCAGCGAACCCGATAATGGTGTTTATGATGCCATGAACAAAGGTATATCTTATGCCAAGGGAGAATTGATCGGAATTACTAATTCCGACGATTGGTACGAAGACAATGCGTTAGAAGCAATGTGGACTAAATACAATGATGGCAAAACAGACAAAACAAACTCAATGATATACGGTATTGAGCGTGTGTGGAAAGATGATAAAATATTTAACGTACAACGCCGCGGAGCCTCTTTCATATCCGAAAGCGTACTACCCCACTCTACATTTTTCGTAGCCAAACAAGTATATGAAAAATATGGAGCATTCGATCTTTCCGTAAAAATATTAGCAGACTACGATTTCATTTGCCGATGCGTAAGCAAAGGTGTAAAACTCGAAGAAGTAGACGTCGTTATTTCCAATTTCCGCTTAGGAGGGATATCGTCTTCTTATTTCGATTTTTATGAAGATTATTACAAGATACAGCATAAATACGGTTTCATTTCCGATAAGAAATACAAGGAATACAAGTATCTTCTGAAGCTAAAAAAACTAATAAACAAAGTAAAAAGAAGATGGTAATAAAGAAAGAGGGAGTATTTAAAATATTCCCTCTTTTATTCTAATAGGCAAGAATCATTTTAATTGTTGATCCATCCATGCCAGCCTATCTTTTAGCCAAGTTTTCAAATAATTCACCTCTCCTTTATAGCTACCTGTAACAACAGGATTAGGCCAAACCGCTTCATTCAAAATAGGCCAACGTATAAAATTCCGTCGTTGAGACATAGCCATCTTATTAGCGAGATCGTCTATAAATGAATTTAGGTCATTCAGATTTCCTTGACGAAGACTTACCCATCGATCTTTTACCTTCTTGTCAAACTCTGGGTATTTAAAGAATTGTTGATACCATGGAGCATAACGCGCAAACCACCCCGTAGTTTTATCACAGTCGCCATAATTGACATTTCCAAAAGCAATATCATAATCCCATACAGGGCCAAAGTATATTTTATCGTCACCTCTATTCTTGTAAACAAACGTGCTTAAACGGAGATTCCCATCTACATTTTTCGATAATTCGTTCAATAAATAGTAGTCAATGAAGGATGTAAAGTCTAAATATTTTGGCAGTTCCGTCACCGGATTAACACCATCCTTAGCATATAAAATATCCTCGACCTTTTGTATACATGCTGATATATATTCTTTCTGATTTGTGGGAATATTCTCCGGAGTATTTATACAAAACACCATCTTAGCCTCATTCGTTTCAAACCATTCAGGCTCACCTTTTCTTTCATCTATTTCCAATAAGTACCCTCCACTTATGTCAGTATCTGTCGCTCCTAATTCAGAAATATTTACTCTGTCCCCACCTATTCTTATATGCTCGCCAAGAAGGTAATTACCAATAGAGTCTCCATTCAGGACAACATCTACGTACTTCATCCGAGGTGTATAGGCAAATCCCATACGGCGACTAACCTCGAAAGCCAGTTCATTGCGCATCAAAGTTTTATCCGAATAATTAGCTAACAACACCCAATGCTTATTCTTAGGCATATTTAGCATTGCTGTCGATTTATCTAATTTGAGACGATAAGGTTTCTTTGCCATCCCCCATGTACTATTACCACGACCTTTTATTTCAGTTTTTGCAGCATCGAGTAACGTATTAGTAACGACACCTTTCTCATTTCGTTGTTCTATAGTAATAGTTGCGTTTATATAATAGTCTTTAGAATCGATGGGATTACCACTCTCCGTATTAATCGTTAATAAAGGATAGAAGTTACCTTCAGTCGAAAAAGAAAATGCAGATCTTTTAATATTTATCGTTTCCGATTTATCCAACATCTTTATTCGTAGTGATGTAGAAAGTTCCTTTTCTAATTCAGTTTCTGCAACCTCTACAGTAACTGTAGCATCCCCTGTCCCTGCCAAAGGAGTTATTTTAATCTGCGGGTCCACCTCTTTAAGAATGATTGCCCACTGCCCATTAGTTTTAATATCAAAAGTCTGAACTCCCCCTTCAGCGTTAAAATTTAATTGAGTTGTCGAAATACTAAGTATATCTTCATGTTTATCGTCATTGGAACAATTCAGAAAAGAAAACGACGAAAATATCAGAATAAAAAAGAACAAGTGTTTATTCATAAGTATCATAATTAGGCATTATAGATCCAAAGAAAATAAAAAGAAATCAATTATTCAGAATGTTTTCAGACAATTAATCCGGATAATAAAAAAATGAAATATGCACCTATAGACAAGGCTGAAACACTTGCTTATATGGATAAATTTTAATATATTTGCTAGGTTTTATTACACAAAAACGACAGGGGATATTTCCCTCATTAATAACGAAATACAAATATGACAGAAAAACAAAAAATGGCGAGTGAATCTTACTCTGCCCAAAACATCCAAGTGCTTGAGGGATTGGAAGCCGTAAGGAAAAGACCAGCAATGTACATTGGAGACATAGGCGAAAAAGGTTTGCATCATTTGGTATATGAAGTTGTAGATAACTCGATAGACGAAGCTTTAGCCGGCTACTGTAACGATATAAAAGTAACGATAAACGAAGATAACTCCATAAGTGTTCAAGACAATGGACGCGGTATACCTGTGGACATTATGGCTAAAGAGCAAAAATCGGCTCTTGAAGTTGTATTGACAGTCCTGCATGCCGGAGGTAAATTTGATAAAGGAACTTATAAAGTATCCGGAGGTCTGCATGGAGTTGGAGTTTCTTGTGTGAACGCTCTATCTACTCATTTACGTGCTGAGATACAGCGTCAAGGTGCCATTTTTGTTCAGGAATATTCTTGCGGAAAGCCATTGGGTGCTGTAGAAAAAATAGGAGAATCCAATAGTACAGGAACGACTATTACATTCAAACCGGATGATTCTATATTTATTGTTACTGAATATAAATATGATACACTGGCTTCCCGTTTGCGTGAGCTGGCATTTCTAAATGCAGGTGTTCGCCTTTCTCTTACAGACAAACGCCATCAAAAAGAAGACGGAACTTATAAATCAGACACATTCTTTTCAGAGAAAGGACTTGAAGAGTTTGTCCGTTACATAGATGCTTCTAAAGAAGCTTTAATAGAGGATGTTATCCATATTGTTACCGAAAAACAGGGTGTGCCGGTTGAGGTAGCAATGACTTACAATACATCTTATAACGAGAATGTTTATTCATACGTAAATAATATTCACACAATAGAAGGTGGTACTCATCTTACTGGTTTCCGACGCGGTTTGTCTCGCACATTGAAAAAATATGCAGAAGACACAAAGATGTTGGAAAAAGTAAAAGTGGAGATCAGCGGAGACGATTTCCGTGAAGGTCTTACTGCTGTAGTATCTATTAAAGTGGCAGAACCTCAGTTTGAAGGACAGACAAAAACCAAACTTGGTAACAATGAAGTCATCGGAGCTGTTGACCAAGCTGTAGGAGAAGCTTTAGGTTATTATCTGGAAGAACATCCGAAGGAGGCTAGAATAATCGTAGAAAAAGTTATCCTTGCGGCAACAGCACGTGCGGCAGCACGTAAAGCCCGCGAAATGGTACAGCGTAAATCACCGCTTACGGGTGGTGGTCTTCCTGGGAAATTAGCAGACTGCTCTAGCAAAGATGCTCAAATATGTGAGATTTTCCTTGTCGAGGGAGACTCGGCCGGTGGTACAGCCAAACAAGGGCGCGACAGAGGATTCCAGGCAATTCTTCCATTAAGAGGTAAGATTCTGAATGTGGAAAAAGCAATGCCTCATAAAGTTTTGGAAAGCGATGAGATAAAGAATATATATACAGCGCTCGGAGTGACTATCGGTACTGATGAAGATTCTAAAGAATTGAATCTTGCCAAACTACGTTATCACAAAGTAGTGATCATGACCGATGCCGATGTGGACGGTAGCCACATTGCCACATTGATTCTGACATTCTTCTTCCGTCACATGAAGTCCTTATTGGAAAAAGGATACATATATATCGCTACCCCTCCATTATACTTGTGCCGCAAGGGTAAAGTAGAAGAGTATTGCTGGGATGACAGACAACGTCGTACATTCATAGAAAAATATGCCGATGGAGACGAAAATGCTATCCATACGCAACGCTATAAAGGTCTTGGAGAAATGAATGCGACTCAATTGTGGGACACAACAATGAACCCTGAGCACCGCACATTACGTCAGGTAACAATAGAAAATGCAGCTGAAGCTGACCATATTTTCTCTATGCTGATGGGCGAAGATGTTGCGCCACGTCGCGAATTCATCGAAGAAAATGCTACTTATGCAAAAATAGACGCATAAAAGTTTACAATATTAAATAATAAAAGAGGAAGTTGTCAGTAGATAACTTCCTCTTTTTATTTCTGCAAATCTTATTTATAAATAAGCTGGCTGACAAGAAAAATTACACCAGTTTTTTTATCAAGGCTTCTCTTTCTCCATAAATATAATCTATTACAGGAACTTCTATCATAGTATATGCTCCCGGCTTCTGTTTGATAGTCGCACGTGCCGATGCTACAAGTACTTGTGCTGTAAGTGCTGGATTATTTATTTTCATATTGAACTCCAATAATTGATTCTGAGTCAAACCTGAAACTCCTTTACGAGTCATAGACACACCATGCCCCATATCTTTCAAACTCTCCACGCACTCAACCTGCATCACATGCGTTTCGTCATGAACAAAATAATCATCAACCTTAATAGCTGCTGCTACATCTGCAAAATTATAGCCACTTTCCACTTCAATATAAACCATACGGCGATGAATACTCGTACCTAACGGTATAGTCATAGAGAGAGCAGCCTTAACACCTTTAATAGCCTTAACTGCAACAGTATGCCCCATACTCATACCAGGTCCAAAATTTGTATATGTCACCCCCTTAGGAGCCATAAATTCCATCATTGAACGAACAATAGAATCAGTTCCCGGATCCCATCCGGCAGAAATGATAGCAACAGAATTACTTGCTTTCGCCACAGCATCTAATTCCCTTCGTAAATCGACAATTCCACCGTGTATATCATAACTATCTACGGTATTGATCCCCGTAGCCAGACATTCTTTAGCATAACCTTCGATACTACGAGTAGGAGCACAAAGAATCGCGACATCTACATTTTCCAATTTACCAATTTCACCAACAACAACATGTATGAATAATTCAGGGGGTATATTTGTAGGATCGCGGCGAACAACACCCGCTAATTCAAAATCGGGAGATGCAAGAATTGCATCTAACACATATTTACCTATATTGCCATACCCAACAATGGCTGCTCTAATTTTCTTCATCGATATTATATTTATTAATTTATGGTACATTCTTTAAGAAAGTTATACAACCATTCCATAGCCGTAAAATCCTCTTTCATTATATCGGCAAAACTAGCCGAAAACAATTCATCCCCTATCGGCCTCGTTTTACTTACCCAAATACCTTTACGTTGTATCCATTGCTGAAAATATTCAGGTAATTCATTCGGTATAGGACGCTTATATTCTTCTCCATTTACTACATAGCCCCGATTAAGAACAGTCTCTTGCGTTATTCGCTGAAATTCCCTCGCATCATATGTTATTTCGTCCCGATATGCATCCATCACCTTTTTCTTCGGCTGAAAAAGCCCCAATCCAAGCGTATATTCTGTCCCGTTAACTTCTAAAAAATATCCCGGATAATCTTTCCACACATCATTAGTCACCGGAATCTGAAATGCAAGCCACATAAAATCTTTATAGGGGTCTTTATTCTTCGAAAAACGAGTATCTCGATAGATTCTGGATAAACAACGATGTGGACGTAGCTCAAAAGCCGGATCTATATTATGCATAGCAGGAGACAATGTAGTGACCAGAGCTTTCAACGGCTCTAATAACTCTTTCTCGTATATATCTTTATGTCCATCAAACCACTCTTTATAGTTATTTTCTTTCAGATCATTAAAAAACCGGAATGTATCCGGAGTGAAACCTTTAAACAAAGCATCTTTCTTAGCCATTGGTTCTCTACTATTATGAGTTATTAAACATTTGCTATTTTACAAAGATGGCAAAAAAATTTTTTTTAACCTTTCCCTTTTAGTACTTTTACATATATAAAACATAAATACAACGACAATGCAACATAAAATAGCACCCTCACTACTGTCAGCCGATTTTCTAAATCTACAGAAAGATGTAGAAATGGTAAATAGCAGCGAAGCCGACTGGTTTCATTGCGATGTTATGGACGGAAGTTTTGTACCAAACATATCGTTCGGATTTCCAATAATCAAACAGATAAGTAAAATTGCGAAAAAGCCTCTGGATGTACATCTGATGATAGTCAATCCTGATAAATACATTACTCAGGTTAAAGATGCAGGAGCATATATGATGAATATACATTACGAAGCTTGTGTACATCTGCATCGTACAGTAGCTGCTATACATGATGCTGGCATGAAGGCCGGAGTTACACTAAATCCGCACACTCCGGTGTCGTTACTTGAAGATATTCTGCAAGATGTGGATATGGTATTATTGATGTCTGTTAATCCCGGATTTGGTGGGCAAAAATTTATAGAACATTCTCTTGCTAAGGTAACAAAGCTAAAAGAAATGATATTGAAACGTAACCTGAATACACTTATAGAAGTAGACGGAGGTGTTAATTTGGATACAGGCAAAAAGTTGATAGATGCCGGAGCCGATGTGCTTGTGGCAGGAAACGCGATATTTGCAGCCCCCAATCCAACAGAAATGATACATAAATTGAAGAGTATAGTATAACGAGATTGCTGGGAATGAGAAATCCGTTATCGAAATTACCTTTTCTTTTTCTCCTTATTCCGCTCATAGCAGGAACTTTACTGCAATATTTCTTTAAATTACAATACATAAGCATAGCTCTCCTATTAACAGGAACAACAGCTATGCTTATTTCATTTTTTATACCTAAAGACAAACAATTCAGTTGGCGTTGGCTTTTTGGCGCTGGAGTTATTCTATGCGTATCGGGAATAGGTATTATAATAACATCCTTGAAGCAAGACCGATCTGAATATACATTTACTGACGACACAAATACATATCTTGGAATAGTTACCGACACCCCACAGGAAAAGCCCAGAAGCATTGCTTACCGCGTTTTTATCCCTCAAGAAGACAAACAAATAGTCTGTTATTTTCAACGAGACTCTTTACATAAGAACAAATTATTGCCGGGTGATGAGTTTCTATTTCAGGCCAAAATACAGCCGTTCCGAAATATGGGAAACCCCGACGACTTCAATTATATGCGATATATGCACAACCAAGGGTTCTCAGGCTCAGCTTATGTTTCTAGCGATTTATGGAAAGCAACAGGAAAGATTTCGCCTTCACTCAAATACAAAGCCTTGCGATGCAGACAGTATATTATGGACTTTTACAAATCGTTAGGATTCAACGAAACAGAATATACAATATTATCGGCTCTTACTCTTGGCTATCAGGACGAGCTGACTGACGAATTAAAACAGGGATTCAGAACTACCGGAACCGTACATGTCCTTTCAGTAAGCGGATTACACGTCGGAATTATTTATATGATGATAAGCTTCCTACTCGGATTCATTCGGAAAGGGACAAAGTATTACGGCTTAAAACCAGTAATTATCATCATTCTTTTATGGATTTATGCATTTATTACAGGTTTACCACCTTCGGTATTAAGAGCCAGCGGCATGCTCACTGTCTTTTGTATGGCAGAGATATTCGGAAAGAAAAGCTATTCTATGCACGCCTTATTCATCGCTGCATTTTTTATGTTATTAGTAAACCCATTCTCTCTTTTTGACATAGGGTTTCAACTTAGCTTCATGTCTGTCCTAGCTATACTTTATCTACATCCAAAGACATTACATCTTCTCAAAGCAAAAAATAAGTACATAAGATATATTTGGCAAATGGTTACGCTGTCTTTCGTTGCGCAATTAGCCACATTCCCCATCTGCTTGTATTATTTTGGTACATTTCCAACCTATTTCTTTATTACAAATCTGCTTATTGTTCCATTGGTTACATTTATAACCTATTCTGTCGGAGGCATTATTCTAGCTAAAGGTTTAAGTTTTATTATGCCTAGTTGGAGTGACTATTTCTTCTATCTACCAATTAAAGCATTACAGATACTAGTCGACATAATGACTTCTATTATACATTTTTTCGAAAACCTTCCATTTGCCTTGATAGAGAATTGGAAAATTTCACTTCTGGATCTGGTTTTGATATTCACTATAATTATTAGTATTCTAGCTTTTATTATTCACAAAAAGACAAGAGCGTTATCAATTTCATTAACGGCAATACTATTACTATCTGTCGTCCACATTTACACGAATCTGAACAAAAAATCAGACGACTTGATAATCTACAATCGAAGACAAGCCTCTGAAATAAAATATTACAAAGAGGTGGTCAAATCAGATGATATTGATAAATATAAAGCGATTACTTTCAATGATAAAAAAATACTAATTTTATCCACCAACTTGTGGCGGGAAAAAGGCCCTAATGGAAAACTAAATGTCGATTACCTGATTCTCACACAGAACGACAGTTTATCTTTGTATAATCTGAATCAACATTTAACTATCAAAAATATTATTATAGATGGGTCTTTGTCTGCTTATACAAGAAAAAGAATATCTAAAGAATGTCAAAAATTAGATATTCCGTGTCATGATGTCGTTGAAAATGGTGCATATAGTTTGAAATTTTAGTATTTTTGTCGCTTCATAAATTAGCATTAACAACTGGGTAAAAAATAAATGATATCTAAAGTAATAGCAAGTCAGAAAATAACAGAAGTAGAAGATCTACTCGACAAGTATGATAAAATTGTAATCATCACCCACGTTTCCCCTGACGGAGATGCAATAGGCTCATCGCTAGGCTTGTATCATTACTTAACGGGATTAGGCAACGATGTAAATATTATAGTACCTAATTCCTTTCCGGATTTTCTGAAATGGATACCCGGAGCGAAAGATATTCTGAATTATGAAAAACATCCTGATTTTGCACAAAAATTGATAGATCAGGCTGAACTTATATTCTGTCTTGATTTCAATATCCCGAAACGGGCGATACATTTAGGTCCACTTATCGAGGCTGCCAAAGGGAAAAAAATATTGATAGATCATCATCCGGACCCATCTGATTTTTGTGATATAACAATCTCTTATCCAGAAATCTCGTCAACAAGTGAACTAATTTTTCGTTTGATATGCCGTATGGGTGATTTCGAAATAATGAGTTATGAAACAGCCACTGCACTGTACACAGGAATGATGACTGACACCGGCGGATTTACTTATAATTCGAACAATATAGAAATCTATTACATCATCGGAGAATTACTGAAAAAGGGAATAAACAAAGATCAGATATATTCGAATGTATACCACAACTATACTGAAGATCGATATCGGATGTTGGGATTTACATTGTCTGAAAAGATGAGGATATATAACGAATACAATACAGCCCTTGTTTGGCTTACCAATGAAGAACAAAGTAAATATAATGTAAAAAAGGGAGACACTGAAGGTTTTGCAAACCTCCCATTGAATATAAAGGGAATTATTTTTGCTGTTTTTATTCGAGAGGACAATGATTTCATAAAAATTTCGTTTCGTTCACAAGGGGACTTCCCTAGTAACAAATTCGCATCTCAATGCTACAATGGCGGAGGACATCTGAATGCCGCCGGAGGTGAGTTTTATGGCACAATGGAAGAAGCTATAGCCGTATTTGAGAAAGGCTTGGCTATGCCTGAGTTTTCAGAGTTACTAAAAAAGAATAACAAAACACTAAACAATTAAGAATAATGAGAAAGGTTATAGGCGTTATATCGGCCTTTATAGGTTTAGCTATCATATTCGCTGCTTGTAGCAAAGATTCGTATGCAGACAAGCTAGAAAAAGAAGAAAAAGCAATTAAGCAGTATGTCAAAGAACAAGGTTTTAATATAATCGACGAGTATCCTGCCAGCCGTGTTTTTGGTGATAAACAATATTTTAAAGATCCTGATACAGGTATATATATACATGTCATCGATTCTGGAAGTACGGATAAAATAAAAAAGGGAGATATCGTGTATATGCGGTATTATGATACTCGTTTTTTGATGACAGAACCAGACTCAACATTCTCAAATGACAAGCAAAATTATGATGAATTTGCTGCGTTGAGTTTTACATATGGAAACTCAGGTTCATATATTTCGTCAGACTATAGTACTGTAATCCCTCTGTCTTCCTATATGTATACTTTCTTGTCGCCGGGTTGTGCACGTCCTCTTGATTTTAATCTTGGAGACAGGGCTGAAGTCAGCATACTTGTACCTTTCGCGAATGGCTCCTATTATCAACAATATAGTAGCTACGAACCAATATTTTTTGGACGATTGAAATATGTAAAATAACCTAAAATACAAATTAAATGGCCTTAATTAAATCTATATCTGGTATTAGAGGAACTATTGGAGGAAAAGTCGGAGAAGGACTAAACCCCTTAGATACTGTAAAGTTCGTATCAGCATATGCCACTTTTATTAGAGAAACTGTAAAAAACGGATCAAACACTATTGTTGTGGGACGCGATGCGCGTATTTCCGGCAAAATGATGGAACAGGTAGTTATTGGCACTCTTATGGGAATGGGATTTGATGTTGTCAATATTGGCTTAGCAACTACCCCTACTACTGAACTAGCCGTCACTATGGAGCATGCTTGTGGAGGTATCATACTTACAGCAAGCCACAATCCCAAACAATGGAATGCACTAAAACTACTCAATGAGAATGGTGAATTCTTGAATGCAAAAGAAGGTGAAATCGTATTACAAATTGCGGAATCCGAGAAGTTCAATTTTGCACATGTCGATCATATTGGTAAAATCTCAGAAAAAGATTATACCGATGCACATATACAAGCAGTCCTAGCTCTGTCTCTGGTAGATGTAGAAGCTATAAAAGCGGCTGATTTTGAAGTATCCATTGATTGCGTCAATTCCGTAGGTGGAATTGTTCTACCTAAGTTATTACGAGCTTTGGGTGTAAACAAGATTAATGAACTTTACTGTACTCCTAACGGAGAATTCCCTCATAATCCGGAACCACTACCGGAACATTTGGTAGATATTTCGACAATGATGAAGACTACAACAGCTGACGTAGGCTTTGTTGTAGACCCTGACGTTGATCGCTTGGCTATCATATGCGAAAATGGAGAAATGTTCGGAGAAGAATATACTCTTGTTGCGGTTGCTGATTATATACTAAAACATACTCCGGGAAATACTGTATCTAACTTAAGTTCGAGTCGTGCACTACGTGATATTACTCGCAAATATGGATGCGAGTATTATGCTTCAGCTGTAGGAGAAGTTAATGTAACAACTAAAATGAAGGCTGTAGGAGCTGTTATAGGCGGAGAAGGTAATGGAGGCATTATTTATCCTGACAGCCATTATGGTCGCGATGCTTTAGTAGGGATTGCTCTATTCTTATCTCATTTAGCTTTTGAGAGGAAAAAAGTAAGCGAGATACGAGCATCATATCCTCAGTATTTTATTGCTAAGCAAAAGGTAGAATTAACACCAAGCATAAATGTTGATGCTATACTTAATGCAGTGAAAGAAAAGTATAATCAGTACGATATAACTGACATAGATGGCGTAAAGATAGATTTTCCGGATAAATGGGTACATCTTCGCAAATCAAATACAGAACCTATAATTCGTGTTTATTCTGAAGCTCACACAATGAAAGAAGCCGAAGATATAGGAGCTGAAGTAATGAATGTTATAAAACAATTGGCTAAATAAAATAAAAAAAGCAGTTCTTAAAGAACTGCTTTTTTTATTTCTATAGATTAATTACTAATAACCGATTTTAATTAATTTAGACAGAGTCCGTTCAATTCATTAGGAAGAGTATTCTCCACATAATACGAACGAGCAAATTGTTTTAAAAGATCAATTGTTCTTTTAGAAGGTACGACAACCTTCTCATCCTGACACTTCTTTTGCGTAAAGCTTCTTTTCATAGGCGATTTCCCTTTATATAATTAGTTCTATAAAAGAAACGCCAAGATCAAAATCTTATTGTTTATCTCTCAAGATTTAACATTCAACTCATACGATCTTTATAATCCTCATAAGTGAACTCTTTATAAAGTTCCAACTTATTATATTTATTCCATAAAGCAATTGCAGGATGCGAAATGCCATTAAACATAGTTGTCTTTACAATAGTGTAATGAATCATATCTTCAAATATAATTTTATCACCTATAGAAAGAGGCTTATCGAAAGACCATTCGCCAATAAAATCACCACTTAAACAACTACTTCCACCCATCCGATATGTAGGTAATCCTTCTATCGGATCAAAATGTGCTCCTCTGATACGAGGTTTGTATGGCATTTCCAAGCAATCAGGCATATGACAAGCAAAAGAGACATCCAATATCGCAGTCTTTATTCCTCGATTTTCAACAATATCAACGACAGAAGAGACCAATATGCCAGTATCCCAAGCGAATGCACTGCCCGGCTCGAGTGTTATCTCCAGATTTGGATATTTAGATTTAAAGTTTTGCAACAAACGAACCAGATGTTCTACATCATAATCGTTACGAGTTATCAAATGCCCACCACCCATATTAAACCATTTCACTTGATGCAAAAAATGTCCGAACTTTTGCTCAATCACTTCCAGCGTTTTTTCCAAATCGTACGAAGAGGATTCGCACAGTGAGTGAAAATGTAAGCCTTCAACTCCATCAGGAAGTTTATCTCCCAATTGATCAATTGAAATACCTAAGCGTGAACCTGGAGTAGCCGGATTATACAAATCAGTTTCTACTACCGAATATTCTGGATTAATGCGCAGTCCACAAGATACTTTCTTTCTATACTTCAAAGTGTCAGGATAGAATCGCTCAAATTGAGATAAAGAATTAAATGTGATATGGCTACTATATCTCATAAAAAGAGGGAAATTCTGAGACGTATAAGCCGGTGAAAAAGTATGAGCTAGACTTCCCATCTCTTCATATGCCAATTGTGCCTCATATACAGAGCTAGCCGCAGAATATGGTATATATTCACGAATAATGGGAAAAGACTTCCACATAGCAAATGCCTTGAAAGCTAATATAATATTTACACCAGCTCTCACCTTCACCGATTTTATAAGAGAAAGATTTTTCCTAAGTAATTCTTCGTCCATCACAAAACAGGGCGATGGAACTTTATCTATATCTATCATTTTTTCGTTATTTTTAATCTGCAATAATATAATGAATTTGCAGATTGCAAAGGTCTACTAAATTTTGCTTAACTCCAATATTCTGACAAGAATAATTATAAATAAATCGAAGGGTTGGTGTAAAAGATATCTGCCGTAGGGTACTGTGCGGCATATTTGGTTTCGGATTGTCAGCTATTGGCTAAAACATAAAAAGTCCCCATACTTAATCGTATG
>POVV01000742.1_pt1 | contig 17329 bp, 13 predicted proteins | sample 1560271 | NCBI WGS metagenome assembly POVV01 (sample SAMN08337232, study PRJNA429181) | Bioreactor metagenome, whole genome shotgun sequencing project. | biome: cows' rumen and soil; feature: anaerobic; isolation source: anaerobic chemostat enrichment culture, galacturonate as sole carbon... | reverse complement strand
CACCTTACTGCTTTAGGACATGTTTCCCGTAAAATGGTTAACATTATTTTTGCTGTTCTCCGTAACAACACCCCTTATTCACCAGCTATTTGATTTCTTCTCTTGACATTCTTTTATAGCCGGTCTCGTATAAGTAATCCAACCCTTGAGAGCATTAAGGTATGCCCCACCATCCGCTATGTTCTTTGCATCCCTCCTGTCTCTACCCGCCGCCTTCCCTGGCTAAGCAGCTAAACTAAGCAGTTGTTCTTTCTCAGGCCAAAACAAAAAACTCTCCTGCTTACGGGCAGCAGAAGAGTTTTATTACAAGAAAAACCGTATGAAATTAAACCGGTATGCCATACCAGTCGAACCGATTGCTCTTATAATCCCCTTCCTGTCGTCCGCAGGTTCATACCGTACAAGTACACGGCACTACGGTGATTGTCAATCAGGCAGTTCTCCTGGCTCCGGATCATCACTCGGCCAAACCTTCCCAGGATCACTCCCAGTGGCTGCGTATCCGGCAGGGATACTGCATTTGGCTTCATTCTCCGTTACAGTGGCGGGACCGCGCCGGCATTACACCGGTCTTCCCTATTAAGCCTCTATGTGAGGCACCTGACTCTGCAGTATGAAATTGTGAAAAGGCAAGCTTTTCTTGATTCATTCTAGCAAAGTCTATAACTCGAGTCAATTTAATTCTTCAAAGAAAGCCAAAAATCAACAGTGTGTCGTCCACTTATTCCAACGACGGAGCAGGAGTGGTACTGCATTCATCTGTCTTTATCTCTTCGCGGCCAGCCGGTAGGAGGTCCTTCACATACAGGGCCCGCATAGCGTTGAGGATGGCAATAACGGAAACACCGACATCAGAGAATATCGCAGCCCACATAGAAGCATAACCAGCAGCGCCCAGTCCCAGCACAATGAATTTAACGCCTAACGCCAGCCAGATGTTTTGGCGGACAATGCCCAGCGTTTTCTGGGAGATCTTGATAACTGTGGCAATTTGCGACGGCTCGTCTGTCATGATGACCACATCGGCAGCTTCAATGGCGGCATCTGAGCCTAAGCCGCCCATCGCAATGCCAATATCGGCACGGGCGAGTACCGGTGCGTCATTAATGCCATCGCCAACAAACACCAGCTGCCCCTGAGCACTTTTCTGCCGCATTAATTCCTCCACACGCTCCACTTTATCGCCAGGGAGCAACTCGGTATAGGCTTTATCCAAGCCGAGCGCCCCGGCAACCTTTCGTCCCACGGCGTCAAGATCACCGGTCAGCATGACCGTTTGCCGGATACCGGCTGCCTTCAGATCGGCAACAGCCTGGCGGGAATCTTCCTTGATCTCATCTTCAATAAGCAAGTAGCCTGCATAGACGCCATCGACGGCAATATAAACCGCTGTTCCTGAAGGAGCGGTACCCGGAACAGCAACCCGCTCCGCCTGCATGAGTCTGTTATTGCCAGCCAGGACAGTCCTTCCGTCAACAACTGCTTTCACGCCATGACCGGGGAGTTCCTCTACCTGCTCAATACGGGCCGAATCAATCGCTTTCCCATATGCTCGCTTTATCGAAACAGAAATTGGATGGCTGGAAGAATCCTCCGCATAAGCGGCCAGCTCTAACAGCGCCTTAGCATCCATCGTCGCGGCATGTACTTCGCTGACCGCAAACGTACCTTTAGTTAAGGTCCCAGTTTTATCAAACACGACGATTTCCGCATCGGCAAGCGCCTCAAGATAATTACTGCCTTTTACCAGAACGCCGCATTTGGACGCGCCGCCGATACCGCCAAAGAAGCTGAGCGGAACAGAAATAACCAAGGCACAGGGGCAAGAGATAACCAGGAAGGTTAATGCGCGAAACAGCCAGATACTAAATTCCTGTCCAGTCACTAAAGGCGGAATTGCCGCAAGCAAAATAGCGGAAAAGACTACTGCCGGAGTATAATAACGGGCAAATTTAGTGATAAAGTTCTCTGCTTTTGCCTTTTTGCTGCTGGAGTTTTCTACTAAATCCAGGATCTTGGTTACGGTAGATTCACCGAACTCTTTCGTAACGCGTATTGTCAGTCGGCCGGTTTGGTTGACACAGCCGCTGATCACTTCACTGCCGGCCTCTGCCTCTCTAGGCATGGATTCACCGGTCAATGCGGATGTATCAATCGAAGAATAGCCTTCCGTCACAATACCATCAAGCGGAATGCGCTCACCAGGCTTAACTACGATCATATCATTGATCTTTACCTGTTCCGGATCCACCTGAACAAGCTGCCCATCCTGCCAGATAGTCGCATAGTCCGGCCGGATATCCATTAACTCAGCAATAGAGCGGCGCGATTTATTGACAGCGTAAGACTGGAACAGCTCTCCGACCTGATAGAACAGCATGACCGCAACGCCTTCCTCGTATTCTCCCAGGAAGAAAGCGCCAATAGTAGCCACCGCCATCAAGAAGTTTTCGTCAAACACCTGACCATTGCGGATATTCTGAATAGCCTTCCAGAGAACATCACTGCCAATAATAGCGTAACTGACTAAATAAATAATAAGCTGCGGAAGACCTTCAATAGGCAAAAAAAAGGCAGCTACATTGATGACCGCTGAAATCAAAATGCGCAGCAATTGTTTTTTATGCTTTTTAGTCATAGCTTAACTCCCTCTAGACCTGCAGCGGCTGGAGTGCCACAGCCGCTGCAGGGAAATACGATAACAGACTTACGGGCTGTTCTTATGAATCAAACTGGATCACACGGAACCTGATTCAATCTTTTCAGACCTGGATACTAATATCCGGCTCAATCTTTTTAATCAATTTTTTGGCTTCGCTTAACACCGCTTCGAAATTTTCATCTGCCGCTTCCAATACCAGCTTCTGATTGAGGAAATTAACACTGGCACTAATAACGCCGTCAACTTTTTTTACGGCATCTTCAATTTTTGTGGCACAATGCCCGCAATCCAGTCCGTCTAATTTAATAGTTTTTTTCACGCTAAAGTCCTCCTCGCTAAATCAAAGCATGTCAGTATACGATTAAACGATTAAGTAATTGTTTAATCGTTAATATGACTTTAGTATAAATACAATTTTCTCTGATGTCAATAGTAAAATCATTATAATAAAAACAGCAGCCATCCCCCCGAGTACTGGGACATGGCTGCTGTTTTCATCGCCGTACGAACCGGCGCGCTCTTACTTTGTATTTGGACAGGTTAAAGAAAAAAAATCATCGATCATTTGATGGATTAAATGAGCTTTCTTATTGTCAGCTAATGTATAGTGCACTTCCTTGCCAATTCGTGTACTGTTAATTAGTCCATGCTGCTTCAAGCTTCTCAAATGATGGGACACAGCCGGATCGCTCATATTAACGGCGGCGGCAATATTGCTGACACATTCTTCACAGTGGCAGAGAAGCCATAAAATGCGTAAACGCGAACTATCCCCCAGCTGCTGAAACGCAGCGGCGGCTTCTGTAAAGCGGTCGGTATCCGGAATCTGGTCCAATGCTTTTTCAATATTATGCCCGTGGTCATGAGGCATTTTTCTCTCTGGCATATTACTCTCTCCTTATGCGACGGACACTGGGATTGGCTTTACCTTAATAGTTCCAGAACCTGTTGGGGCTGCTGCTTCATTTGGCTCGATACGGCTGCGGTGGCTTGCGACAATAATCGAGAGAACCCAGCTTCTCCATATAGTGTTTTTTTTGCTTTTATTGTGCCGTTTCATACTTCTTTGTAGTACATTTTACCATAAATGACTTTGCTTTACACTATACTCCCGCCAGAAACTACGCTGTCACCCGATAATATTATACAAGGCTGTGCTGTTGTACTATATCCGCACAGTTTTCGGCATGAAAAATTACACAAGTTCACTTCTCCGCAACGCAAGGACCGTCCCTACAGGAATTAAAAGCCCTGCTTTGTTTCAAGCTCTTTTTTGTTGCTGAAAAGCATTTTCAATGTATAACCTAATGTTTCATTTTCAACCGCTTTTACATCAAAATTTAGCCACTTAAATGTTATCTGAATGCAAAATCCTATTGCGAATGCAGATATAATGGTTCCTATACCAACCGTACCGCCAAGTCCCCAGCCTGCAATAACTGCTAACAGTTCAATGATGCCACGGCAGATCCCTACTGGCAGTATTGTTTTGCGAGTCAGTGCAACCATCAAACCGTCCCTGGGACCTGCGCCAAAGCCTGATTTAATATAAAAGTATGAGCCTAAAGCAATAATAAACAAGCCTGTCATTAACATGATGATACCAAACACGAGATTAACCGCCAACGGAACGACCTGAAGCTTTAAAATAACATCGATAAATATACCAATGAGTACCGCATTCAAGATAGTACCCAGTCCCAGTTTTTCTCCCAGCAATACCGCTATGACCGCAATGATTACGCCTACTATGATGGAAGCCGTTCCAATGCTTATACCAGTTGTTTTTACAATCCCCACATGCAGAACATCCCATGGAGCATAGCCTATATTGGCATTCATTGTACAAACGATTCCAAGAGCAAACAGGAAAAGCCCCCATGTTAAACTCAGCAGCCGAATATAAAATTGTTTCATAAAGCCCTTCCTCTTTGCCCGGAGAATTTCGCGCGCCGATTTTTAATTTGATTGTAACATAGTCGCTTGTTTTTAGCCAGGATTGAAGGATTTTGTTAATTCTGAGTTAGAGAGGCTTTCGGTAGACTCGCATAAGTCGGGAATTGTCCCTGAATCCGACGTAAAGATGTTGATGATTAATCCCCCGAATACTACATAATACATCTCTGATGCTTAATTGCCACACTTGTCGGCTCATTTATTTTCATCTCTAATTTACAACAAAGCGTGACAAAAGGGAAACAGCCTCATTATCCCTGTAAAGAAGGTATGAACCGCAGAGTGCACAGAGGATACGCAAAGAGGGTGACGGGATTCTGTTATTTTCCCGTCACCCTCTGCTTGCTCTGCGGCTCGATCCAGTGCGGCAAGCTTTCTCAGAATATTTATTTACGTCTGGAACCGGCAGAGTAAAACCGGTTTTTTGGAGACGGCTTGCCGACAGCAAACGCGTCTTTATCTGTCCGGAGTTTCTCTGGCGCAACAGGCGCTTCCGGGTATCTTTCCTCAGACAACACCTTAACCGCACGTTCAAGCATGTAGTTGACGGTATCATATTCCTGTGAAACGGTATGACCGACCGCCAGTTGAAGCGAAATCGGGTCCTCACCGATAACAAATTTGGCTTCCGCAATCAGGGCTTTCAATTTATCGGCAAACAGCAGAATCAGGCTTTTATTGGTAGTATTGATAATAACGATAAAACTGGCTCCGTGCCAGCGGCCGATCAGATTGGGGGTACTGATCCCGCTCGATAAGGTGCCGGCGGCCATCTTCAGCAGTTGATCAGCCTTGGATACTCCGTATTTCTCATTGATCGCGCGGAAATCAACAATAGACAGGTAGAGGAGACCGAATGCTTTTCGCCTGTCCGGGGCTGCCGACAACAAGTCTTGCAGCCGATTTTCTAGATACTGCTTGCTGAATAACCCGGACAGAGAGTCAACATATGCCGCTTTGGTCAATGCGTTCATTTTCGCGTGCTCCACCCGTTGGCAGGAATTATCAATGATGAGGTGAATGAAGCCTGTTAGCTCAGCATCGTCATCATAGACCGGGAAGATTCGGAGCAAAACAGGAATGGACTGTCCATTTTTGTGAGCAATAACCAAACGGTGTCCTTGTTGTGCGCTAATTTGAGCGGCTTGCGTGGTTGGACAGCCGAGGGCATCCGGTTTCGTCCCAACCTGATTGATAGCGGCAATAATCTGATCGCAATTTTCACCAACAACTTCATTAAGCGGATAACCGGTGATGGTTTCGGCGCCATTATTCCAGTAGATAATGGTCTTGTTTACATCCGTAAAGCAGATGCCTTCATCCATATAGTTAAAGACAGTGGCGATAAATGTCCGGAAAAAATCATACATAGAACGTCTCCTCTGCAGGTCATTTTTCTAAATTTCCACGATCTTATTCTTAATCGCATAAATAACCGCCTGGGTTCGGTCAGATACACTCAATTTCCGAAAGATATTTGTCATATGATTTTTTATCGTCTTTTCGCTCAGAAACAGGCGTTTGGCCATCTCTTGATTGCCCAATCCCTGGCTGACTAGCTGCAGTATCTCAATTTCCCGCTCGGTTAATGTGTTTTTCTTCAGCATGCCTGTACCAATGATAAACCGCGTCCTTTCTTTATAGTATCACCGGCATATCGTTCAAGGAAGAAGATCGCCGCGCTGCAGCGGCAATGCCGGCTACAGCTTTGACAACCGCTCCGCCGCCCGATTAATGATGCGTCCTGTCATCGCCAGGGGATCCTTGTTTCTGGCTTCTCTGATATCCAGCAGCATCCAAACCGTTTCATTGGTTTTCGCATCAACCAGTATATAGGTTACGCCGGCATTGCCATATGTATCATAATGTGCCGGTGTGGTAACCGTTCGCCGGACCGGCTGCTTAACCTTCACTTTTTTCTTTACCCATTTGCCGGTAGAGTCACGGACATCAACCTCTACCTCTTTTTCTTCCTGTTCCTTATACGTACGGCTGGCTTCCGGCACAAAGCGCTGGTCATAGCCAAAAGCGGTTACGCTACTATGTAAAACAGCGTCGACTATGCCGGGGGTGAAGCGCTCTAGCTCCGCTTGATGGCGGGCTTGATCTTCTCTCTCAAGTTGTTGCATGTTTACGCCGGTTATGTTGCTTATTCGCTCCTTTAACTGATTTGACGTAATAAACCGGAAATTTGTTTTTTCCCAACGTTCCTCCTGAAAAAATGCCTGTGCGTAAAACGTTTCCAACCTGCGAAGGCTGAACTCATCGAGCTCCGCTTGGGGATCGATAGACGTATTGATCAGGATCGTTCTGATGCCGCGGAAATTAAAATCCGGTTTTTTCCACTCATCCTTGCGTTCCTCCGCCTGACAAACCGTCAGGGAAAAAAGCAATAAAACCGTCGTCATCAATGCTTTGCACCGCCATCTCAACACTGCATCCTCCCTTTCTACATGCGTCGTTTCTCACCGGTTCGGAGGTTCATCACCTGCCAGCGCTGCCGACGCGGCTTTATGCGACGGATGATGTCTCCCGCCGCCGCCCTGAGCGTCCCTGCCAATTGAGCTATGATTCCGCCCAAGCGGCGGGTCTGCTGCTGCTCAGCGGCCCGCCGCATGGGAACCGTCAGTCACAGTGATAAAATACCTCGCCGCCAGCGTCAGCCGGCCATTGCCGAGATCGCCTTTGATTTCGACCAGCTTGACGCCGGCGGTCTGGAACGGGCGCCCCTGCGTCAGCTTCACGCCATCTGAAGTGTAAAAGCTATAATTCGCGGAAACGTCCGTGATGATACCCCCATTATTATCATCCTTGTCCAGCATCGAAAACCCGCTGCTGTCAAAGCCCTCGCCAACCTTGTAAACCGTTTTGGCGGGATATGACTGCACTGTCCTGCCGTGCCTGAGCGTGGTCGCCACGGTCGGCGTATTGGCGTTTTGGCCATACGCCATATAGAAGTTGAATTCGGTATGCTGCGGATAACCGGCATCGCCGCGGCTTTGCCATTTGTTTGCCTCATACCAGGTAATCAGAGGGGTGCCGTCCTTATTGCCGCGGCCTGACGCGTTCAGGTACTGGTCATAAAAGCCGGGAACCGTAATATGGGCCTGCTTGCCCAGGCCATTCGAGCCGCTGCGAATCCACCACAAAAATTCCGCGTCCCGGGTGATCAGGCGGCTGCCGTTGGCTGGCAGTCCGTCGAGGGCCAGGTACTTGCCGTTCTCGGTTTGCATTGTGAACAGCATCGCCGTGGTCGCCAGCGCGGCGTTTTTCGGGTTGACGGCCGGAACGGTCTTCTTGTAGCTGACGCGGAAGAACTGTCTTTTGGCGTTGGAAAGCTCGCCTTTGCCGTCAGCGCCGATGACGACATGGGGCTGGTAGGGATATTTCCCCAGCGCAACATCGAGCGCAAAGCCGCCCGGAGCCATCAGGGTGGCTCCCCGCTGTGCCTCGAACACCTGCCAATACCGCTCCTTATCCCAGCATTTGCTGGCGTCGCGCAGGATTTTCGCCTGCTCCATGGTGATCTTCGCGTCCGCGCCTGTGCCGCCGCCGACGGCGAAGCCCCGGATATCGGCCAGGGTCAGCGACCCGCGGTTACTGTCGTATAAATACTTGTCCGTATAGGCTGACAGCCGGAGGAGGGCTTCGGTAAACTCCGCCCAGGTTACGCTGCCCGCCGCGTTGAATTCCCCGCCGCCGGGGATGACGCCCATGCCGGCGAGAAAATGGGCGGCCGCGCCGATATTCACGCCGCCGACGTGCTGGTTAAGCTTGAGGTCGGTAAACTGCTCCTCCCGGTAAAAGGGCATATCGCCCGCGTAGGGCGGATCACCGCCCCGGAACAGCAGGAACAGGATTTCCGCCATGTCCGCGCGGGTAATCGGCTGTGTCCAGTCGTTGGCCGCGTCCGGCCACGCGTCCTTGGTGCCGATATAGCCGCCGTAGTAGGACAGCCGCTCCTTCGCCCAAGGGGAGCAGACGATATCCGGCTGGCTCACCCTCGACACCTTGGCCTGATACACATAGCAGTCGCGGCCGCCGTAGCGCACCCTCAGCCAGGTGCCGTCGCCGCCGGTCGCCGCGAGCACCGTTCCCCAGGGGATTTCACCCTGAATCGGGCCGCCCGGCGACAGGCGGTACGGGATATTCCAGTTGTTCCACCGGTCGGGTCTGACTACGCTCACATGCGACTGCGGATCGCGCTGATTGACCTTGTACAGCGTCACGCCGCCTGCCGCCTGCGCCGCCGCGGGCATCAGGGCCAGCGCCAGGAACAAAGCGAGCAGGCCGCCGATCAGTCGTTTTTTCATCATGGCGTTCCTCCCATAAAGTTGATGCTACATACCGCAAAGTCCCCGCTCCTTTACCGATTCCCTCTGCGACAAAACTCCGCTCTGGCGGCAATTGCTCGGGAGCGGAGTTTTGTCCAGGTACTGCTGAACGATTGGCTGAACGTCCAACCTTGTATTAGATACTAGACATGACGAACATTGGCGCAGTACCATCATCCGGCATCACACGAATCTGTGTGATGGTGTAATAACCTGCTTTTGTTAAAGTAAAGGTGCATGCACCAACCGGTACGTTTTCGAAACGCAGTGTTTCACCTTCCACAGACGTTTGGGTCTGGAAATACGCTCCATTCGTTATGGTTACTGTTACACCCCCAAGCAGCAAACCGGTCTCAAAGTCTCTAACAGCAAGCCCGATGTCCACCAAGGTTTGTGCGAGAGAAATAACTGTACTGATATCGGCGATATTCGTTATGACGGCAGTGCCGGAACCGTTGGCATAACCGGTCTTAGTTACGCTGAAGGTATAGTTCCCGGTCGGCAGATCTGAAAAAACTGCTTTGCCGTCTGCGTCAGATTGCACTGTTCGCGTAACACCCTGCGCAATCCCGCTGCCGGTTACCGTAACGGTTGCTCCCTCGATATACACAACAGGGGGTGATGCCGGCTCTCTGACGCGGATCGTCAAACTGCCGGTCTGTCGGGTCAAATTGATGGTTCCAGTCGCGGCTGCGCCACTGGTTATGACTACGCCATCGACACTGGTTGAGCTATAGTTAGCCTTATACGCGCCGAAGCTGTAAACGCCGGGCGGCATATCCGCAAAGGCCGCCTCGCCGTTGGCGTCGGTCGTGACTGTCCGATTCACGCCGTTGACGGGCACAACGACGGTGGCGCCGCTAAGCGGCGAGCCCTCGGCGTTGACTGTGATCACCGCGCTGCCCGGCGGAATGACCGGGGTCAGGGCAACGGTCGCCGACGCGGTTGCGCCGCTGGTAACGGTGACGTTCGCCGTGTCACTGGTATACCCAGCCTTAGACGCCGTGAAGCTGTAGGCGCCGGGCGGCAAGTTCGCGAAGCTTGCCACGCCGTCAGCGCCGGTCGTCTCTGTCCGCGGCTGCGGCTCGCCGGGAACCGTCACGCTGACGGTGGCTCCGCTCAGCGGTAAAGCGCCTTCTTTAACGGTGATGGTCGCACTGCCGGCAGCGGGGGCGGCCGGGTTTAAGAAAATATATTCTGTCGGCATCGTGCCGCTGGTAATGGTTATCGTTAACGAACCGCTGTCATACCCGCCCGCGGCAGCTGTGAAGATATAGCTGCCTGTCGGCAGGTCTGTGAAGGTCGCTATGCCGCCGGCATCAGCAGTGGCTGTCCGCTCCTGGCCGTCTATGGTCACGCTGACAATAGCGCCGCTGAGCGCTGTTGAAACGCCGTCACTGACATCAATCCTCACACCGCCCGTCTGGCGGGCCAGGGCGACAGTCTTAGACGCGGTTGCTCCGCTGGTGACGGTGACGTTCTCCGTGCCGGTGACATAGCCGTCCTTGGTCACGGTGACGGTATATTCGCCAATCGGGAGATCCGTCAAGCCCATTGTCCCGCTGGGCAGGTTAGTCCCTTCAGCAATAAATTGTCCGTCTGCAGTTATTCTGATCGTTACAAAGCCAAGCGAAATGCCGCTTGCGTCAGTGACAGCAATCGCCAGGCCGCCCGTCTCGCGGGTCAGGCTGATGGCCGCCGTTGCTGTCATCCCGCCGGTGATTGTTACGTCATTTGCCGCGCCGCTGTCATAGCCAGCCATCGTCGCCGTGAAGCCGTAGGTGCCGGACGGCAGGTTCGCAAACACCGCCACGCCGTCAGCGCCGGTCGTCTCTGTCCGCGGCTGGCCGTTGACCGTCACGCTGACGGCAGCGCCGCTGACCGGGCCTGCGCCGTCAGTGACCGTGATATTGGCATTGCCGGTCTGCTGTGTTGGCGTCAGCGCAATCGCCGCCGCAACCGTCTCTTTGTCGGTTACCGTTGTATTTATGCTTTTGCTGCTGTAATTGGCAGCACTGGCTGCTATGGTATAGGCTGAACCGGCTGTCAGGCCGCTGAAGACGGCTGTACCGTCGCTGCCGGTGGTTTTTGTATCAACAACAGTAGAACCACTTTTCAGCTCGACTGCCGCGCCGTTTATCGCTACGTTACTGACCGCGTCGCTGATCATGGCTACAATATTGCCGCCGCTGGCCGGCAGCACGACGGTCGCGTTGCTGGTTGAGCCGTCCGGTACGGCTACCGCTAAGCTTTTCATCTCTTTGCCGTTATCGATAACCGTGAATTTATAGTTCCCCGGCGGTAAATTCGCAAAGGTGGCGATGCCGTTTGCGTCGGTAACCGCCGTCACGGTAAAGGCGGCAGCCGCATAGGCTGTCTTCACCCCGAACAGCCGGTCAAAGAAGTTCTTATCCGCCGCGCCATGCAGCCCGTCTGCCACTTCGGCGGTAACGGTCGCGCCGGCAACGCCTGCCCCGGCGCTGTCATGTACAGTAATTTTCGCTTTGCCGCCGACGACGGCTAAGGCAATCGCGGGAACAGTCGTCATTTGGTCTTTTTGCACTGTCACCGCCGGGCTGTCGCCGCTGACGCTGAAATAGGCGGCGCGCACGGTATATGTTCCCGTTGCCAGGCCGCTTAACACCGCGGTGCCGGCTGCGCCGGTCACTGCCGCCGCGCCAACCGGACTGCCGTTTTGCCAGGCTTGTACCTGCACGCCTTGCAGGGCGACGCCGCTGCTGTTGGTCACGGTTACGCTCAGGCTGCCGGTGTTGGCAACCAGCTTGGTAAAGGTTTCGGTCTTGATCTCATTTTCCCGCTGCACCTTTTGCAGGAGCTTATGGCTGATATCGCTGGCGCGTTCCGGGTCGCTGCCGCCGCGCAGGGCCGGCCCCGCCGTATCGGCCAACTGGTAAAGCACCTTGCCGTAGAGACTGCCGTTGCTCAGATTGGAATGGGTGTAGCCCATTTCCATGGACAGCCTGGGGGTCAGCTGCATTTTGCCTCTCAGCCTGTAGCCGTTTTCATCCGCCTGGTATTTGTTGTCATAGTGAAAGCCTGAGGCATACAGGCTGAGCCAGGGAGCATTGGCCAACGAGGTGCCCACCTCATAGTCAAAGCCGCTCACCGCCCGGATATAGGAATACAGGATACCGTCAGTAAGGACGGACTTGCCGGTTTGCCGGTCGCCTGAAGTCGGGATGTAGACGTTGGCCCGGTATTCCGCCTGCTTGTTGAAGTATTCCGCGCCGATTCCCACCCGGGAAAGGTCATGCTTGAAGGCATAGTCATAAAACGTGTTGATGCCTGCGATGCTGGTTTTATCGTCAGACAGCCAGCGTAAGCCGACGCCGAGATTGGCTGTGCTGTTTGCGCCGCTTTGATAAGCGTAGCGCCCTTGCCAAAAACTAAGCCTACCGTCTACGACTTCTTTGGTAAACGGCTGAAGGGTCTCCAGCGAATATATCGGCTTAAAATCCTCGGTAAACGTCAGATTGATATCTGTTGTCCGCAGCCACTGGGGTCCTTGCTGCTTGCCATTTTGCGCGTAATAAGGGATAAGCTGATTGAGCAATTGGACAAACTGCTGCTTTGTTGTCAAATGAGCAGCGTTTATGTTCAGATTGCTTTGGGGCGTCTCCGCCTGCTTATCCAGGGTGATCTCCGGCAGTTCTTCCGTCTGCCCGCCGGTGTGGGCGCTGGCAGCCGCGTATACCGGCAGTAATGCCACTGTATTGGACAGCAGCAATGCCGTCAGGAAACAGGCCAGCAGCTTGTTCAGTCGTTTAGAAATGATAAACAATTCCCATCCTCCTCGTTTTCTTCCATCGTAGTAACGGCTTTCTAATGGCAGCGCTCTTTTTGCAAATTAGATTGTAAGCACTGCAATCTGTAACAGTAATTATAGCTAAATCTGACGGCGGTTCATTTCACACAGGGAATTTTGCAGGTTTTTCGGTGAAATTGACGAAATGGTAGAGAAAGAAAAAAGCCACGCGTAACGCATGGCGAAATTCAACGGGCGGATTTGACCGCAGTCTTATGATGATGCTGCTCTGTGAGCTTATATGGATTCCTGACTATGGAGCAGCGTATAGAAGTCTTGCTTCACCTTGTCTTTGTAGGCCCGGCTGATCGGAATTACTGTGCCGTCAGTCAATATAAACGTATCATGGGCATATTTCTCGATGTGCAGGAAATTGACCAGATAGCTTTTATGCGACCGGATAAAGATTTTTGACGGTTGTGTTTGTTCAAATGCATCCAGCTTGGTATACACGGCAATTTTTGCCCCTGTCTTGGCCAGGACAACATTGACTTTGTTATTGTCGCTTTCGACATAGAGAATATCGCTCGCCGGGATCCGCTGCGTGACGCCCCGGCTGGTAACGTACAGGCTGTCTTTGCCGGCGTCTGCGATTTGCTCAATGGCCTTGTCCATCACTTTGGCTACCTGATCGTTCTTTACCGGTTTCACCAGATACCCCGCTGCGTTGACTTCATAGCCTTCATAAACGTAATCTGTTGAGCTGGTCAGAAAGATGATTTTTACTCGCGTATCCTGCCGGCGCAGCAGCCGCGCATAGGCCATGCCATTCGTATCGCCCATAATAATATCCAGAAAGATGATATCAAAGCGCGGGGCTCTGCTCTCGACCGCTAAGTGCAGCTTATCCGGGTTATCGTAGGTAAACAGCTTCGCGTTGATGCCCCGCCTGTCCAAAAAGTGCTTCAGCATATCCTGCAGCTTGGCTCTGTCTGCGGCATCATCGTCACAAATCGCTATCGTCAACATCGGTTATCACCCCATCAGCAGATTCACCCATTCCGATATGTTCTGCAGGCACAGAAGAAATCCTTTTCGCAGCACGTGATTTAATATACAGGAAGCAGGAGAGGTAAGCATGCCAGACTATACACAGTGGATTATATACCTGAGCAGAGCTGTTTTTTTAACAGCCAATATTCTGTTTCTCTATGTTTTCTTAACGCCAAAGCGGTCTTTACGGTTCCAGATACTCGCCTTTGCCGCCACTTTCATGGTTGTCAACGGGTTGCGCAGTATCCTGGATACGCTCCCGGTTGATCCTTTCCTGCTGGGCTATATCCTGGGGTCCTTGTATGCGGTCCCGGCTGCGCTGATTTTTCGGGAAACGCTTCATGCCAAGCTGTTTGTTTTTTATATGATTTTTTCATTGAGTCAATTTATTTTCCTCATCTTATTATTCTTAGAGCAATTGCTGTTCAACCATTTTGTCGGTTGGCTGGTTTTAGCCGGTCTCTCGCTGGAATTAGCCTCTCTGCCGTTGATTAAAAAACATCTGGCCATTCATGTCCGGAATATTACTGCGATTATCGAACAACGAAATTTCATTTTTGCTTACTTCCCCTTGCTGTCATTTGTACTGCTGGCGTTTTATGGGGTGCAAAGGGCGTATTTGCTGGCGAACTTCATTCCGCTGGCAGTCAATACCTTATTGATTTTGTTTGCCTATTACCTGATTGCCGCCGCCATCTATCAGACCAGGCGCAGCCAGCAAGCGGAAAAGCAATTGGCTTTGCAGCGGGAGCATTATCGCAGTCTGAACGACAGTATTAACACGATAAAAACCATCCGTCATGATTTACGGCATCATCTGGTAACATGCCTGGAATTCTTAAATAAAAACAATTCCGCCGCCGCGGAACAGTATTTGGGTCAGCTATGCACTACCTATGACGAGACGGCGATTCTCAAGGTTTGCGGCAATCCCTCCGCGGATGCGCTGATTTGCCATTACCTGAAATTGGCGAAACAGCAAGGCATTGCCGTCAATGCGAGCTTGCATCTGCCTGACGAGTTAGGCATTGATGATCAGGATCTGTGCGTTATTCTCGGCAATTGTCTGGAAAACGCGATTGAAGCCTGCGGCAGGCTGCCGGACAATCAGCCACGCCAGATCGATCTCAAGGCAACAATCGCGAAAGGGCATCTGAGCATTGCCGTTGCCAACCCCTCTACCGGCCTGGTATCGCGTCAGGGCGACAGGTTTGTGTCCTCCAAAAGCGGCGGCGAGCACGGCATCGGGCTGGCCAGCGTAAAAGCGGTAGCCGCCAAATACCAGGGATATTGCGCGATTAATTGTGACCAGCAAGTGTTTAAAATTGCCGTTGCCTTGAAACTGCCTACCACCCGATAAATTCGAGCTACAGCCTGTTTATCCCCGACCTAAGAGGGCGGGGTCTTACAGGCTGTGCGAAGGATAAAAGAGATTCTTAAGAACTTGACTTTTGCGCCTTCTCGCTTCGCTTACTTTTTTCTTCATACATGAGCTTATCGCTATGCTGAATAAGCTCATGTATGCTGTTATATGTACTATTAAATATATCCATCCCATAACTGAATTTAATATGATATGGTATGTCGCCGGTTTCATTGTATTTATTGATGTTATTTGTTAATGTTTCTATATATTTCTCTACTATATCTCTTCGGTTCTCATTGACCAAGACGATAAATTCATCACCGCCCAAGCGAATAGAAACTCCTTTTCCTGCGAATACTTCTTCCAATTGCCTGGCGAATACTCTCAACACTTTATCACCTTCATGATGCCCAAAAACATCATTGATAATTTTAAATCCGTCCAGATCAATATTTATCACCGCTAAGACAATGTTGCTTTTCCGATCTAAACTGGCAAGGTATTCATCATAGGCTATGCGGTTTCCCAATCGTGTTAACGGATCAATCTTCGCCTGACTGTGTACAATAAAAACATAATTAATTACGACCGCAATCGCTACACTATTCCAAATCGTTAGAAACACAAAGTAATATAATTGGAAGACAGACAACAATGCGGGAATGATGGTAAGTAAACTAAGTATCAGCAGTTCTTCCCGATAAAGTTTCTCCCGAACATGATATAGCAGCAGTACGTTTATAATGTAATAAAAGTAACTTGTCATTGGTGAAATAAGCCACAGTGGCCCCCGCATATAAACATTCTCGCCGGTTATCGCAAATAGCCAATTAAAATGAAAACTACCCAATGATGCGATGCTATTGATAACAAGCGGAATACTTAGCCAAAAAGCGCTTTTTATATCTATTTTTTTGTATTTATTTGTTTTTTTATATACAAACAGCAAGGTAATAATCGACGCTAATGGCGCCAGCGCAAATCCAAGCGTATTCACTAATTTATGTACGGTAATAAAAGCAATGTATTGACTGGAATTTAATAATACACTGAGAATTTCTAGTATCAAGATGAGTATCGTTACGAATACCAAGATCAAAAACAACCGATGATCGTTCTCTTTTTTATTTAACTTGAAGAAAGCATGGGCAGCAATCAGTGACAATAATATAACCATGAAAATATTCAGTTGGATGGCAAGCAGTGTATTAATGAATCATCCTACTCCCTTCAACCATTTTCATATTCCACACCACACAGCGCCCGCTAACAATACTACTATCTCGAATCCTCATTACCATTATCAGACTCTGATTTAATGGTGGTAGTTCTCTCCCCGCCAAATCTTAAATCCCCGGTACACCTGTTCCACCAGCAGCAAACGGATCATCTGATGGGTAAATGTCATCTTGGAAAATGACAGTTTTTCCTGCGCTGCTGCCAATACTTGCGGGGCGATGCCGAAGGCGCCGCCGATGACGAAGGTTAGATCGCTTTTGCCGCTTACTGCCAGGGCCTCAAACTTGGCGGCCAGTTCTTCTGATGACAGTTGTTTTCCCTGAACGTCAAGCGCCACGAGATAGCTCGTGGCGCGAATGGCTTTTAGCAGGCGGTCGCCCTCACGGGCGAGCGCCTGCTGCTTTTCTGCTTCTGAGGGGTTATCCGGCATGCGTTCTTCGGCGACCTCGACAATCTCGAGGCGGCAGAAGGGGGTGAGTCGTTTGGTGTATTCCGCAATGCCTTGGGTTAAATATTTCTCTTTTATTTTACCGACACAAACGATACTGATCCGCATTATTCTTCTGATGTCGGCATTTCTTCCAGTGTTACCGTTACTGTCCGCTGCATGTTGTCGCGGAGAATGATGACATCTACTTTTGAACCAATGGCTTTGCTGTCGAGAATAGCCCGCAAATCCACAATGGACTTAACGTCAGCGCCGTCGACCTTCAAAATGACATCACCTAATTTAATACCCGCTCTGGCGGCTGGTGTGTCTTGAAAAATCTTGGCTACAAACAGGCCCTTATCACTGTCTGTGTAACCGTATTGACGGGCTAATTTGGCATCCACAATACTGACGCCGAGATACGGGCGAATCACTTTGCCCTTTTCAATCAGCGATTGCAGGATGGGGCGGGCGGTGTTGATCGGGATGGCAAAACCTAAGCCTTCGACACCGGTAAAGGAAA